>Ga0307967_1001384_pt1 | contig 14894 bp, 9 predicted proteins | sample OrgLakmetagen648_FD_201828 | JGI IMG/M metagenome (GOLD analysis project Ga0307967, IMG submission 201828) | Saline water microbial communities from Organic Lake, Antarctica - #648 | ecosystem: Environmental > Aquatic > Non-marine Saline and Alkaline > Saline | place: Antarctica: Organic Lake... | reverse complement strand
CAGAAGGGTGAGCAGAGTGACATCAACAGTATTGTCGCCGGCATGGTCGGATTCAAAGGCCGTGTACATGTCGCATTTGGCGATGAGCTGGCGCTGGAGTCCGGGATTGATGACGAAGCGATTGCGGCGGAAATAGATCGCCAGGTGATTGCCAATTACCTGTTGCAGCAAACCAATCTGCTGGCGTTAAAACAATTGCAGGAGTTATCGCCGGACTCGGTGCCATTGCTGTCAGATGAAGGCCAGCACGTACTGGCCGGATTGCAACCCGATTCAGCCACAGTGACACAGTTCAATGAGCGAATGGCGGCCATGTCTCCAGCGGTTCAACACTATGTCCGGCTGATGTATGCCAACCCGGCAATCAGTCGTTACGCCGATCGCCGGAAGCATGTCGAACCAGGTCGTTCGTAGCAGGCCCAATCCGGCTTTCCCGTATCAGCTCAGCGTTGAGTCTGACCGGCTGCGGGCGCCGACGTGGGCATCAGATCTTTTGGCGTATGTGTTGCAGTCGATTTTGCAGCGTACTGCGGCTAAGCGGCAACAGCGGGCCCATACACAGGAACTCCAGATCAGTGTGTTGCATCTGCTGTAATTTCTCCTTTTGTGTTGGAGGCATGCGGCCCAGTCCCCGCTGCAGCTGATTGAGTTGTTGCTGCATGCGGATCGCCTTGTCTGATGCCGGGGTGTCTACTCCGCTCATGATTTCAGCAGCCACACATAACGCGCGGGCTCTGGTTTCCTGTTGTGTGGCCATGGCTGGCCATTCGGCTGGTTTTGCCAGATGTTGCAGCAACTGAGCAAAACGTTTCTTCATGGCTTTTTCAAACCCGGCATCGCCAATGCGCTCCAGATCGCTCCAGGCCGCTTCCAGGGCCTCGGCGGAGGATTCCGGCGTGCTGCCCGCCAACAGAGCTTCCTCATGCGTCTGGCACAGTGCTGCCCTGGCTTGTACCTGTTGCATTAGCTGCAGTGCTTTTTTGTCGGGCACGGTTCGCAGCCTGGCTTCATACTTGCGGCTCAACTGGTTGAATTGATCCTGCAATGTTTTGCGTTCCGCTTTCATATCTGGCGTCAGTGCGACGCGGAATTCCTGTGTCAGCGCATTGAACTGACTGCGTGATTGACTGAATTCCTCATCACTCAGACTCAGCAAAGCAGCAACCTTGTTCAGGGTGTCGCGTGCGGCAGAAGATACCTGGCGCTGTTGTTGTTTTTGTTCCTTGTTGATGGCATCGCGGCGTTCGAACAAGGCGTCGCAGGCGGCACGAAAGTCAGTCCACAGTTTACGGTCATCCTTGAATGAGCCAGCGCCCAGAGATTTCCAGTCCTGCTGCAGGGTTTTTGCCTGCTGAATGGCAGCCTGTAAGTCCTCTTGAGTCAGCAGTGCCTGAGCCTGCTCAATCAGTGTCTGCTTTTGTGCGTTGTGGGCCTGCAGGGCCTGGCGTTTCTTTTGACGCAGGTCACTGAGCACGGTATTGAATCGTTTTTGCAGATTCTTGATTTTGGTCTGAGCCACCGGTGCGTACTGTTTCCAGTCTTCACGCGCCTGATTTTCCAGTTTCGATACCTCCGCCAGGTTGACCGCGTCAGCGTCCATGGTGGCGGCGTAGGCTTCCAGTTGTTCGCAGATATTGTTGCGGGCGATCAGGTTGACTGCCTGTTTTTCCTTGCGCTCCTTGAAGTACACTTTGCACGGCTCAAAAGCGACTTTGGCCAGTTCACTGAAGCGAGTCCACAGCTCATCGTTGTCGTCAGAGTGGCCCAGCAATTTCCATTCGTCCTGCAGCGCACGTATCAGCTTGGCTTTTTGTGGTGGGGCCGACTCGTCTGTGGTCAATGCCTCCATTTTGTCGATCAATTCCTTTTTCTTTTCCGAAGAAGCAAATTTTTTCCAGTCCAGCAGTTTGTTTAGCTCCAGTTTCAAGGGAGCCAGTTGTGCCTGCCAGCGTGCCTGCTCCTCGACGGCCAGGCGTTTGATAGAGTTCTGGCAGCGGTCCCACAGGCTTTGAGCTTCGCTGACTCGTCCATCAGCGATATGTGAGGTCAGGGTGATAACAAACTGTTCGACTTCTTTGCCCAGTTTCTGCTGCCAGTTCTGATGTTCAGCGATCAAGGTTTGTATCTGCGCCGCGACTTTAACGAGATCGGCTTCTGTCTGCGCATGGGCCGCTGCCGAACCTTCGGTCTCGTCTGAAATCTCTGTCTGTGCGGAAGTCTCTGTCTGTGCTGAGGTTCCAGTCTCTTCTGATGTCTCAGGATCTTGCGCCATCAAGCGCTCCAGGCGCTTCTGCAGCGAGAGCAGGGTGGGCAGGTCTTTGTAGGAGGTGACAGCGGCGGCTTTCTGTAGTTTTTCATTTTCTGACAATTTGATCGCCGGGGGCTCGGGCGCTGAATTGACCTCGTCGCCCGTGCTTTCAGGGCTTTCTACCCGCTCAGGGCTTTCTGCCGGCTCAGGGCTTTCTACCGGCTCAGGGCTGCTCGTAAGCTCAGGGCTTTTTTCAGGCTCAGGGCTGTTCTCGAGCTCACGGCTGTCAGCAGGCTCAGGGCTGTTTTCGAGCTCGGGGCTGTCAGCAGGCTCAGGGCTGTTTTCGAGCTCAGGGCTGTTTTCGAGCTCAGGGCTGTTTCCGAGCTCAGGGCTGTCAGCAGACGAGGCCGTTGTGGGGGTATCGCTGGCATCCAATGGGTCGCGCGGCTCGGTGGGGGCGGCAGTCTGCGGCTCCGGGGTCTGACCCGCTGCTGTCTGCTCTGGTTCTATTGAACTCTGCTTCACTGGATCTGTTGTTTCCGGTCTTGTCGACGATGTCATATATCACTGCTCTCCCTACTCGGCCACGTATAATAACAGACAGGTGCTATAATCACAGCAGAGTCTTTTATCGTACGCACCAGGCCAGTTTTATGCTCCCCGACCAGATTAAAGAAGAAATCCAGCAGGCTTACAAACAGATATTGGCCAGCAAGTCTCTGCGGCCAAGGTACGGCCAACGTCTGATGATTGCTGAAATCGCTCGCACGCTGTCCGCTATCGAGGCTGACAATGATACAGCAGATGCTTCAGAGTCTGTCGACAATACGCCAGCGAGCGGACCGGTTTGTGTGATTGAAGCGGGTACCGGCACCGGCAAGACGCTGGCTTATATATTGGGAACATTGCCGCTGGCGAAGTACCTTGGCAAGAAAGTGGTACTGGCTACTGCGACAGTGGCCTTGCAGGAGCAGGTGACGCAGCGCGATCTGCCCGACATCGCTAAACACAGCGGCCTGAATTTTACCTATACGCTTGCCAAAGGCCGAGGCCGTTATCTTTGCCTGTCCCGGCTTGACCAGATATTGCAAGGCAATGACAGTGAAAACGCGATGCTGGCCCTGTTTGGCGAGGATGTCAGTCAACTGGGTGCACAGGTGCCCGGCGACAAGGCATTATACGAGTCGATGCTGGATAAAATCAGTCGCGGGCAGTGGCACGGCGATCGCGACGACTGGGATGGCGTTCTGCGCGACGCGGACTGGTCACCGGTTACCGTGGAGGCCGGACAGTGTGCCGGTCAGAAATGCAGCAATTACAGCCGCTGTTTTTTCTATCAGGCACGAGAACAGGTGCAAAAAGTCGATTGTGTGGTCGCCAATCATGACCTGGTTCTGGTCGATCTGGCACTGGGTGGTGGCGTGATACTGCCAGCGCCTGAAGACACCATTTACATATTCGATGAAGCCCATCATCTGCCGGCCAAAACCAACCAGCATTTTTCGTCGTCCACACGCTTGCGTGCCACCTTGCAATGGCTGGACAGCAGCGCCAAAACGATCACGCGGCTGGCTGCGGATGGCGTTATCAATGACAACGGCGTGATTGCCCGTGAGCAGTCCGACATCAAACCCTTATTCAAGCAGTTGGCTGAAGAGTTGGGTGCAACGCTTTTGTTACTCGAGCCCCTGCTGCAGAGCAGCGGGCAGAAAAGCGCACGTGGCCCTTATGCCAGCGCTGACAGTGCTGAGGCGATGACCTTTGCGTTAGGCGTCGTTCCTGTAGAGCTGCGGGAACAGGCAGTCCAGTTGGCGTCCCGATTCTATCGGCTGACACGCGGGCTCAAGGAGATCTGCACGGTGTTGCGCCGGCAGATGGAGGAGGCTGACTCTTTGCCCGGGCGACAACATGCGGAGCAATGGTTCCCGCTGCTTGGCAGCATGGCCAGCCGGGCGGAAGCCTGCGAAAAGCTGTGGCAGGCTTTCGCGCGCCAAGACGCTGCCGACCAGGCCCCTTCGGCACGCTGGTTGAGCCAGATTGAACAGGGGGAATCCAGCGATATCGTGTTGAGCTGCAGCCCGGTGCTGGCCGCGCATACCCTGACCGAACACCTCTGGCAACGCTGTGCCGGCGCGGTATTAACCTCGGCAACATTATCGGCACTGGAAAAGTTTGATGTCCTGGCCATGCGTGCCGGGTTGCCTGAGCGTACCGTTTATCACCGCATCAGCAGCCCCTTTGACTACGCCAGCGCTGCCAGGCTGATCATCCCCAAACTCAACTGTGACCCCTCCGATAACCCTGCCCATACGGCGGCCATTATTGCGTTGCTGCCGCAGTTGCTGGATAAAAGTGAGGCATCGTTGATGTTGTTCAGCTCGCGTCGGCAAATGTTGGATGTGCTCGATGGCATGAGTGATGAGTGGCGACGTATTATTCTGTGTCAGGACGATTATCAGAAAGCGCAGCTGTTGAACTTTCATCGCCAGCGTATCGACAACGGCGAGGCGAGTGTCATTTTTGGCCTGGCAAGTTTCGCGGAGGGCGTGGATCTGCCAGGCAAGTACTGTGAACATGTGCTGATAGCAAAGATTCCGTTTGCTGTGCCCAATGATCCGATTGAAGCTACGCTGGCGCAATGGCTGGAGCAGCAGGGTAAAAACCCGTTCATGACGCTATCAGTGCCCGAGGCCGCCTTCAGGCTGGTGCAAGCCAGCGGGCGATTGCTGCGCAGTGAGACGGACAAAGGTCGTATAACTCTGTTCGATGAGCGCGTGATCAGCAAGTTTTATGGTAAATCGATTCTGGCCTCTTTACCGCCTTTCACGCGTGATATCTTTCCCTCATATCTCCAGTTGCCGACCGCCACGCCTGTCTGACTGTAAGCTGGGAAGTATGTCAGGTTTTGCCACGTGTGTAGGGTATGTTGTTTTTTTTGTCGAAATAATAACCCGTGGCAACCCCTGCCAGCAGGCCCAAGGCAGTGACGAGCAGCAGGTTGTTCATGAGAGCGCCCAGGCCAAAGCCAAGGAAGAACCCTGCAGTTGCACACAAGGCCATGACACTGACCGGTTTTACTTTGCGGCTGGTTTTAATGGGCTTTTTTCTGACTGTTTTGGCCACCTTGTCAGTCTCCTGTCTGGTTGCTGTTATTGATTTGTCTGACCTGGTAAATACGCACGCTGGCATCGGGGCCGCGACTGATTTGTTCTACTACATTCATGCCCGATATCACGCGCCCAATGACAGTGCTGGTGCCGGTCAGCCAGGGCGTGTTGTCTAGGGCAATAAAGAATTCGCCATCGTTGGTGTCAGGACCGCGATTGACCATCAGCACACTGCCGCGCCCGGGGCGTCGAGACGGCAGGGTGGCATCGTAGCGATAGCCCATCACTTCATGCAGCTGTAACAGGTTCATCGCCTGCAGACGCTGCAAAACGGCGGCTTGCCGTGTTTGCAGTTCGTTTTCGTTGCGTATGTTCATGTCGCGATACAGCGGCACCAGCACGGTTTGTTTGAAATCGTTTTGCCCGCCTATATTGAGCCAGGGATGTGGCTTACCGCTGGCATCCAGCAGTCGCTGCTGTTCCAGGCCCAGGCCACGGGCATTGATTTCATCGGCAACGGTCTGAGCCGCCCGCAAACGGTTTGCGCGCTCCGGCGCGCCGGCCTGAATCAAGGTATTGCTGATGACGCGATGGAACGTCAGCCCGTCATAATAGTGCAGTGCGATGGGCGCGTTGCCGTTGTTATCAGGTACCGGCAGTCGCGCTTCAGCCAGGTCCAGAAAGCGCTCGACATTTTTCGGCGCCGCCGCCGGGAATAATTCCAGATTGACATCGCCCAGGCTGGTCTGGATCAATACCTGGGGATTGCGCGGATTCTCCATGGTCGAGTTGATATCTGGTGCCCGGTTGACCGCGTTAATATTGGTATCTTGCGCGCTGACAAGCGTGCCGGCACTGCCCAAAATAAGGGTGGCAATCAGCCTGGCGAACGTATTGAAGTTGAAAGTAGTCACGCCATCGAGTCCTGTTAAGTGCGCAATGCGCTATTCTGTTTCGGGTGCTCGACCCATTTTAGGTAAGCTTGATGCAGCTAGCAAGCTGCCAGCTCGTCTGGCGTATCGATATCCTGCAAAATCCCGGCATCGTCGAGTTCGACAAGCTCTACCTGATCCGGGTGATCTTTAATGACGTCGCGCCCGCCGGTATCACCTCGACATTGTGCCAGTTCAACGAAAAAATCACGGCCAAAGCATATCGGGTGTCCGCGTTGATGCCGAAAGGTGGGGATGACAATGCTGTCCTTGCGGGCCTTGGTGCGTATTTTCTGCAGGGTTGATGCCTTGATAAATGGCATATCGGCCAGACACACCAGACAGGCGTCCCAGTGGGTGGGGAGCGCCCGAATCCCGCAGGCCAGGCTGTGTCCCATACCCAGTTCAGCCTCCTGGCACAACACGATCTGTTGGTCGGTAAACCGGGTATCGGACAGGATACCGGCATCCAGCAGGTCCGGGCGGGTGATGATGATAAGTTCGTTGAAATTGTGTTGTAGCAAGTGGCTGGTGTGTTGCAACATGGTGCTGCCGCCAGGCAGCACCGCGTTTAATTTTATGCTGCCAAAGCGACGGCTGAAGCCAGCCGCCAGCAGGATGGCTCCGGTTGTCATACTAAACAGCTCCGGGTGTCACCAGCAGCATTACACCATGTTGCGGTTATTTTTATTCCCAGCTCAGCGCGCCGCCGGTCTGATATTCAATGACCCGTGTTTCGAAGAAGTTCTTCTCTTTACGCAGATCCATGATCTCGGACATCCACGGGAACGGATTCTTCACGCCCTTGAACTGCTCAGGCAAACCGATCTGCACCAGACGACGATTGGCAATAAATTGCAGGTATTCTTCCATCATCACGGCATTCATTCCCAATACACCGCGCGGCATGGTGTCGCGGGCGTATTCGATCTCAAGCTGAGTGGCTTGCAGAATCATCTGTGTGGCTTCGCGTTTCATGGCGTCGTCCCACAGATGCGGATTCTCGATCTTGATCTGGTTGATCGTATCGATGCCGAAGTTCAGGTGCATGGACTCGTCGCGCAAGATGTACTGGAACTGTTCCGAGGTGCCGGTCATCTTGTTGCGCCGGCCCATGGACAGAATCTGGGTGAAGCCACAGTAAAAGAAGATACCTTCAAGGCAGCAGTAGAAAGCAATCAGGTTCTTCAACAGAGCTTTATCCGTTTCCGGCGTCCCGGTGTCGAAGTTGGGGTCATTGAGCTCTTTGGTGTACTTCAGGCCCCAGGACGCCTTTTTTGCTACCGAGGGAATCTCATGGTACATGTTGAAGATTTCACCTTCATCCATACCCAGTGATTCGATGCAGTACTGGTACGCATGCGTGTGGATGGCCTCCTCAAACGCCTGGCGCAGAATGTACTGCCGGCATTCCGGGTTGGTGATCAGGCGGTATAATGCCAGCACCAGATTGTTGGCTACCAGAGAATCTGCCGTGGAGAAGAAGCCCAGGTTGCGCTTGACGATCAGCCGCTCGTCCGGAGTCAGGCCATTGGGGCTTTTCCACAGGGCAATGTCCGCATTCATGTTGACCTCCTGCGGCATCCAGTGGTTTGCGCAACCATCCAGGTATTTCTGCCAGGCCCAGTCGTATTTGAATGGCACCAACTGGTTAAGGTCGGCCCGGCAGTTGATCATGCGTTTGTCGTCGACCGTTACGCGCTCGGTCCATTCGCCGACTTCCTGTTGTGCCACCTCAGCATCCAGCTCCTCCAGCTGACTGGCGACCTGTTGCATGATCTGGTTGTTTACTGCCTCGGCAGCCGCCTCTGGGGCATTGCGACTGGTGGAGGGCTCGGCGGCATAAGCGGGCCTGGCGGCAGCGATGGCATTGTTATAACTTTTTTCCGCCTTTGCAACTTGCGCTGCCGCCACGGCGGCCGAATCGGTGTAAGACCTGGCTTCCGATCCGGCCGATCCCAGTGTGGCACCATTGGTGGCGGAATCAGGTCCTCTTAATGACGAGGATGTCGGCTCCACTCTCGCTGCTTGTGCAGCGATCGCGGATGAGTCCGGGTATCCGGTTTTATTGCTTTTCGGATCAGCATCCAGTGTCGTCGGGTCGTCGTGGAATTCATCCCAAGATATCATCGTAATCCCCTGATAATAATAAATTTTACTGACATGCTTCGCAGTCAGAATCGTCAATTGAACACGCTTGCGGTACCGGTGCCGGCCCACTGGATACCGCATTCAGTTTGCTGCCCGACACCGTGGATTTCTCGGTGCTGGTCGCGGCCAATGAGCGCAGGTAGTAAGTGGTTTTCAGACCGCGCAGCCATGCCATGCGGTAAGTCACATCGAGCTTCTTACCGTTGGCGCCAGAGATGTACAGGTTCAGTGACTGCGCCTGGTCAATCCACTTCTGGCGTCGACTGCCAGCATCCACCAGCCAGCGTGGTTCGATTTCAAATGCGGTGGCATACAGATCCTTGATGTGCTGTGGAATACGATCAATCTGCTGCAGGCTGCCGTCGTAGTATTTCAGGTCGTTGACCATAACGTTGTCCCACAGCTCCATTGCCTTCAGATCTCGCACCAGGTACGGGTTCACAACGGTAAACTCACCAGACAGGTTCGACTTCACATACAGGTTCTGATACGTCGGCTCTATTGACTGCGACACGCCGACAATATTGGCGATGGTCGCGGTAGGCGCGATGGCCAGTACGTTGGAATTGCGCATACCAACCTGGGCAATACGCTGCCGCAGACTTTCCCAGTCCTGGGTTTGCGCCATATCGACTTCCAGGTATTTGTCGCCACGCACTTCCTGCAGCATCTTTAGTGAGTCGATTGGCAAAATGCCCTGGTCCCACAATGAACCCTTAAAGGTCTGATATGGGCCACGTTCTTCAGCCAGGTCAGTTGATGCATGGATGGCGTAGTAGCTGATGACTTCCATGGAGTGGTCGGCAAACGTCACTGCATCGTCAGACGCATACGCAATACGCTGTGCGTACAGAGCATCCTGAAACCCCATGATACCCATGCCTACCGGACGGTGCCTCAGGTTTGAATTTTTTGCCTGCGGTACTGAGTAATAGTTGATATCAATCACGTTATCCAGCATGCGAACAGCTGTTTTGATGGTGCGCTTGAGCTTGTCGATATCCAGACCGGTTTCGGTCACATGGTTGACCAGGTTCACCGAGCCCAGATTGCAGACAGCAATCTCGTCCTCGCTGGTGTTAAGAGTGATCTCAGTACACAGGTTGGAGGAGTGGATGGCGCCGACATGTTGCTGTGGTGAACGCACATTACAGGCGTCTTTGAAGGTGATCCACGGGTGACCGGTTTCAAACAGCATGGACAACATCTTGCGCCACAGATCCTTGGCGCGCACTGTTTTATAAATCTCTACCTGGCCGGCAGCAGCCTTGCGTTCGTACTCTTCATACGCCTGCTCAAACGCCATGCCGTGAAGATCGTGCAGATCCGGTACATTATTGGGTGAGAACAGTGTCCAGTCGCCATCCTCAAATACGCGTTTCATGAACAGGTCCGGAATCCAGTTTGCCGTATTCATGTCATGGGTACGGCGACGATCATCACCGGTGTTCTTGCGCAGTTCCAGGAACTCCTCAATGTCCAGGTGCCAGGTTTCCAGATAGGCGCAGACAGCGCCTTTGCGCTTGCCGCCCTGATTGACCGCAACGGCGGTATCGTTGACCACTTTCAGGAAGGGCACAATACCTTGCGAGGAACCATTGGTGCCTTTGATGTGAGCGCCCAGGGCCCGCACCGGTGTCCAGTCATTGCCCAGCCCGCCAGCCCACTTGGACAGCATGGCGTTGTCCTTGATGGCGCCATAGATACCGTGCAGATCGTCGGGCACCGTGGTCAGGAAGCACGATGACAGCTGCGGACGCAGGGTACCGGAGTTGAACAATTGCGGCGTGGACACCATGTAATCAAAGCTGGATATCAGGTTGTAGAACTCGATAGCACGGGCTTCGCGGTCAGTTTCGTTACTGGCCAGACCCATGGCGACACGCATGTAGAAAATCTGTGGCAGTTCAAAGCGCACACCATTGCTGTGAATAAAATAACGGTCATACAGTGTCTGCAATCCCAGATAGGTGAACTGGGTATCGCGTTCGGCTTTCAGCGCCTCACCCAGCACGTCCAGGTCATATTCCAGCAGGTGGGGGGACAGTAGCTCCAGCTCCACACCTTTTTCAATGTAAGGGCGCAGTACGCCCGGGTAGCGGTAATTCATTTCGCTCTGGGTTGCACTGTCTGCCACGCCCAGGAAACCCAGTGCTTCGGAGCGCAGGGTGTCGAGCAGCAGTCGGGCGGTCACGTATGAGTAATTAGGATCCTGCTCAACCATGGTGCGCGCGGTCATGACGGCAGAGGTGCGCACGTCGTCCATTTTTACGCCGGGATACAGATTCTTCAGTGTTTCCCGGTAGATTGCATCACTGGAGACGCCTTCCAGGCCGACGCAGGCTTCATCAATGACGGTGCGCAGGCGGGCATTGTCCAGCGGACCCTGAGTGCCGTCGGCAAACGTGACCTGGATCGTGGAAACTTCGTCACTTTCGCGGGCTCGCTGCTGATCGCGCACGCGCGCGTGTTCGGCGCGATACAACACGTAGGAGCGGGCAACCTTGTGTTCGCCGGTACGCATCAGCGCCAGCTCGACCTGGTCCTGGATCTCCTCGATGTGAATGGAGCCACCGGACGGCATGCGGCGTTTAAAAATGGTGCTGATCTGGCTGGCCATCTTGCCGACGGTTTCATGAACCCGGGAGGAGGCCGCTGCGGTGCCGCCTTCCACGGCCAGATAGGCCTTGGTGATCGCGACAATGATCTTGGAATCGTCGTAAGTTACGACAGCGCCGTTACGTTTGATAACACGAAGCTGACCAGGAGCGGTGGCCGGCAAATCCTCATTCGTGCGGGTGCCTGAGCGGGGAGTAGCAGTGCTGCTACTATAACTGGGGGTACTGGGTTGCATCGGATTCTCCATGATGTTGTCATTTATCCCGTGCGTTCGCCGTGGAAATACAATATGTAGATGGTTTTTGCGGACAAGGCACAAGATAGAGCGCTATCAGATGGATTGCAAGCCCTTTTTGTGTGGATAGCTTGTGGATAAGGTGTGTGTATCAGGGTACTGCACCACTACATGTAGTGGTGCAGTACCCTGATGCGTTCTTCTGCGGGCGACCCCGGCACTGGCTGGCGTCAGTGAGTAGCCCGTGCGATGGCGATATCCTTAACGGTGTTGAAGCGCTCCCCCATCCGCAGCGTATGCTGTGGCAGGTCTTCGGCGCTAACCGGGTGACAAAACAGAAAGCCTTGCAGGATGTTGCACTGATGACCGGTAAGAAAGCTGGCTTGCTGCTCGGTCTCCACACCTTCAGCGACGATCTGCAGGTTGAGGCGCTGGGCCATCGCGATGATGGCCGTGGTAATGGCGGTATGACGAGGGCAGCCTGGCAGGTTGTTGACAAAAGAGCGATCAACCTTGAGTTTGTCCACCGGCAGTTGGGTCAGGTAGCTCAGCGATGAATAACCGGTACCAAAATCATCGATGGCAATGGCCACGCCCAGCGCTTTGAGTTCGCTCAGGATACTGATAGCCTGATCAATGTTGTCCATCAACATGCTTTCGGTGATCTCCAGTTCCAGCCATTGTGGCTCCAGTCCGGTTTCAGTGAGCACGCGGCGTATCATTCGCACCAGGTTAATGTCACGGAATTGACGAGCAGACAGATTGACGGCTACCGTCTGTTCAGTGATTCCTGAGGTTTGCAGGGCTTTGAGTTGCAGGCACGCTTGTCGAAGCACAATTTCGCCAAGCTTCAAAATCAGGCCGGTTTCCTCCGCGACCGGAATGAAGCGGTCCGGGGAAATAACATCAACCTGCGCATGGCGCCAGCGAACCAGCGCTTCATACCCGCATATCCGGCCTCTGGACATATCAAGCTGGGGCTGATAGTAGACCACGAAGTCCTCGTTATTGACGGCAATGCGCAGTTCATTTTCAAGGGACATGCGCGCCTGCGACTCAATGTTCATATCATCGGTAAAGTATTGGAAATTATTGCGGCCGTGGTCTTTGGCGCGATACATGGCCAGGTCGGCATTTCGCATCAGCACGCTGGCATTCATGCTGTCTTCAGGCGCCACTGTGATGCCGATGCTGCAGCTGACGGTCACCTCTTGAGCACTAAGGGTGACAGGTTCCAGCAAGGTCTGCAGAATCTTGCGGGCGACCACGCCGGCATCATCCAGGCTCTTGATGCTGGCCAACAGGATAGTGAATTCGTCACCACCCAGGCGGGCTACAATATCTTCTCCACGCACACACTCACGTAAGCGCTGCGCGACAATGCACAGCAGTTCGTCACCGGCGTCGTGACCCAGGGTGTCGTTGATGCGTTTGAATTGATCCAGGTCCAGGAATAACAGCGCCATGATTTTATTGCTGCGGCGCAGGTGTTTGAGCCCCTGTTCCAGCCGGTCGCGAAACAGACGGCGGTTCTCCAGCCCGGTCAGCGGGTCGTAGAACGCCAGTTTTTCCATCTGTGCCTGCGTCTCCACCCGGTCGCTGATGTCCTCAATATTGAGCACGATGTGGCTCAAAGCGCCAAGGTCATCAAAGATGGGTGATGCGGTTACCTGTTGCCAGAAGTTTTCTCCATTCTTGCGCCTGCTGACCATGAAGTTTTCCCAGCTGGCACCCAGCTGCATGGCTTCTTGCAAACTGATGTTGTTGGCATCGGTGAGTTCTTCGTTGTTCAGCAATTCCGCGACTCGGCCCAGTGCCTCATCCTTGCCATACCCGGTAATCTGAGTGTAGCGGGGGTTTACGTAATCAATAACGCCAGCGCAGTCCGCGATGATGACACCACTTTGGCTCTGTTCGACCGCGCTTGACAAGATGCGCATGGACTGCTCATTGAGTCGTGTCCTTTGTCGCTGGCTCTCCAGCAACGTCGGGCGCCAGCCCGTCAGCCATAAAAACAGAGGCACAGCCACCGCGGTAGTGATGGCAAAAATCAGCATTCCCTGCGCAAAAATTCCCTGAGTCAATGTGCTCATTATATATGGGTGTTCCGGGTTTTAATGTGCTTAGCACAGAGATTTATTCCGGAATATATATCCGAATCAATGCTTTGTGCATATAAATTCAAGTAAAGCTTTCTGTGCATGGAGGCGATTTTCTGCTTCATCCCAAACCACGCTGTCTTTGGCGTCCAGTACGTCAGCGCTGACCTCCTCGCCCCGGTGTGCTGGCAGGCAGTGCATGAACAGTGCGTCTGATTTGGCCAGCGCCATCAGCTCGGTGGTCACCTCATAACCGGTAAACTTCTGAATCCTGAGTCTGCGCTCTTCTTCCTGGCCCATGGAAGCCCAGACGTCGGTCGCCACCAGACTGGCACCAGCAATGGCGGTAGCCGGATCTCGCACGATACGAACCCGGTCTTTATTGGCTTGCAGCATGTGATCGTCCGGATCAAAACCTTCGGGGCAGGCAATCACAAGCTCGAAATCGAACTGACGTGCCGCATTGATATAGGACTGACACATGTTATGGCCATCGCCCACCCAGGCGACCGTGTGACCCTTGATATCACCTCTGTGTTCAAAAAACGTTTGCATATCAGCAAGTAACTGGCAGGGGTGAAAGTCGTCTGTTAAGGAGTTGATCACCGGCACACTGGAGTGGCGGGCAAAAAGCTCGAGTTTTGCATGCTCGAATGTGCGAATGGTAATGACGTCGACCATACGGGACAGAACTTTAGCGCTGTCCTCTATGCTTTCGCCTCGCCCCAGTTGCGTATCAGCTGGCGACAGAAACAATGCGCTGCCGCCCAGTTGATTCATGGCGACCTCAAAAGACACACGCGTCCGTGTCGATGACTTCTCGAAAATCATCGCCAGCGTTTTGTTCTTCAGAGTTTCTTCGCGTAACGCCGGGCTCTTTTTCAGTGCGATAGCGCGATGAATGATGTCGCGTAGTTCGGCCGGGCTGAGATCCAGCAAAGTCAAAAAATGTCGTGTTGCCATAACGGTACTGGTTTCCCGGGGAACGTGGTCCCGGCTGATTTCAACCGGTGACGGGCTGAGTCTGGGTTTGTGTTGAGTGCTCAGTGCTCAGCGAAAATTAAAAAAGGGCAGCGTCTGCTACCCTCGGACCAAGCTCCGTATCTTATATTACTTTACAGGATGCGGGCAATTATCGGATAACGGTCGTTAATCATGTAGAATATCCCATCTTTTCACGCGGGGGCCGTGGGCCCTGACATTCAGCAGGCTATTGAACAGCACAGGTAAGCACACTATGAGTAATGAACAGTCGAGCATTGAACAGACCATTCGCGATCAGATCAGCGCCAACAGCATCCTCCTTTATATGAAGGGTTCACCAGACCAGCCACAGTGCGGGTTTTCTGCCCAGGTCGTGCAATGCCTGACCGGCTGCGGCAAGCGCTTTGCCTATGTGGATATACTGGCTAACCCGGAAATTCGTTCAACCTTGCCGTTGATTGCCAACTGGCCGACGTTTCCGCAGCTCTGGATTGATGGTGAACTGGTGGGGGGCTGTGA
>Ga0307967_1001382_pt1 | contig 14897 bp, 13 predicted proteins | sample OrgLakmetagen648_FD_201828 | JGI IMG/M metagenome (GOLD analysis project Ga0307967, IMG submission 201828) | Saline water microbial communities from Organic Lake, Antarctica - #648 | ecosystem: Environmental > Aquatic > Non-marine Saline and Alkaline > Saline | place: Antarctica: Organic Lake... | reverse complement strand
GAGTAGTAAATTTTTGAGTGACATGAGTTGTTTGTCGGAATACTTATGAAAGTATTTATAACCTCTAAATTCGCTTTCCAATTCAATTACTTGTTCCGGATTAACTTCTTGACCAACATACGTGAAATATGAATTCTTAGCTCTTTCGATTATTTTTGGTTTACCGTTTTCATCTTTTTCGAAGTAACCTTTTGTTAATCTTCCAAAGCTGCAGAGTTCGATTCCTATGCTTTCACTGTGGAGTGGTTGGTTTCCAATTCCGAGGTGCCAAGCCCAGCAATTGTTAGGAATTGCTTGGAGTATTTTGCCATCGTGATCTGTGTTGTCGTCGTGAATGGATTGGCCGCCAATTACATATTCAGTTGCTACTTTGTGTGGTCTATGTCCCCAATCATCAATTACACGATATGGATTTTGCCAACCTGCAGTATGGTGCAGGAAAATCCATTTTTTCTCTGTGGGTTGGTTGTGGTAGGCGTGGTTTGGTAAATGATATTCGGAATACAATTCTTCTTCGTTATTTGGATTATTGAGGATTTCCCATCCATCGTAAAGTAGTGACCAGGTAACTTGTCCTACGATTCCATCAACAATGATGTTTTGTGATTTTTGGAAGAACAAAACTGCTTTGTGTGTTTTGGGTCCGAAGATTCCATCTGGGATGATGTTGAGTAGGTGTTGGAGTTGTTTTACTTCTTGACCTTTTGAATTAAGTTTTAATGTTTTCATAGAAAAATTATTTTATAATTTTTGGGCGTTTTGCAAAACGCCCTTACAATTGGTTTTTAATATCACGTGATAAAATCTCGCGATAGCGTGGTTTGGGACGTTTTGCAAAACGTCCGTACTACTTGCGTTTGTCTTTTGTTGTGGTTGGGAAGGAGATGAGGTTGAACCACCGAAGCGAGTTCGGGATTCATTTGATTAATCATTTCCTCTTGTCCTTTGTGGACGCAGGAAATGATATCAAATTGAACATTTTTCTAAGTCTGGAGCGAACACGTTTTCCGTAGAGGTTTTCAATTTCTTGTGCTGTGAGATTTGTGGTTGCGTGGGTGACAATTTGGTGATTCACCAAGAGGTCGTAACGCTGCAAAAGAATTTCAGCAATGGTATTGCATTCGTTCCCATAAAATTTGATATTCTGCTCAACGCCAATATCATCCAGACATAATGCGCGTTGTCTTTTTCCGTAAGTCTGGATTGTATCAAATCCATTTTGATTGAATTCAAATGCGATGTCTCTTGTGGATTTTACTTGGAAATTTTGTTCGGGTAAAATTATGGTTTGAATAATTTGCATCCACGTGGTTTTTCCGCAACCAACAGGTCCTGTAATGAGAATTCCTTTCTTGAGATCAATGCCATGTTTCTCGCATTGGACATCCTCGTGAATCATATAAATGATGAGCTTATGAAGAGTTTTGATGTCTTCGTTGTGGATACGAAAGTCCTTTCCAAATTTCAACTTTCCTTGATTTTGCAGGTAATGAAGCGTGTCATGGAATTTAAATTGTCGCATGTCATTTATGATTTTATACGGCTTTTTCATGAGATTAAATTTTATAATGGTTCAGAATAATCTTTGTTTTCATTGACGTGTAATCGATTTTGTGCCGGACTTCGGTTTTGTGTTTGGTATTTTTCATCACGCACAATCCAATTTCTAGCTGCAGCGTTCCAATTTTTCATAGGGGCTTTGCCACCAACTTTCCATCCGTTGGATTCAAAATGATTGAAAAACATTTCGGCGACTTGAAAAGAGGAATTATTCTCGCGGAAAAATGTTTTCACATTTTCAAGTTCCGGAGGAATGAATTTCTTTTTTTTGGGCGATTGCAAATCGCCCTTACAAGAAGATTCTATATTTTTATTTTGGGATGGATGGGGGGAAGATCTTTTTTCTTCCCCTTCTTTAGTTTTATATAGTTTATTATTGTTTTCTTTTTGTTTTATACTGTTTGTGTAAGGTCGCACGAGATGTACAGATGTTGTATCAGGTGATGTATCACTTGTTGTATCAGGTGATTTATCACATGTTGTATCAGGTGTTGTATCAAATCTGTACATGTGAACTTTTGAAGCTGTAAATCGACTTTTGGAAGGGGTGTACTTGATGTATTTCCATTCACTTAATTGCTTCATACACTTAGAGTATGTATTGGCAGATCCAATTTTGGAAAGTCTCATCAATTCATCACGGTGTATGCTAATTTCTTTTTTGAAATGCGTACTGTTCCATATTTGAAATAAAGATAGATACAAGCTAATGTGCCATGGCGTAATACGCTGATCGTTTTCAAATTTGACCATCGTATTTTCCATGTGGAGAATGTAATTTACCTCTTGCATTTTTATACATTTTGTTTGTGTTCATCTATTATGTTGAGGATGTCTTTTTTGTCATAGAATATGATTCCTCCAACTTTTGAAAAAGGTAAAGTTCCTTTGATTCTCATGTTTTGTAAAGTGCCAGGTGATATTCCTAACATGCGTTGCACTTGATGTGATTTTAATAATTGTACATCTGGAGTTTTGGAATTGTTTTGTAAAAGCTCTTCCTTCATTGTTTCTAAAGATTCAATTAAAGCATCTTTGAATTCTTGCAGATCTTCCTGCGTTACTATTGAAATTTGCATAAGACATAAGTTTTAAGATTCTCCACAAATCTGAAGGATTAATTTGAGAAAAACACCCAAGGTGAACCCAACTTGGGTGTTTTTTATTTTGACGTTTTTGAGAATTAGAAAAATACAGTGTATGACTAAATTTATTTAAGCTTCATCCTGCTTTTCTATATATTCTAAAATACTGCTTTTCATGCTATCTATAAATGCTGTTTGGTTCTTTTTTCTTTGTTTGATACCAGAGAATGTATGGTAGGGTTCTTTAATTTCAATATTGAAGATTTCTGAGAAAATATTCACTAAATGTAATATGTCAACGTTTCCATTGTTAACAGCACCTTGGGTGAAAATTCCGTAAATCATCTCTATTAGAGCGGTTTTTGAAGCCGTCCAAAAAACACCCAAGTTGGGTGTTTTGACATTATTGACTGTTTTTACAGATTTATCGATATTGTATAGCTGAAAAAATAGAAAATTCTGTAATTTTTGGTTAGCCAATAACTCGGCTATGAAAAAACCTCCATTTGTTTTATTAATATCGTTTGTACTAATAAGTAGATGTGCTGGTAATAAATTTAGATTAAGGTTTTTTGTAAGGTAAAGCTGCTTATCATTTAGGGTCTCATTAGCGCGATAGTTGCTTATAGACTGAATGTTATTTTGAAAGAATACCTCAATCTTATTGAGTTCATTTTTAAAATGGTCTTGTTTCGCTTCCAAGGTTCCCAATGGAATCCTTCCAATAATCTTAGCTTTTCTAAAATAATATATAATTTGTGATATTATTTGAGGTTTTAAATTTTTGTAATAATTTATTTCCTCTTGCTCTGAGCCGAAACTATAGGTTTTTGAGAAGGTGTCCAGACTTTCTAAACTTTGTACGAAAATCAATTTATTTTGTTTAATCTGTTCTAAATTCAAGTCAAAACTATTTTTTGGTTTTTTGATTTGCTTGTTTAACTCATTCATTAAATTTTGAAAGAAAATATTCATAATTAGTGTTTTATAAGTCCGAAAAACCCTCATAAGTTGGTTAAGAGAAATTAGATCGGAAGCTTGATTAATATGAATATTGCTACGTTATTCTTCAGGAATAGTTTTTATCTAAGGAGAGTCATGTCTTTGTTGTTTATCAATAGATATGGGAATAGAGTAAAAAATGCTGTAATTTCTACTTAGAAATTCAACTTGATTCTATGTTCTAGAAAGTAACGATAGTAATTAAAGTGTTTTGAACTAAATTCCTTATCCAATCTTGTGATCTTGCTTTTCCTCAAGGGTTGCACCGAAGAGCTTTGCTTTAAGGTTCTGCATATCTTCAGCAACTTTCTTTTCAATGACTTTTGCATAAACCTGAGTAGTCCTAATTGAACTATGACCAAGCATTGAACTAACAGTTTCAATAGGAACGCCATTAGCTAGAGTTACAGTTGTTGCGAAAGTATGGCGAGCAATATGAGAAGTAATTTTCTTTTCTATACCACAGATATCAGCTATTTCTTTTAGATAAGCATTGTACCGCTGATTACTGTTTACGGGAAGAAGCTTATTGGCATTTATACAATATTGGTGTTCACGGTACTTTGTGATAATATCTAATGCAATGGGTAGGAGAGGAACGCTTTCTTTAACTCCTGTTTTTTGACGGTTTGTAGATAGCCAGTATTCACCATCTATTCCTTTGGTTATGGCATTGTATTCAAAATTATAGATGTCTGAGTACGCGAAGCCAGTATAACAGCAAAACACGAATACATCTCGAACTTCTGCAAGACGCTTAATGGTAATATTCTTGCATCTTATGGTATCAAGTTCTTCTTTAGTAAGAACCTCTCGCACTGGATTAGTGTATTTACATCTGAACTGATTGAAGGGGTTGGATGGGATCCAATCTAAACCAACGGACATATTCATGATCTTCTTCAAGTTTTTGATGTACTTGTGAGCGGTATTTGAACTGAGACTTTCTCTGGTTAGTAAATAGTGTTCGAATTCTGTTACAAAACGTAAGCGAATTTCAGGAAGTGGTATATCATTTATTTTATATTGAAACTTCATGAAGTTAAAAACTTTGTTTTTTGTAGTTGTATATCTAATAACTGTCTTTTTAACCACCTTTCCAATCTCATATTCTTGTTGAAGCTTAGTATTATGGTATTGAAAAGCGTCGGACAGCGTCATGTGTGTGCTTTTCTGTTTTGCTGCTTTACCGGTAATTATACCCTTGATTTTTTGAGCAGTGATTTCTTCATCAGCTGACAAGAGTTTATTCAATGCCTCTTGTGCTTTACCGCGCATCATGTCCAGATAGCTATTCTTTTGAATTGCATTTGGTGTTCTGTTTTTTATTCTCTGGGCTTTTGCGTCCCAGGCTTTTTCTTCAACAAATTGATTGGTTGAAAATTCGGCTCTTTTTCCATCAACGGTTATCCTCATATATATGGGGAGTTCATTGCGTTTATTTTTCCTGTTTTTCTGTCCCCAAAATAATATGGAGAAAGACTTGATTCTTGATTCGCTAATCATTGAAATTAGTATTCGTTAAACAATAGTTTCTTTAGTGAATCCTAAAACTAAAATGTCTACACGGATAGTAACGACAGGTATCTTGAACCAATTCGGTTAACAAACTTACGGTAAATGTTTGTTAACCGAATTATCAACATAATGTTTGTTATTTGATGGTATAAGATGTCAATTGAAAAGGAGGTGTTTTTAGTTAAACCATTATATTTAGTGGGTTTTAACAAAAAAAGCCTCTCGAATGAGAGGCTTTTAGTGATCCCGCTGGCCACCAAACATCGATTCGAAAAAGTCAGAAAAATCACTTTCAGAAAAACCTTGGCTTCCTCCAGCTCCACCATATCCTTGTTGTTGACGTTGGGATGTTTGCTGCTGTCTGGCTTTTTCAAATTCTTCACCATGCATCCAGTCTTTGCCGTATTTGTCATACTTCTTGCGGTTTTCAGGGTGACTCAACACTTCGTTTGCTTCGTTAATTTCCTTGAATTTCTTTTCTGCATCCTTATTGTCTGGATTCAGGTCGGGATGATATTTCCTTGCTAGCTTTCTGTAGGCTTTTTTAATTTCCTTTTCGCTGGCTCCTTTATTTAAGCCTAAAATTTTATAGTAATCTACAAAGTCCATTTATAGTGATTTTATGAGAACATTTAAACGATGATGATTTAAATATTAAAACATCTTCTTCTCATACTAATTTAAGCTTTTATAATTGATTATAGTAGATAATTTGATTAAAAATCATTGCTGTCCGGTGAAAAATATTAACTCTTCGAAGAATCGTTTGTTTTACTTGTTTACAGATGGTTTTGAAAACCATAGGCTTGGTTTTTTATAAATGTCATAATCGAAGCGTCTGGTATTCCACAGCGAAAGATGAGTTATCATGTGGAATCGCTTTCCTCTGAAAGAGTGGAAGCGTATGGAACATAGATGATCTCATGGTGTTAAATGACTTCCTTGGTTCCGATGTGAAATCTGGATTGTTGTTTCGTTTTTTATCAACCGACCGAAGGGAGTTCATAGCCTGTCCCGAAAAATCGGGAAAAACCATTGAACCGCAGCGAAGCAAGCTCATAAAGACAATAAAAAAATAAATAAGGACTGAATAAAAGAGAGTTAAGTTTAAATATAAGTTTCATCCATTATTGATGAAGTTTATTTTGATCGGACAATAGTGATTAAAAATATTTAATTAGGTGCGTTTTTAACCTTAATTCCTTCATTTGTTTGAATTCTCTAGAGCGCTTTTTTAAGAAAATATTATTTTGTTTACCTTTTTTAACGACCAATTTTCTTTCCAAGGATATATTATTTGTATACTTTGTCGAAACAACTATTAATTTAAAGTAAATAAAATGGGAGCTACAGAAGATAAAATTAAAGGAAATTGGAATCAATTAAAAGGTAAAGTGAATCAACAGTATGCAGAACTTACAGATGATGATTTACAGTATCAAGAAGGAAAAGAGGATGAATTGCTAGGGGAAATCCAAAAGAAAACTGGAAAAGCTAAAGAAGATATCAAGAAGTATATTGATGAGCTGTAGTTTTTAAATTTTAAAGAGAATTGAATGAAAACAGCAAGCATTTAATGTTGGCTCTTCTCTAGTGATCCGACTTTAACTTTTTTGTTATAATTGCTTTATGGCATCTATAATAACTCTGTTTGGAATGATAAGGCAGTTATTTTTTTCAGATACAAGGCGCTGAAAACGGAATTTAACTGGGCTAAATTAGTATTTCGGCAACGAAGTAGTTGGAAGAAAGAACAAGTTAGCAACCAAAGTAGGGTTTTTAGAGGTGTCCTTTACAGATAATATAAAAAACCCAAAATATTGAATTCAATATTTTGGGTTTTATCTTGTGGTGATGGAGGGAATCGAACCCCCGACACAAGGATTTTCAGTCCTTTGCTCTACCGACTGAGCTACATCACCATTGTTTTTAAAACAACATATTTTATTAGATGGGGGCAAAGATAGAAACTAATCTTATTCTGTTCACATCATTTTGAATTATTTTTTCAAAATCTTATATTAACTTTGTGATGTGAAGCAAGAAAAAGAAAAATGCTGTGTGGTTGATGCGGGGAATACACGTATCAAAGTTGTTGATTTTGAGAATGGTGATGTAATCAATCAAACCTCTGTTTCTATCGATGATAAGGAGAAAATAAAATCAATTCTTTTTTCAAAAAAAGATACAATTAGCATTTTATCTTCGGTTTTAGAGGCAAAACAACGTGATTGGATAGTGGAAATGCTGCATCCAAACGTAATTTTGATTAATAAAACACCATTGCCCATTAATCTTGATTCCTATGAAACTCCTGAAACGTTAGGCGCAGACAGAATAGCAAATGCCGTTGCAGCAAATCATTATTCAGAAACGCCTAACAGTTTAGTTATCGATATTGGAACTTGCATTAAATTTGACTTTGTCCAAAACGGAAACTTTATTGGAGGATCAATTTCGCCAGGATATGCTATGCGATTAAAAGCTATGCATGAATTTACAGGCGCGTTACCTATGCTAGATTTGGAAGATAATTCTCCATTAGTTGGAGATTCTACAAAATATGCGATGATGTCTGGCGTTATAAATGGAATTCACGCAGAGATAGAAGGTTTTGTCAATCAATATACTCAACAATATCAGCCGTTAACAATTTTTTTGACAGGTGGTGACCTGAAAAGATTTGATAAGGAATTAAAAAATAGCATCTTTGCGGATTGTAATTTGACCGTTAAAGGTTTGTATTTAATACTAAAGCACAATGTTTAGAAGTTTATTAGTGACATTATTTATCGTTATAAGTGGAAATGCACTAGTACAAATTAGCACCAACACTCCATATTCTTCAAGAGGTATTGGTGATGTTGGTTTCTACGGTAATGCTTATCTCACTGCATTAGGAGGCGCTGCAACAGCATTGACCGATTCTAGTCAGACGAATTTATTTAATCCATCAACCTATTCTCTGACAGCAAAGCAGCTGCCTTTATTCTCGATGGGAATAACGCATTTTGAAAAACGCTTTTCTAATGATGAATTAACTTCAGAAGGAAGATTTACTGGTTTGACCCACTTCGCATTGGTGATTCCTTTTGCTAACAGGTTAGGAATTGCAGCAGGTTTAAAGCCGTTAAGCAGGAGAGGTTATGAAATTAACGATCATGAAATAATAGATGGAGATAGTATCTTTTACGATTATACGGGTGATGGAGATGTTCAGGAGTTTTTATTGGGTTTTTCTGCAAACATAATTGATGCAAGAAGACAAAGTTTATCCGTAGGGGTGAATGGTAAATATTACTTCGGTAAGTTAAATAATGAACGCCGAGCTTATAGAAGGATAAATGCTATTGAATCAGGAGGGTTGGATATTCAATCGATTCGCGCAAAGGATTTCGGAATAGAGTTTGGATTGAATTATGATTTCCGTCCTAGTCCTGCACATAGTTTTCGTCTTGCGGGAGTTTATCGTCCTGGACTGGATGTGAATTTCGAGCAATCTCAAACCCGTATTTATACCGGGAATTATCTTAATATAGCAGCTTATGATACGCTATTTTCTTCAGGTGATATTGAAGGTAGTGTTTTTCTACCTACCAAAACAAGTTTAGGATTAACATATACTTTTACACCAAAAAACGATTCAACTTCTAGAAGTTCTAAACTTCCTTCATTGATGGTAACCATGGAATATTCTATGGAGGACTGGTCTAATTACCAAGAAAGTTTTAATTCAATAACGCAAACAGGGCAGTATGTAAACTCAAATTCAATTCGTATGGGAGTAGAATTTGTACGTCATCGCATTTCCGCAGACCGATCTGCATATATTAATATACTTGACAAATTGAGATACAGAATTGGAGCTTACAGTGTGAACACTCCTTTCGAAGTAAATGGAGAACAATTGGTTGACCAAGGACTTACAGCAGGAATTGGATTTCCTATCGTAATGAACAGAGCTGTTTCAACGCTAAATATATCAGGAAGTTACGGAACTATGGGCCGCCAAGCCGGTCCAGCAGTGGTGAAAGAAAATTATTATGGATTTAATCTCGGCATAAATATTGCCCCAGGATATGATAGATGGTTTAGAAAATACAAACTTGACTAACAATAAAATAAAAATGAATATAGGAAAATTAATATTGGGAGCTCTTTTTACTTTGAGTTTTGGGCTAATTAACTACGCGCAAGCTGGAAGTACTGAGGCTGATGAGTGTACAAGGTACAAGGCCATTGCAGGAAATGCATACAAAGCAAAAGAATACGAGAAGGTTACAAGGTCATATGTGAGAGCGCTGAAAGAATGCGGTACTTTAGAATTGGTTTTCTATAATCCTTTTATTTATTCAGTTCAAAAATCAATGAATAACGCAACCGTCGATTCTACGAAAGCTGCTTATTTGGATACTTTGATTTCTGTTTATGAATCAGCTCAAGAAACGCACGGTGTACAGAAAGAATGGCAGTCCTACCTTGGTTATTATTACATGATGCAAGGGAAGCCTGGAAATATGAAGAAAGCGGATGAAGCTTATAGAGTAGGGATTCACCATGATGCTGAAAAAGTGAACAAAGGGTTTTTACAACAATATTATGTAAACCTTTATAATCTTTGGGTACAAGAACAAGACGAAAAAGCAAAGGCAAAGTATAAAAAGAGAATTATCACTGAATATTTTAAATTGTCTGATTACGCCAACAAAGGTGAAATGGGTGCAGAAATAATCGATTTCGTATCTGTTTATATGGAACGTGCAGTTACAGACTGTGAATCAATTTTACCTGAGATCACTAGCTTTATGAAAGAGCTTCCGCAGGAAATTGAAGCAAAGAAATCAACAGTTAAAAACTTTATGGCATTGATTGAAAAACAAGAGTGTACTAAAAGTGAAGTGTATGCGCAATTAGTTGATACAATTATCGCAATTGATCCTTCAGTAGATGCCGTTCTTGCAAAAGCGAAATTGCAAATTAGTCGAGGGAATACAAACGGAGCACTTTCTACTTTCAAAGATGCTTTGAAAATGGCTGAAAATGCTGATCAAAAAAGTGAAATAGAGTTTGAAATTGCAAACGTTTACTTCCGTTCTGGTAGCTATAAATCGGCGCACAACGCAGGTATAGCTGTGACGGGTAAGAATTCTGGACGGGGTTATGAAATTGCTGCACAAAGTGTAAGTGCAATGTCAGATGATTGTGGAGTTTCTACTTTCGAACGTAAAGCGAACTACTATTATGCCGTTGAATTGGCTGAGAATTCAGGAAATAGTGCTTTGATTAGTTCAATGAAAAGCAAAGCACCATCTTCAAGTGATATCTTTAACGAGACAAAATCAGAAGGTGAATTAGTTGAGTTGAAATGTTGGGGTAAAACTTATCCAATTAAACTTTACTAAACATTGAGCAAAATACCGCACAACATAGTTTTAATTCCTGTCATGATTTTCATGATGGGAATCTTTTTTTCATGTGTAAATGATTTAGATAAAGTCAAGAAAATTACTACGCATCCCGAAAACCCAGATGAAACAGCTGAGATGATGCATATAATCTATACAGATTCTGGATATGCACAATATGAGATATTCGCTAATATTGCAGAAAATTATGCTGTACCACAAAACGTTAGAAAGTTTAAAGATGGTTTGAAAGTGAACTTCTACAAAGATGATGGTACTGTAGGATCAGTACTCACCTCATTATTTGGTGAAATTGATGGGGAAACTGGTGATATTACTGTGCGAGACAGTGTGAAATTAGTGAATTTGGAGGAGCAAAAAACCCTAGAAACAGAAGTTTTGTATTGGAATAAACGTGGAGATTCTATTTACACCAATAAAGCGGTAGTGATTACCTCACCAGATATGATTTTAACTGGAATTGGCGCTTGGACAACACGCGCTTTCGATACAGCACAGTTTTACAAGCCAACAGCAAAAATATTTATTAAAGAGTAGAAGATGAAAATATACAATAAAATAATGCAGATGTTTTGGTTAGTTGTTGGTTTAGTAACCATAATTGCTGTTACATTTTTAGGATTTAAAGATGGATTTGAAAGATGGATATCGTACTATCTTTTTGGTTTTTTTGCAATTCTCTTGTATTTCGTTCGCCGTTATATGATGAAAAGAATGGAGAAACACCAGCAATTTTTGAATGAACAAAATAAAGCGGGGAAAAAGTGATTTTTGATCCTCCCTAATTTCGATATATTGGTTTGATTTACAAGACTATAGGCTGGATACAGTTTTGAGTGTGAATAAAAAGTATTGAGGTGAAAAACTAAAATTTTGGTTTCAAATTTTATAGGTTTTCCAAAGAGAGGTTTTTGGGATCATAAACACCATTCATCTGCTCTAATGTCTTTTTACTTGTTTCATTTTCCTTTAAAGGAATTCTTTTGCTGATTGATTCATTTCCACTTATATTTACGAAACTGTACACTTTCTTGAAAGTATATTTTTCACCAATCAGTACGATGTATAATATTTGAAAATCTTCATGTTTAAATTATTCCAATACTTCTTGATTATTGTATGTTTTCTTTTGGGAAGCAATGCTTTTGGACAGCATGTACTAATAGGACAAGTACTTGATGAAAATAACTTAGGAATTCCTTATGCGGATGTTTATGTAAAAAACTTTTCTGATTTACGTACCCGTGCAGATCTCAAAGGGAATTATTTAATGCGACTCCAAGTTGGAGAATATTACCTGGTTTTTTCAGCGATGGGTTATGAAACTAGAGAGTATTATATGATAGTCCGAGAGGGTGAAAATATTCAAAATATGCAACTTTTCCCTATCAAAATAATCGACCTCGAAGAATATGACTTTTCGGTAAAAAGAAGAAATGTTGGGCGAGATATTGTGATGCAAACCGTAGAAAAGAAAAACCAAGCCGATTTTAATCAATTTCCTTATTCAAGTGATGTATACATCCGCGCAAAAGACGAAAAATCGCTCACGCAAAAAGGGATTGAAGCTCATGAAAAAGATTTGGAAAAAGAAAAAGATAAATATGAAGAAGATGCACAATTTGATGATGTAGAAGAGCTCAAAAGAAAAAAAATGCAAGAACTCAACAACTTCAATAATCTCAACATGGTGGAAGTTGAAATGAGAAGAAGTTACGCTCCTCCTAATAATATTAAGGAAGTCAGAACTGGGTACACTAAACGAGGTGACGATAAAAATTTATATTTCACGACTACAGCGAAGTCCAATTTCAACTTTTTTCAGAATACATTATACCTCAATGATTTAAGTAAATCACCTATTCAGTCGCCTATTTCAACTGCTGGAATCCTATCTTATAAATATCAATTGGTTGAGAAAATAGAACGTGATTCATTGCCCGTATTGAATAAAATTAAAATTTCATCAAGAAGTAGCTCCATTTCCACATTAGAAGGATTTATTTATATTCAAGACAGTACATGGTTGGTGGAAAGGATTGACTTTACTATTGTTAAAGGAAATCTTTATGTTTATGACAATTTTTCTATCGTTCAAGATTTTCAAATCTTCGGTGATACCATGTCTGTGTTGAAAAATCAATACATGAATTATAATGTGGAGTACCGAAAAGAAAAATTCGTGGGAAGTACAGTTGTCAACTACAAAAACTATGACTTTAATCCTGAATTTAAAAAGGATTATTTTGGAAATGAACTGGCCGTAACAACAGAAGAGGCCTACGAAAGAGATTCAAGTTATTGGTCTGATACACGGTTAACTCCATTGACTAGAGAAGAACAAGCATTCATTCAACAAAGAGACAGCATAGAGAATCTGTTTTCCAAATCAAGTTATTTAGATTCTGTAGATTCGGTTTTCAATAAAGTTAGCTTTTGGAAAGTTGTTTGGTTTGGAATCGATCACAGAAATAGAGTCAAGAAAACGCAATGGACAATTAGTTCATTGGCAGCTACTGTGCGTCCAATATATATTGCCGGTCCTAGGATAGGTCCAGACTTTGATTTCTTTAAGAAATGGGATAACGAACATACTTTAGATGCATTTACAAGAGTAGATATCGGACTTTTAAATGCCGATGTAAAAGGGTATACCAATATTAAGTATTTGTATAATCCGTTTCGACAAGCGCGTGTTGGTGTCAACTTTTCGCATAATTACGATTTGATTCGCTCTTACGATGCCTTTACGCAAGTTTTCCTTCGGGATAACTTTATTGAAACCACTTCGGGAGGTTTGTATCACGATTTTGAGATTTTGAATGGCTTATACTTGGAATCCAATTTGTCCTATACCAATCGCCGATCTTTGTCAGAAGACACCAAATTTATTAGATGGTTTGACGAGGCATTAAAAAACACGGATCCACCTAAGTTTAAAAGATACAATGCACTAATTGCCGATTTTACCTTGCGCTATACGCCATTTCAAAAATACATGAGAGAGCCAAAGCGAAAAGTTGTTTTGGGTTCTAAGTGGCCAACCTTCTATGTGTTTTACCAAAAAGGAGTTCCTAAACTATTCGGCAGTGAAGTCAATCATGATTATTTGCGATTTGGAATGATGCAAACTTTTAAAATATCCACTTTAGGAACATCCAAATACCATGTAACAACCGGAAGATTCGTGAATCAAAAGATTCTTCGCCCAGTAGACATGCAATATCAACGCCGTGCTGATCCAATTTGGTTTTCTAATCCGATGTATTCTTACCAAGATTTAGATTCAACACTTCCTACAACGGATTGGTATTTTGAATCCCATTACATCCACCATTTTAACGGTGCATTATTGAACAAAATACCATTCATGAAAAAAACTAGAATTTCAACTGTTGCTGGAGCGGGATACCTTTGGGTTCCGGAACATGACTGGACACATTATGAAGTCTATGGAGGTTTGGAACGTGTATTCAAATTCGCAAAAAGAAGATTGAGAATTGGAGCTTATGTGACGCTCTCCGATGGAAATCAAATTGACCCGAGAAGTTCTTTTAAAATTAGTTTCGCCATTTTAGATGAACGAAGTATGAAGTTTAATTTTTAAGGTTTGGGTATGCCACTGATATTTCATCTCCAATTTCATTTCCGAAAAATTTCAGCGTCAGGCTATCCACTGTATCTTTTTTTTCAAAAAAGGATGCCGTTCCTATCCTTCATACAAGAGGGATGCCTATTTAGGAAATGGTTATTGATTTTTAGAATTGGGTTTTGGAATAATAATGACGCTTTTCAAAAAAAATTCAATAAAGTTCATTTGTATAAACCAGAATTGTGATTTGGTTACCGGTTTATTTTGTAGCTTGAGTTTTTGAGTAGATCTATTTTTATTAAAACTTTATACTTCCCATAATGTAGGAATTTCATAATGCTTAAATTGACCATCCTTGGAAACTACTGTCATATTTTCTGCTATGGATTGAGCAATAATAATTCTATCGAAAGGATCCGGATGATAAAATTTTAGTTCAGCATTTCCAAGTATGTGACTTGTTGTTATTGGAAGTGTTTTAAAACCTGACTCTTCGATAATTTTAAAAATTGTTTCTATATCTGTTTCTAGTTCAACTCTACCTATTGATTATTTAATGGAGATTTCCCAATAACTTGCTATACTTTTGGGTTCTACCACTATTTTAATGGCTTATTTAAAACCCTTATTATGTAACTAATTTTTAAATATACTTTTGAAGTATCTAAAACACAAAATAAATTAAAATATGAAGTGATAACAATCCATCTTTTT
>Ga0307967_1001380_pt1 | contig 14903 bp, 11 predicted proteins | sample OrgLakmetagen648_FD_201828 | JGI IMG/M metagenome (GOLD analysis project Ga0307967, IMG submission 201828) | Saline water microbial communities from Organic Lake, Antarctica - #648 | ecosystem: Environmental > Aquatic > Non-marine Saline and Alkaline > Saline | place: Antarctica: Organic Lake... | reverse complement strand
GACTGTTGAGTAATTAAAGGAGAGTAGATCATGAAAAAGATTCTGTTTGCGCTAGGCCTTGCGGCTGTGATGGCAGTACCGGCCTACGCACAGGCCAGGGAAGTCACTTTCAGCACACAGCTGAGTAATTACGGCGGTGACGGAGCTTATCTTGCGCTCTACCTCACCGATGCCGATGGCCAATATCAAGAGACCCTCTGGATATCCGGTGAGAAAAGCAAATATTACAAGCATCTACGTGACTGGGCCCGTGGCAGTGGTTTAAACCAGGCTGAATACGATGGCCTGACCGGCGCCAGTGTGTCCAGCGGGCGCACACTGAACGTGACCCTGGAACTTGATGACGCATTGATCGACTCCGGTTACCAGGTTCGTGTTGATACCGCCGTTGAAGATATGCGCGACAATCGCTCGGATGTGGTGGCCCCGCTAACCACGGAAGGCTCTGGAAAGTCGGTTGCTGGCCGTGGCTACGTCCAGTCTTTTGTTTATAACCTCAAGTAACTGACGGGAGCCAGCTTCATGCTACGCAAACTTCATGGTTGGCCCGGATTGGTCGCCGCACTGCTGCTTTTGGTGCTGGCGACCACGGGCGTTATTTTGTCCGTTGTACCCGCTATTGAACGGGCGGGCGCAACCATCCCGGCGACCGGCCAAATCAGTGTTGCTGACCTGGCTGAGCGTGTAGTGGCGCATTATCCGGGCACCGAGCAGATTGAACGCTCTCTGTCGGGCGAAGTTGTCGTCTATTACAGCCGTGACCGTCAGCCAGGTGCCGATCTGGTTAACCCGCTGACTGGTGAAGGTATTGCCCCCTATCAGCCTTCAGCCTTTTTGCGCTGGGTAAAAAACCTGCACCGCTCATTTCTATTGGATGATGCAGGCCGAATGCTTGCAGGCGGCTTGGCGGTAATGATGCTGCTGCTCTGCCTGTCTGGCATGTTTCTGCTGGCTCGACGGATGGGTGGCTGGAAGGCCATTTTAAAGCCCATTGCAGGTTCCGGTAGCTCGCGGATTCACGCCGAGCTGGCACGGTTTGCGGTGATTGGTTTGTTGCTGTCGGCACTGACCGGCAGCTACATGTCTGCGGTTCGGTTTGGCCTGCTGCCGGAGGCTGCTGCTGCGGAGCCATCCTTTCCGGCGGAGGTGTCAGGCGGCACGCCGGCACCGGTGAGCTCTCTGCTCGCGCTAAAAAACGTAGATGCTAACGAGCTACGTGAGTTGGTGTTTCCTTACCCGAATGATCCCAGCGACGTCTATTCCCTGAGCACGACCCAGGGTTCCGGGTTCGTTGATCAGGCAACCGGAGAACTACTGCAATACCAGCCTCGCTCTACGGGTAATCAGTTCCAGCACTGGATGATTCGCCTGCACACCGGTGAAGGCCTGTGGTGGCTGGGTTTGATTCTCGGGATGGCTGCGCTGACCGTTCCGGCACTGTCCTTCACCGGCATACAAGTCTGGTGGCAGCGACGTTCAACATCCGTGCGCCTGGGTGAAGGTGCCAGTATCGAAGTGGCGGATGTGGTTATTCTGGTGGGTTCAGAAGGCAACACCACCTGGGGTTTTGCCAGGGATCTTCAAAACAAACTCAATCAGGCCGGCAAAAAAGTACATTGTGCGCCGATGAATGACCTGGCAAAACGCTACCCGCAGGCCTCGGTGCTTTTTGTTCTGACATCAACCTACGGTGACGGTGACGCGCCCTCCTCCGCCAGTCAGTTCATGACTCGACTTGAACACTTTCAGGCGAATGACGGATTGGAGTTTGTGGTTCTGGGGTTTGGTGACCAACAGTTTCCAAAATTCTGTCAGTATGCGCTGGATGTAGACGCTGCCCTCAGTAGTAAAGGCCTGCAGCAAGTGAACCTTGTTACACGAATCGATCGCGGCTCCGCCATACAGTTTCGTGAATGGGGCGAGGCTATCGGCGAGCACATGGGCATCTCATTGGCGCTGACCCATAATCCCGCGCCAGCCGCCACTGCGGAATTCGAACTTGTTGAGCGCGTGGACTATGGCGTTGCGGTAAACGCGCCAACCAGCATATTGCGTTTCAGGCCGGTACAAGATCGCAGAAATTTATGGCAAGTGTTGTCTTTCAGAAGCCGGTCGAATCTGCCGAGTTTCGAAGCGGGTGACCTGTTTGGCGTTGCGCCACCCGGAGATAACACGGCCCGATTGTACTCGCTGGCGTCTTCGGCCTCGGATGGGCAGTTGGAAATCTGCGTCCGGAAACAGACCAATGGCCTGTGTTCAGGTTATCTGCACAGCCTCGAACCCGGAGATCGGATTTCCGGATTTATCCAGCAAAACCCGGGCTTTCGTCCGGCGGGCGGTGCAACGCCCATTATTCTCATTGGTGCCGGCGCGGGAATCGGCCCACTAGCCGGTTTTATCCGAAAGAACACGGATCGTAACCCCATGTACCTGTACTGGGGCGGGCGCAATCCGCAATCGGATTTTCTCTATCAACCGGAACTTGGCTGTTACCTGGATGACCACCGCCTTACCGGGTTGAATACAGCGTTTTCACGATCAGCAGAAAAAGCCTACGTTCAGGATGCCATCATTGCGGATGAAAGCGCGTTGCGGCAACTGATTGAAAAAGGCGCTCAGGTGCTGGTATGCGGGGGGCGGGATATGGCCTCCGGTGTAAGCCAGGTGTTTGACTCCATCCTCAAACCCTTGCACATGGATGTCGATGAGCTGAGAGCCGAAGGGCGCTATCTAGAAGATGTTTACTGACCGAGCATGACATGTCCCTTTCAAGGAGTGTTTGGATGACCACACGATTGCGCGAGTTCTATGCGCACTGATGGTCGGCGTGCTGGTATTCGCAAACTGGGCGGCAGCCGATAGCATAGTCTGGATGCAGATTTACTAGTGGAAATGGCAAATTACGGCACTGCTGTCCGCCGCTCTGGCGGGTTTGCTGATCTGGCGCTGGCACTGGCCGCCAACTCAACTGCTGATGCTGACAGCTGTCGTCGTGACTGCCGCCGTGATCGTGCCAAGCGCACCTGAATTGCCCTTTGCCATCGGCATTGCCGGTTTGATGATTATCGCGGCGTTGCGTGACCAAGATCGCGAGTGGACCCTACAAAGCTGGGATTTCGCAAAACAGATTCTACCGCTGCTTCTGGGCGGGGTATTCATTGCGGGCTTCGCGCTGGGTCGCCCCGGCCATGAAGGCATCATTCCTTCAGAATGGGTCGCAATGGCCGTGGGCGATAACACGCTGACCTCCACAGTCATCGCCTCTGTATTGGGCGCACTGATGTACTTTTCTACCCTGACCGAAGTGCCGATCGTTGAAGCGTTGATGGGATCCGGTATGGGCAAGGGGCCGGCACTGTCATTACCGAACATGCTGGTCATACGCACCAGGGCCAGCATAACCGGTACCTCCACGAGAACACCTACCACCGTCGCCAATGCTGCGCCGGACTGTAAGCCGAACAGGGCAATGGCGACCGCCACGGCCAATTCGAAGAAATTACTGGCGCCGATCATACCGGCAGGTGCCGCGATGCTATGGGGCACTTTCCAGGCCTTGGCCCAGCCGTAGGCGATGAAGAAAATCAGGAAGGTCTGGATAATCAGCGGTATTGCAATCAGTACGATATGCAATGGATTCGCAATAATCACGTCGCCCTGGAAGGCGAACAGCAACACCAGAGTGATGATCAAGCCGATCGGAGTGATGGGTGCCAGGCGTTTCATGAAGACGTTGTCGAACCACTCGATACCGCGCCGCTTGATAACAGCCTGACGCGTTAAATAGCCAGCGCCCAGTGGAATGACAATGTAAAGCACCACCGACAGGATGACCGTATCCCAGGGAACCTGAATGTTCGAGACGCCAAGCAGGAAAACCACGATGGGCGCGAAAGCGAACAACATGATCAGGTCGTTGAGCGCCACCTGCACCAAGGTGTAGGCAGCGTCACCTCGCGTGAGATAGCTCCACACGAAGACCATGGCAGTACAGGGCGCAGCACCCAGCAGGATAGCCCCGGCCAGGTATTCAGTGGCTCGTTCGGCAGGAATCAGGGGCGCGAACACCACGGTCAAAAAGAACCAGGCAATCGCAAACATGGTGAAGGGCTTGATCAGCCAGTTCACTGTCGTGGTGATAACCAACCCCTTAGGCTGACGCCGGACGCCGAGGACCGACGTGAAATCGATCTGTACCATCATGGGAAAAATCATCGCCCAGATCAGCACCGCTACCGGGATCGACACTTGCGCATACTCGAAGCGCGACAAGGCCTCGGGAATGACCGGAGCAAACTGCCCTATCAGCACACCCGCTACGATGGCCAGGGCTACCCAGAGCGAGAGAAAGCGCCCAAACAGGCCTATACCTTCAGACGTGCTGGGGGCCTGCGAGAACTTAGATTCGGTCATGCTGCATCTCCTTTTGTGAACAGCGGGCTACGCAACGTGCTTTCGATGACCGCACCGATGCGACCGGGCCAAGAGAAGGAATTCAAACGGCTCATCGTGCGTCTCGCGGGTGGTGAACCACCTCGCCATCTTCTTTGGTTAAGTGTTCGACGGGGCGCTCAAGAAGATCCAGTACCCGTTCGGAAGGCCGGCATAGACGAGCCCCTTTGTCAGTCACAACGATGGGGCGATTGATCAAAATCGGGTGCGCCATCATTGTATCGATCAGTTGATCATCGCTCAAAGCGGGATCGTCGAGCCCCAACTCATCGTAAGGCGTGCCCTTACGCCGAAGGAGTTCGCGAGGTGTTATCTGCATCATCGAAAGCAGCGCTACCAGTCGCTCACGACTGGGCGGGGTCTTGAGATATTCGACGACTTCTGGCGTTTCGCCTGATGCCTTGATCATCGCCAGCGTGTTTCGTGATGTGCCGCAGTCAGGGTTGTGATAAATCAGTGATTTCATAAGGTCTCAAAGCTCGTCTGATTGGGCGGGGCAAGCGATCAGCGAGGATGTCAGCGGCGCACAGACCTGTGGATGGCCCGCGCAACAATCATTGACCAGAAATTGGATCGTCTCTTGCACCCGATTCAAGTTCGCTCGATAGATGATGGAACGACTCTGGCGCTGGGAAAGAACAAGCTCTGCACGGGCAAGCACCGATAAATGTGCTGACATCGTGTTGTGCGGTACACCCAGTTGTCTTGCGATTTCGCCAGCCGGAAGCCCTTCTGGCTCATGACGAACCAAAAGCCGAAATGCTTCCAATCGAGTCTCTTGGGAGAGAGCACCAAAGCTCGCTATTGCCTTTAAAGTTTCCATATATCCAAGAATATGGACACAATGAAGCTCGGTCAAGTATTACGACTTCAAAGTTAACCCGAACGATCCTGGATGATCGTAACGACAGGAAGTCTCGCACTTAAAGTGCCAGAATCCGCCGGGCACCATTTAAGACGATCAAACCCACGATAGCACCGATGATCAAGTCCGGGTAACTGGATCCCGTCCAGGCGACCAAGGCACCTGCGGCTATCACGCCCAAGTTGATTACCACATCATTAGCCGAGAATATCCAGCTTGCCTTCATATGTGCTCCGCCTTCTCGGTGCTTGAAAATCAACAGCAGGCAACTGGTATTGGCAATCAACGCGACGAACGCAATGGCCATCATCATCAGCGATGCGGGCTCACTACCTGATACAAAGCGTCGCGCTACTTCTATGAGTACACCGAGAGCCAAAATCAGTTGGAGTACACCAGCTAGATGCGCGGCATGTACTTGCATTTTCGCACTGCGCCCTACGGCATAAAGGGCAACGCCATAAACCGCCGCGTCAGCAAACATGTCTAGTGAATCTGCGATCAGGCCGGTGGATTGGGCGATCAGTCCGCCCCCCATTTCTATGACGAACATGAGTGCATTGATGCCGAGCAACACACGCAGGGTGCTGGACTCCTGAGCAGCAGAGTCCGTCGAGTTCTCAACGATTTTGATCGTCTCCGGGCCGGCAACTAGCGTATTCAGAAGGGAAGCACCTAGGAGTCTGCGCGGTAGGAACGTCGTTATGACATAATAGGCTCATCTTCTCCAGCCACGGAATAGACGTCACGGGAACGAGTTTTCGATCTTATTCGCCAGATCAGGAGTTGCTGCTGCCTCCCAGTCTTAACGAATGGCTGGCCGAAGGCCATCTGGCCTACTTCATTAGTGACGTTGTCGAAGAACTGGACTTAAGCGCCTTTTATGCTCGCTACGAGGGAGACGGTCGCCGCAAGTCGCCTTTTGATCCGCGCATGATGCTGAAGGTGTTGATTTACGCCTACGCGACCGGAACTTTCTCGTCTCGCAAGATTGCCCGCAAACTCGAAGAGGACGTGGCCTTTCGCGTGCTGGCTGCCGACAATTTCCCCAGACATCGAACCTTGTGCGATTTCCGCAAACAGCACTTGAGTGCTTTCAGAGAGGTGTTTGTTCAGGTCATCCAGATTGCCCGGGAGGCTGAGCTGATTAGTCTGGGAACGCTAGTGATTGATGGCACCAAGGTAAAGGCGAATGCCAGCAAGCACAAGGCCATGAGCTACGGGCGTATGCAAGAGGAAGAAGTCCGCTTGTCGAAAGAAGTGGATGAGCTTTGTGGTCAGGCTCGGGCTGTGGATGAAGCAGAAGACGAGCAATTTGGTTCTGCCCAGCGGGGCGATGAATTGCCGGAAGAACTACAACGTCGCCAGTCGCGGTTAAGCAAGATCCGGGCAGCGAAAGCCAGGCTGGAAGCGGAGCAGGCGCAAGCCGATGACGCAAAAGGCAGGCATCCGGATGACGAACGGCGATCCCCTCGCGGTGGGCGGAACTTCAAACGGGACTATGGCGTTCCGGACGACAAAGCTCAGAGCAATTTTACCGATCCCGAAAGCCGCATCATGAAAACCCGTACCGGGTTCGAGCAATGTTACAACGGCCAGTTGGCTGTCGATGGCGAGTTCCAGATTATCGTCGCTAACCATCAAGGCAACAATGCCAGTGATAACGGCTGTCTGGTGCCACTGCTGGACGAGGTAGAAGCAACCCTGGGAGGCCAGCCGGAGCAGTGTCTGGCCGATGCGGGCTACCGTAAAGAAGCGGATTTCCAGGCCCTGGAAGAGAAAGGCATTGACGGTTATGTCTCGTTACGCAGAGAAGGTAAAGGGGGTGCGAATGGCCCGGAAGCTTGCTACCCCAGAGGGTCGGGCGGTCTACGCTCAGCGCAAGCATCTGGTCGAGGCTGTGAACGGTTGGATCAAGAACATTCTGGGCTTTCGTCAGTTCAGTTTGCGGGGCCTGGAGGCGGTAAAAGGCGAATGGGATCTGGTCTGTCTATCTCTCAACCTCAGGCGTATGAGTTTATTGATGAGACTGACATAGAGGCCCTGAAGCCACCTTTGCCGGGTGGGCGGCGCGGACGTTGTCCCTGTTGCCGACTCCCCGGGCCATTTCAAGTGGTCGCAGGGAAAACCGTGCTTTCAATCCGTTTGACCGTGCCAAACCTTATTCTGGCCTGGCAGTAGTCCGGTCATGCAAGACCGATGCTCAAAACACTCCTACCGCGCAGACTCCTAGACATGATGTTTTGACCTGCCCTCTCAGTTATGGCTCTGTGTTGGGGCGTGCCCATTTCAGCATAATCCACGCTGCTGAGATGGGCAGATCAAAACATCATGTCTAGACCCACCTACGTCTGGCAAGCGTGTAATACAGCAGTGGCACCACCAGAACCGTCAGCAGGGTAGAAAGCGCAAGCCCGAACACCAGAGAAATTGCCAAGCCGTTGAAGATCGGGTCGTTAAGAATAAAGTAAGCGCCCACCATCGCCGAGATGGCCGTCAGGGCGATCGGCTTGATACGCACCGCACCGGCTAACACCACGGCCTTATCCAGCTCAAGACCTTCTTCCAGAAGCTGCCGGATAAACACCACCAGCAAAATGGAGTTACGTACAATAATCCCCGCAAGTGCAATCATCCCTATCATGCTGGTTGCGGTAAATTCCCGACCCAGCAGGGCATGGCCCGGCATGATGCCGATCAGGGTCAGCGGAATGGGCGCCATAATCACCAGTGGCAGAATATACGAGCGAAATTGCGCCACCAGCAACACAAAAATCATGAACATGCCCACACTGTAGGCGGCGCCCATATCCCGGAAGGTTTCGTAGGTAATCTGCCACTCACCGTCCCACTTGAGCGTGCCTTTTTCCGGCAGTGGCGGCTGGTCAATAAAGAACTGTTCGGGTGCGCCCTCCTGCTGCTTGAGCTTCGACACCATGGCAAACATGCCGTATAGCGGTGAATCTATTGCCCCCGCCATATCGGCGGTTACGTAGGTCACCGGCAGCAGATTCTTGTGATAGATCGCGCCCATCCAGTCAGCTTCGCGCACCTGGGCGATACTGGCCAGTGGCACCAGATTACCGGCGCGGCTTCGCACCTGCAGGGACATAAGAACCGACGGCTGCGCCTTATCAGCGTCTTCAAGCGTTACCCGAATAGGTACCGGGTATTTGGCATGATCATCGTGTAAAAAGCTGACGTTCATGCCCCCCAGCGCCACCTGCAAGGCTTCGACGACCTGGGCCTGGGATACGCCAAGACGGGCGGCTCGGGCGCGATCCACTGCAATTTCCCATTGCCGTGTGGGCGCTTCCAGCGTGGTGTCGATATCCACCAGCCCCTGCACCTCAGCCATACCAGCCGCTACAGAGCGAGCCAGCTCAGCGCGCTGGTCAGGGTCAACGCCGTAGATCTCCGCCACCACTGGCGACAGCACCGGCGGGCCCGGCGGCACCTCAACAATTTTCACGCTGGCGTCGTAACGCTTGCCGATGGCCGTTAACGGATCCCGCAGCGCTTGGGCAATGGCGTGGGACTGGCGGGATCGCACATCTTCATCGCTGAGGTTTACCTGGATATCGCCCTGGTATGGATCGCTACGCAGGTAATACTGGCGCACCAGCCCATTAAAATTAATGGGCGCAGCGGTGCCCGCATAGCTCTGCCAACTGGTCACTTCGTCGACGCTCTCCAGATAATGGCCCATTTCCATCAGCACCCGCTGGGTCTGCTCGACCGGCGTGCTCTCGGGCATATCAACCACAACCTGAAGTTCGGATTTATTGTCGAAAGGCAGCATCTTCATGATAACCGCCTGAAACACCGGTAACGACGAAGCGGCCAGAGTCAGCAGAATCACCCCAAGCGCCAGCAGGCGGCGACGCCAGCGATGGTCACCCAGGAACGGTGTAAGGACGCCCCCAAAGATTTTCAGGGACATGGGGCTGACACCATCGGCAGAACTTTCGGCCTCCCCCGCTTCCGTCGCAGCTTCGCCTTTCTGATGTTTCAGCAGTCGCAAGGCCAACCAGGGCACAACTACGAAGGCAACAATCTGGGATAGCACCATACCGGCAGACGCGTTAATGGGGATGGGGCTCATGTACGGACCCATCAAACCTGTCACGAACGCCATGGGTAGCAAGGCCGCCATAATAGTAAGGCTGGCCATAATGGTAGGCGTGCCCACTTCGTCCACGGCCACAGGAATGATATCTCGTACCGGGAGGTTGGAGTTGCGGATCCGACGGTTGATGTTTTCCGTAATCACGATGCCGTCATCCACCAGAATACCGATAGAGAAAATCAGTGCGAACAGGGAAACCCGGTTCAGGGTAAAGCCCCAGGCCCAGGAGAACACCAGCGTCAGCAACAGCGTGATCAGTACAGCGACACCGACAATCAGCGCCTGGCGCCAGCCCATGGCCACAAGCACCAGAAACACCACGAACAGCGTGGCGGATATCAAGTCAGAAATGAGCTTTTGCGCTTTGGCAGAGGCGGTTTCGCCGTAATCCCGGGTAACAATAACTTCGACACCTTCGGGCAGGGCACGGTTGCGAATCTGCTCCAACCGCTCTTCGATAGCGGTTGTGATGTTCACGGCGTTTTGCCCGGGTTTCTTGGCTATCGCCAGTGTAACTGCCGGGTAGACATCACCAGGCTTACCGACGCTGCCAGAACCCGCCGCTGGCCCGAAGCCGGTCATGACACTTTGATCTGCAACCGTTCCGCCACGGCTGACGTTCGCCACATCATCCAGATGCACCGCCGCGCCGTTGTGCATACCAACAACAAGCTGGCGAACATCGTCTACGTTCTCCAGCAGAGTACCAACCTGAACCGGAATGGAGAGATTATCGCGGGTAATACGGGCTTCCTGGCTGCTGCTGTTGGCTGCTCTCAGAGCATCGCGGATATCGCTGAGGGTAAGGTTAAACCCGGCAAGCAGGGCCGGATCAAAATGGATATCCACACGGTCGGGCACTCCGCCCACTGTGTAAACATCCCGGGTTCCGGGCACCCGCTTAATTGCCACTTCCAACATGTGGGCCAGGCGGGTGAGTTCTTCGCCGGTATGACCATTAATCGGGTCGTACAGGGTCAGCGTCATCACCGGCACATCATCAATGCCTTTGGGCTTGACCACGGGTTGTGAGGCGCCCAGATCCGGCGGCAGCCAGTCTTGGTTCGAATAGACCTGATTGTAAAGCCGGACAAGCGCTTCCTGTCGTGGAATGCCGACTTCAAACTGCACAGTAATAACGGCCTGGCCCTGCCTAGAGACGGAATACACGTGCTCAACACCAGCAATTTCGCTCATCACCTGCTCGGCCGGAGTCGCAATGGCGCTTTCCACTTCCTGCGTGCTGGCACCCGGAAAGGCGACCATGATATCCGCCATGGTGACGTCTATCTGCGGCTCCTCTTCTTTCGGCGTCACGACAACCGCAAGCACACCCAGAATGATCGACAGCAACGCCAGCAAAGGCGTCAGATGGTTATCCTGAAAAATCCGGGCAATGGTACCGGAGGGGCCGACCGGAGGCAGTTCGCGACTCAATTCCCTGCCGCCTTATCCGATTCCTCAACAGAAACACCGGCAGCTGGCAGATTCAGACGATCTGTACCAACCAGCTCAACAGGATAAACCACGACTTGTTCGCCCTCACTCAAACCGGCCAAGATCTCCAGGCGGCCTTCCTGCTGCATGCCGGTCCGAACCTGCCGCAACCGCGGGCGGCCCTGATCATCCAGCACAAAAACGGCTCTCAATTCACTGCGACGAACAAGGCTGCTTTCAGGTATCCAGAGTACGTCTCGGCTGGCGACGGGAACACCGACCTTGACCAACATGCCCGGGAACAGAGAACCGTTGGGCTCAGCAAGGCGCATGCGTAGGCGGAAAGTATGAGTAGCGGAGTTGGCGTACGGATAAAACGTCATATCGCCGGTTTTTAGCACCCGCCCGTCCGCAAGAGTGACCTGCGCCTGGCGCTCACGCCTAGCAAGATCCGCGTACTGCTGGGGCAAGTCCACAACAACCCGCAGCTGTTCCAGCGAAAGACCACTAAGCAGGGGCTGCCCGGGGCTGACGGATTCGCCAATCTCCACGTGCCGTTCGGTCAATATGCCGCCGTAAGGTGCGAGTATGCGAGTATAGCTCAACTGCTCACGGGCTTCAGCCACAGCTGCTTCGGCCCGCTCAAGCCGCGCTTTCGCTCCCGCAAGGGTGTTCTGTGCCCGGTCCAATTCTTGTCGCGACACAAGACCACGTTCTTGCACGGCCTCAATGCGGGTGAACTGCTGTTGCGCATCGGCAAAGGCTGCCCGTGCTTCGTCCCGGCCACCCTGCGCCTGGCTAACGCGTGAGCTTTGCTCACTGCTTTCCAGTTGCACGATGAGATCACCGGCGACCACCGAGTCATCCACGTCAAACGGCAACTTCTGTACTTTGCCACTGGCCTGTGCGGACACGGTGCTCTGCTGAACCGCCTCGATCACACCATCAAGCACAAGCGTCTCCTGCAGTTCACTGCGCTCAACAGGAACTGCTTCCGGTCTGGCTGATGTTTCTTCACTCAGGGCGAATCCCGAACAAACCAACCCAAGCACGATCGTGCCCAGCACAGCAATACGCTTCACCACCAGCCACCTCGGCATAAAGTTATTAGTTAATAACCAAAGGTTATCAATATACTCAAGACGAAAACATCATGTCTAGGCTGGCAGAGGGGAGATTCGCCAGGCTGGTATAACCGCTACAATGGCAATAACCAGCATCCATAGCCAATGCCCAGCCCACATGGTGTTACCAAACATGTTCTCGTCCATCACGGCATTTCCTTCCTTACAAGTCATAGATTTCAATGGTGGTGTGAGTGAGCCTTCTCACATTGCTTGTTTTCTTACTGAAGATTTCAGGAAAATCTGTGCGGCAACCGCAATAACAATTATAGTGGCCACCGCCATGGCCCTGGCTGTAGCGTGATTTTTTAATGTCGTTCTCCGTTTGCCTCATTGTAGGCCGGAGAACGCTAACTACGCATGCACAGATTTTAGGGGATGGTTACCACCTCATCGGTAACCCCAAGAATGGTCAGGGAGTCACTTTGCGCGATCTTGCAGTTCCTGCTGATGCTCCAACATTTGCTCCATCATCAACTGCATCTGATCCATGCGTTTTTCCATAAATTGGATGCTGTCCTCTGATTTAATCGCAGGGTTGTCTTGGCTCGAATTTCCCTGCATTCCCTGGCCACTCATCATTCCTCGCCTGCCCATCATACCGTCCCGCATCATGTGCATCTGCTCTTGCATGCGCTCCATATGCTCCTCCATGAGCTCTTGATGGTTTTGTCCGGGATCTTTCCGCATCTGGCCGGTCATATCCTGCATGCGGGACATATTCTGCTGCATTTCCTGCATCTGTTCCGGGGACGTCATCATACCACCAGGCCCCTGCTGGCTACCTGAACCATGCGCCCAGACAACCGGTGTGGCCATAATCAACGAGATTGCGATTACTTTGGTGAAACTCTTCATAGCGAAGCTCCTTAACAAGGTTGATTTGCGACATATACAGTAAACAGCATCCACCTGAATCGGGCCTGAATTTATGTTCAAATCAACCTCTCGATTGTTGTACATCAATTTTTGTGGCTGGTCGATTCAACCGTCAGATTGCGTTGATAACTTCAGACAGCATGTCCCTCACCTCACCTGCAATCTCCTTGAGTTGCTCATTACCAATTGCTGTCATGGATGAAACGGGGTCAACCGCACTGACTTCAACACCCTCGGTTGTCTCGCGAAGAATGACGTTGCATGGCAACATTGCACCTACCCGAGGCTCTACGCCGATCGCTTCCCAAGCCATGTTTGGATTACATGCCCCGAGAATTGTGTAGGCGGGCATATCCTTGTCTAGTTTCTTTTTCATGGTCGCCTTGACGTCTATTTCCGTCAAAATCCCAAAGCCCCGATCGACCAAGGCCTGGCGTGTTCGTTCATCCACTTCCGCGAAATCCGCGTTTTTGATAACTCGATTAATTGTGTAAGACATGGAAACCTCCAGTTTTGTTGAGTTTTAACTGCCTTAGTCCAATTTAACCGTCCTCAAACGGAGTGCGTTGGCAATGACGCTCACCGAAGACAGCGACATCGCGGCAGCAGCAAAAATCGGGGATAAGAGAATCCCGAGAAATGGGTAGAGCACCCCGGCGGCAATCGGTATGCCGGCAGAGTTATAGACGAAGGCAAAAAACAGGTTTTGCCGGATGTTGCGCATGGTGGCTATCGACAAATGACGCGCTTCGACAATACCCATCAGGTCACCACGTAGGAGTGTAATGCCCGCACTCTCGATGGCGACGTCAGTCCCGGTTCCCATCGCGACACCAACGTCTGCGGTAGCCAGCGCTGGAGCATCGTTCACACCGTCTCCGGCCATCGCTACAATCCGCCCCTCGTCTTTAAGTTGCTGAACGACCTTTGCTTTGTCCTCGGGCAGCACTTCCGCTTTCACTTCATCAATATGGAGTTTGCGGGCGACGGCTTCGGCGGATGTCTGGTTGTCCCCTGTCAGCATGACCACGCGGATGCCGTCCTTCTGCAGTGCGGTAATAGCCGCTTCAGTGGTTTCTTTGATCGGGTCAGCAATGGCAATCAAGCCACAGACCTGCTCCTCCACCGCCGCGAATATCACCGTTGCGCCGTCCTTGCGAAGCCGATCTGCGTCTTCCTCAAAGGCGGAGGTATCGACGTTTTGTGACTCCATTAACAGCCGATTTCCAAGCAGAACCGCTTTTCCGTCGATCTTGCCGGTAACTCCTTTGCCATTCGGCGAGTCGAAATCCTCTGCGTCAGGCACGCTCAGTCCCATGGTTTTGGCTTTGTCGAGGATAGCGTGAGCCAACGGATGCTCACTGCCCTTCTCCAGGCCACCTGCATATCGCATCAGATCTTCTTCACTGAAGCCGTTTGCTAGAACCAACTTCGTTACCTGAGGTTTGCCTTCAGTCAGCGTGCCGGTTTTATCGACGACTACCGTATCGACTTTCTCCATGCGCTCAAGGGCTTCTGCATCCCGAATCAACACCCCATTCTGAGCACCTCGCCCTACGCCAACCATGATCGACATAGGCGTCGCCAAACCAAGAGCACAGGGGCAAGCAATAATCAGCACACTCACCGCTGCAATAAGGCCATAGGCCATTGGAGGCATTGGCCCAAAGGCTGACCAAACAATAAAGGCAATGACGGCTATAACAATGACCACCGGAACAAACCAGCCGGCCACTTTGTCGGCCAGTCCCTGAATCGGTGCACGGCTGCGCTGGGCGCTGGCCACCATCTGCACGATCTGGGAAAGCATGGTGTCACGCCCCACTTTGTCAGCTCGCATAATGAAGCTGCCTTGTTGGTTCATGCTGCCACCAATCACCTGGTCGCCTGTCTTCTTGCTGATGGCTAATGGTTCACCGGTTACCAGAGATTCGTCGATGTTGGAGCGACCTTCCAGGATCTCTCCATCCAGCGGTACCTTATCGCCCGGGCGAACTCGCAAACGGTCGCCGACCTT
>Ga0307967_1001377_pt1 | contig 14935 bp, 10 predicted proteins | sample OrgLakmetagen648_FD_201828 | JGI IMG/M metagenome (GOLD analysis project Ga0307967, IMG submission 201828) | Saline water microbial communities from Organic Lake, Antarctica - #648 | ecosystem: Environmental > Aquatic > Non-marine Saline and Alkaline > Saline | place: Antarctica: Organic Lake... | reverse complement strand
TGTATTCAAACGGCGCTGATACCAAAAGCGCAAAACTCGACGCTGCGACAGCAGTGGTGACAACGAAAAATATGCCAAGGGTGAGAAGCCGGGTGAGATGGCCAAAAACGAGGCTAATTTTATCGAATATTTGTAGCATCTGGATTCTTAGGGCGTTGTTAGCAGGTGGCATATCAGGTAAAAGTGAACGTCAGACTATAAGAAGGAACCTGGAGCATACTGGAAAAAACCTTCCCAAGTCACTCAGAAACCGAGACTTATTGACGTAGTGCTTTGCGGTTCCGTTGATTATTTTTCGTCACACGAAGCTCAATCATTCCTTCTCGGGTTCTTGTGGATATCCTCGGGCGTTTTCCACGTTTACAGAATTCCTGCATAGGTTGCAGGTTCACTTGGCGTTGACACAAAGCTCTTGACCCACAATTGCGATCAACTATGAATAATTCATTCGCGTTAGACTGAGATACAGCAAACTTTTTCATAGGAGTCAGTATGGCAGATGAAGATAGGGGGTTTTTCGAAGATGAGGACCAGCGTGAAAATGAAGCAGACATCGCTGACCTTGATCAATCGTTATTCTCGTCAGCCGTTGTTAGCGGCAATGACTGGACAACAGAGACTTTGATTAACCAAATAAACAAAGGCAACATACTGTTGAATCCGGAATTCCAACGCCGAGATGCTTGGGATAAAAAGAGGAAAAGCCTGTTCGTCGAGTCGCTGATTCTTGGGCTCCCAGTTCCACAGCTCGTGCTCGCTGAGTCCAAGGAGAGAAGGGGCGCATATATTGTTCTGGATGGAAAGCAAAGAATGCTTAGCATCCGGCAGTTTGCTGCAAAGTCTGATGACCCTCATTATGAGCCACTCAAGCTCACTGGCCTGGAAATAAGAGATGATTTGAAGGGAAAAACTCTTCAAGCGCTACAAGAAGATTTAACTCTATTCGACGATCTGTCTGCTTTTGAAAACCAGCCAATTCGAACTGTGGTGATAAAAAATTGGCCTGATGAAAACTTTCTGTATCATGTTTTTCTTCGTCTAAACACGGGAAGTGTATCTTTATCCCCACAAGAACTCCGTCAAGCACTCCATCCCGGCCCCTTTGTTACGTTTCTTGACAACGCCTCTTCCGAAAGCGCAGCCCTTAGGGAAATTCTTAAGCTAAAAAAACCAGATTTTCGGATGCGTGATGCTGAGCTGCTTCTTCGGTATTACGCATTGAGGAATTACCTCACGGAGTATACGGGTAGCCTCAAAGCGTTTTTGGATAATACCTGCGGAAAACTGAATAAATTATGGGATAACGAAGAGCAGAAATTGCGTTCGCAACTTGATGAATTCGAAAGTGCGCATCAATTTTTGAAGGGGATATTTGGTAAAAATCTGTATCGGAAGTGGAACGGAGAAAAGTACGAAACGCGATTCAATCGTGCAGTATTTGACGTCCTTCTTCTCGCCTTCGTTCATCCTGCCGTCCAAGATGCTACCAGGGGACAAGAGCTGGCGGTAGAGAGAGCGTTTCGGGACTTATGCGCTGACGATCAGGACTTTCTTAGTTCGATTGAAACTACAACCAAAAGCATCTCGGCCACACAAACTCGAATATCTCGTTGGAACGAAGCTCTCAATAACCTCTTAGGAACTAGTCTTCATGTACCAAGGCTATTAGACGGCCGCATAGTCTAGGAGGCGAATAATGCCGACATCTATTCGTTTCAGAGAAATGCGAGCACGCGTCACAGAACTTCGAAATCACATGTTACCAGCTAAGTTCTCTCCTACAGGGGACTATAGCGATCGACAGTTAGATCGGACGCGCGGATATAGACTACTTGTCCATGCAGAAATCGAATCCTATTTAGAGGATGTAGCGAGAGAAGCTGTGATGCAGGCGATCCAAGATTGGAAGAAAAACAAGAAACCATCGACTATTCTTCTGTCCTTTCTCGCAGCATACCACTCGGGTTGGAACTCAAATGACGAAAGGGAAAACGAGGAGATAGTTAGGCTGGCTAAAAATCGCTCACGCGTTAAGGAGTCTGTAAATGAGGCAATAGATATTGCTCAGAAACAGTACATTACGATTGTGCGAGATAATCACGGTGTGAAAGAGAAGAACTTTAAGCGCCTAATCATTCCGCTTGGAATTGAGATTGACGAGCTAGATGGAACCTGGCTGACAAACCTTGATAATTTTGGAGCCAGTCGTGGGGAAACGGCCCATAAAACAAAGAGAGCTACGGGGCAGATAAACCCAGAAGATGAATTGACCACCGTGAAGAAGTTGTTGGACGGTTTGAAAGAACTCGATGAAAAGATACTACAATCAAAAAAATGGTAGTTCGACGTTTCAATTCTTGAACTTTTAATAAGGACCGCCAGCTTAACTTTTCCGCTGTTGTCCGATATCTGTGAGAGAGTATGCGACTTGATCTCCTATAGCCTAACCGTTTCCAACACCGCAATCTTTACACCAATCTGAAACCAGACAACACACCGCACCCGGCTCCGGCAAAGGGATACGGTAACTAGCCAAACACCAGCAGCATAGCCCCCAAGGACGTTTATATGGCAGAAGCATCAGTGGCAATAGAACGCGAGGACCTGGTAACAGGCTGGGTGAAGCCGCCATACCAAATTAAGGGGCTTGATCATCTGGGTGTTCAAGCGCCAGGCATTGAGATCTATGGCCAGCTGCTGCCTGGAGTCACTAATGTTACTGACCGCGCACGCTATTACAGTTTCTACGCCTGGCTTTTCTGGCAGTTTGAGCAGAAAGGTTGGCGATCCTACCGTGAATGGCAACCCATGCTGCGAAAGGCCGAATGTCTGTTCGCATTGATTGCTTTGCACCATGGGCGAACAGACGTTGATGATAAATCTGCATACTCGGGCGCTATGGTCGGTTCTGCCGTGCTTTCAAATGCGCTACAAGGCTGCGGTTCGGATGGCTACTTTTCGCTATCAGTATTTTCCCAGTCCGATGAGAGTAACACTCGTTATTTTAAGAATCCGACGGGCGGGCTCGGTCAGTACTATTTTGGATCGCTCTGGCAGTTGGGCATTATGACGGGTGATAGCGTTTCTGAGGCTAGGCTGGTGGAGCCGGCTGGCACTGAGTTAGCCAAAGCTATGGATTCTGGCGTTGATGGGCAGGCTTTTATGGCTCTGTTGGAGGCGGATCGATTTACAGCCGCTGATCTTGATGCCCTGCATACGTTTTGCCCCTGGGTTCTCAAAAAGAGCGAGGCTGAGCGGCACCTGTTGCTTTCCATTTTGATGAGAGGGCACGTGTCGTCTCGTGAGGATGGGCCGGACGAAATTACGGCTGCCAGATCTGCAAGCCTTGCTTACATCTATTGGTTAGTTGGCCAAACCAAAGCGTCGAAGCAGATATTTGAAAACGAAAAGTTTCGCTCGCTTATTTATACCCAGGCAAACGAGCAAGGCGAACAGCTCACCATACCTCCTGGCTTTCAACGCGTAACTGGTCGATGGCAAGCCTACCAGCGCCACGAATTGTTTTCGGTGGCCCTTCAGGGATTGTTTTTCTCCTTGTTACGGAGTGCGGATTTACTAGGGGCCGCACGCACTTTTCCCACGACCCGGGCGTTATGCTCCTGGTTCTGGACAGAGGGTCCTGGACAACCGGTGATTGATGCTAACTCCGATCAATCCTTTGGTGACTGGGTGATGGACCAAGGAGAGACGCTACCTGATTTACGTAATTGGCACTCAGCCGGTCATGAAATGATTGCCGCCGCGTCAGTCTGCAAGCTAAGTGCGATGAAGAGCACTAGTGAAAGCATGCTCTCGGAGATAGTGGTCGGTGCCTTGCGTGTCCTGACGGCACTCATAGTTCGCGAAGAAAATTCTATCGGATATGGTCCAGTTGAATTTAGACCGAACTACCTGGACAACTATCCGATAAACATTAATCGCTGGCAGCGAGACTTTTCTGCAAAGCTCAAAGCAATGTCCGCGCGAGAGGCCCTGGTATTGCTGAGCCAGGAATATTGCCTTGATGGTCACATCCGAGTGGGGCTCAGAAAGCTACGGCAGCAGGGCCAGAACACGTTTCGGTTTGAGGTGACAGAACGAGGACTATGGGTTAAAGAAATCCCCGAAGCGGTAGAAACCTCGCCCAGACTGGCACAGTCTATTCGCATTCTCATGGATTTGGGGGTACTGGAAGATGTTGACGCGAACCTTAGTCCTGTCGCAGAGCCGCTGATGGAGCCTTCGCAATGAGTGAGCGACTTGCGTTGTTCGACGAGTTACAGAAGGGCGGTTACGAAGCTTGCCTGATGACGACGTTTAATATGGATTTCCCGTTCTACGAAGATGTGCTGCTGCGGCGAATGCAGGTGAGGGGAATTCGACATCATGTCGTATTGGCCGACCAAGGAATGTTCCAACAGGCGCTGTTAACTCAACCTCCTTTAAAAGCTGGCTATCAGTACTCTCTAGCTCCGATGAATTGCCCAGGGGCCTTTCACCCAAAAGTCTTTATGTTGTTGGGCCCTAAGAAAGGACTTTTAGTGGTAGGCAGCCACAATCTGACCATGTCTGGTTATGGACAAAATCTGGAAGTGACCAATGTGGTTAGATACGACCTTAAAAATGAACAGCATCTGGGATTATTCTGGGCTGCTTTCCAGGCTTTTCGTGCCTGGTTGCGTGACTATGGTGAAGCGCTCCCTGGCGTTATACCGGATGCCTTAGAAAAGACCTTGAACCTTTGTCCCTGGCTTAAGCCGGAGAATCCAAGTTCGGCTGGTGCCCAATTCTTATATTCCTCTAGGTCTACAGAAAACCTATGGGACCAGGTATTACCAACATTGCCGGATAGGGTGCAAGCGATTGATGCCATAGCACCCTTTGTTGATCCGAGATTGGCATTTCTCGCAGAGTTGGCCAATAAGAGCGAAACGCCGCCCCTGGTCGGCATTCAGCCAGAGTTTGTAAGCGCTCCAGCAACCCTAAGCACTGACACAAGATTTCGCACGGTTAACACCGACACCTTTGCTACTAGAGGGGGTGCGAGTGCTTATAAGCACGCGAAAGTCATCGCTCTGCATGGCGATCAACAATCCTGGTTGATAGCAGGTAGTGCAAATCTCACCTGGTCGGCGTGGCTTGCGTCGCCGGATAAGCGCAATGCGGAAGCTGTGCTTTTCTTGGATGGCTCACTGGCCGAAGCCGGTATAGAGAGTCTCGGCCTCGGAGATCTGGCTGATGCACAGCCGGTGGAGGCGATTCCCGATCAAATTGAACCTGAATCTGTTGAGCAAGGAACGTCTGTTCAGATTTTTGTCCTAGCGGTGCCCGATGGCGAATGGCTGATGATTCCATTGCAGGCTGGAACCCGCAAGGTCATAGGGTACTACCCGGGGCCGATGTCTGTGAAAGATCAGGTAGAGGTGATCAAAAACGGAGATGCTCTGAGGGTGGCAAAGGTTCATTTGCGGTCAGGGATGGTTCTCAACATTGAACTTGATGACCAACTTACAGCAGTCGTATTGACGCATCATACCAAGGTAATTGAACAGCACGCGATGACCGGTCACCAGCAGCGCCTCAGGATGGCACTCGGTTCTTTAGAAACAGACAGTCCGGACATAACATTGTTGTTCAACTGCATCGACAAAATGATGCAATTGAGTGACAGCTCGTCGCCAGCTTCGGGTCTATCAAAGGCTAGAACGTCATCCGAGCCTGAAGATAACAACGAGGAGGTAGATAGTCTGATTGTGAGCCGGGATACCCTGGACCAACCCGAGAGGGAGCAAGGCCTGCGAGCAGCCAAGGGTAATGTTGCTCTTTTATTGGACGCGCTTATTTACAGCGTAACGTCCAGCCGACTAGGCGATAGTGCCGCAGCATTTGGTGAAGATGCTTACGGTCGCAATGAAGAAGATTTGCGTGGGTCAGACGATGAGGAGACGGAAGACGGCAGGATCTACAGCGCTTTATCGGAGCCAGAAGCTGAAGAGATAGTAGATTATACCCGCCGTAGAACCAACCTTCTGGTTAAGCGATTGACCGATCACCGCGACTATATTAAAGCGGGTGAACTTAGCGCCGAAGGATTAGCGGCAGCGTTGGCCGTTGTCGGCGTTTGTCGGCAACTTCATCGCTACAAACTCATCGACCCACAAAAGGAAAACTGTGTACCAGAAGAAGCCTTAAAGAATGCTTTTCGCTTTGTTTTTGCGCATGTCTTTTCCGAATCTCAGGCGATAGGGTTTTATGATGAGCAAGAAGGGCTTGAACAGTACGAGGAGTACTACCAGTTGCTTGGGTACGCTGCGTGGCTCGCCTTTGTGACCGGAACTTCCTTCAGTGCTTTTTCCCCACTTTCAACCGAACAAAGTGAGCAGGACTGGGATCATCATGAGAATGCAGTCCTCGTGTTTTTGGCTCAGCGAATCATTCAGAGCCCTACGGCAAGTGCCACAGCGAGTCGGTTGCTGTCTGATTACGGCGAACCCGCTACGGTTTGGTTAATTACGCTTTTAGATGCGGGAAGGCGAATAGAGCAAGGAGACCTGCCGGAAAAGTTGAAAGATTACAGGCTGGCGCGGTCTCCTCAATCTGCATATTGGGGTTACCGGCTTGTTAAGGACGTTGAAAATGGATTTTGCCTTTTACCTTCGATCCAGAAGCCCGAAATGAAGAAATTCAAAGCGGATTATCTTGAGTTAACGGAGATTCTGGCTTGACCTAATCTCGTCAGCTCACGGATGAGGAGCGAGGCTCCCGCTCAGCACAAAAGGATGGCAGGACCCTTATGGCAACCAAAGAAGACATTCTTGAGCAACTGGTCGAGGAGTATCTGATTCATAAAGGCTACTTCGTTCGCCACAACATCAAATACCTGCCGGACAAAGCCCATCCTGACTTTGTCACGAATCAAGACTCCAACCACAGTGATATCGACGTTCTTGGCCTACACCCAAAACTGGAAGGGCCGGACCGAGTTTGGGCTGTGAGCTGTAAAAGCTGGCAGGAGGGATTCAATCCACGCTCTGAACTCCAGGCCATCCGCCAGAACAAACGGATACGGGGCAGGGAAGCGTGGCGGGGGTTTCGGGAGTTGGTGAAAGATAAATGGTCGGACGGCTTTAGAAGGGCCGTGGAGGACAATACCGGCACAAGCGAGTTTACCTATGTGCTGGCCGTGGCGAAGGTGATTGGTGACAAAACGGCCTGGGAAAACGATCCGGAATTTGTTTCAGCAATGAAGGGCAATCCAATCAAAATCATTACCTTTAAAGAAATGCTTTCTGAAATCGGTGGGAATCTCAATACAACCCTCGCATCGACAGAGGTGGGCCGAATGCTGCAACTGTTTAAAACCAGCGGCATTTCATTCTGACGAAACTTGGAAGTGCGGACTTATTAATTTTCGTATATGTATTTCTTTATATATCAAATGATTCCGCGTTGTACTTCAACCATTTTCGACATTCTTGGTAGTCGGGTATAACCCGCTCAACCTCTCGCCAATAGGCAGGGGAGTGGTCGTATTTCTTCAAATGGCAAAGCTCATGGACGACGACGTAATCGACCATCCGAGTCGGGGCCATGATGATTTTCCAATTGAAGTCTACTCGGCCATTAGCTGTGCAGCTGCCCCAGCGTGACTTGAAGGTTTTGATTCCGGCACCTGAGGGCTGCACACCGATCATAGATGCGTAACGATCCACCTTAACGCGAAGTTTTTTCTCAGCCTGGTGTTTGTACCATCGGACGAGAGCGTTGCGGATCATATGCGGCTGTTCGGAGCCATAGGGTGTGGTAACAACAAGGCGTCCATGGACAAGTTTCATTGGAGCAAACGGACCACGTTCGACTTTGAGGCGGTAGTTGCGCCCCAGATAGCTGAAGGCTTCGCCGGAGACGTAGTCTTTGGAACTTTTTGGGGCGGCCTCATTATGTAAGTGGATCTTTTCCCTGATCCACAGACGCTTGTCTGCAAGAATCTGGTCGATTTTCTCGGGAAGGGTATTCTGGGGAACAACCACGGTAACCGCACCTTCCTCGACCCGTACATCGGCTGTTTTGCGTCGATTTGTGCGGATAATCTCGGCGATAAAGCCGTTGCCATCACGGTATTCTGGCTGGCTGCTGTTCTGTGCAGTCATCATCATGCAAATTTCGTCTTTGCCAATTCCAGGAAGCGATCCTGGACCACAGTCACCATGGATTTTTCTCCAAAGGAAGTATCCAGAATCGCCCGTTTAATTTCTTTCTTCATCCGCTTTACTTCGTCCAGCTTGTTGAAGAAGTCCACGATCTGTGTGGCTTCATCAAACATGCTAACCAGTTCCTGACTCGTGGTTTTGATTTCATCATGCACAGCTTCACTGACCGTTTCCTCCCCATTATGAGCAGTCACTTCAGCCATCAGGATGTTGTAGAAAGCAAATTCAGTTTCGTTCAGCCCCAGGTCAACGGCTGCTTGCTTATGACCCGACTCAATTCCATTTCGGAATTCCAACAACATCTCCGCTTGCTGGTCCCACTTACCCGAGGTCTTTTCGATAATGTCCCGCAGCCGCAGGCTCAGTGATTTGTAATACTCGGGGTCTTCATCAAGGTTCACGGTGATGTGGTGCTTGATGGCACTTTCAATCTCCGACGCACGGGATTCCGGGGATTTAATCTGCTCTACGGTCTCTTTGAAATTTGCCGCCATCAAATCGACCGGTGGAATCTTGGGGTCCACACCGGTACTGACAATATGCTCATCCACCAGCTTGCGCACCTTCTCACCCGCATCGGATATGTTCAGCCCAGGATCGCGATATCGGTTGCGGGCGGCATTTTGCACCTTGCCCCATAGCTTAAGGTCTGGAATGAACGGTTTGGCAGCAGTATCTGGCAGGATTACATCCATCTGCTTGGCGAATCGCTTGAAGGCGAGTTCGAATTGCTGACGGACGTCTTCGTCCTTCAGGTGAAGAACGTAATCATCCACATCTGTGCCTTTAACGCCGCTAAAAACGGCAGCAACACGGGTATGAGCCGCTTTCAGTCGGGGAATCTCATCCTTAAGGTCGCGGTAGGTGCCTTCAACATCGTCACTGCTGAACTGGTTCAGGGCTTCGGTCAGGTAATCGGACAAACCGAAGTAATCCACGACGTAACCACAGGCTTTGCCCTTATAGGTCCGGTTCACCCGCGCAATTGCCTGCATCAGAGTATGGTCCTTCAGGCTGCGGTCGATATACATCACCTGGGCAATCGGTGCATCAAAGCCGGTTAGCAGCATATCCTTGACGATCAGGAAAGCAGTGGGATCTTCCTTCGGTTTATTCGTGCCTAGCGGTTTGGTGAAGTTATTGATCGCCTCTTTCTGATGATTCTTATCGGTATACTGAGTCAGGTACGCAGGATCATTGTGCGTACCTGAAATGATCACTTCAGAAGGGGGTGCACCCAATTCGTCCAGAGTCTTTTTGAAGACCGTAGCCGCGTAGCGACTGCCCACCAGAATCATGGCTTTAAAGCCATTGGGCTGGATCTTTTCCCGATAGTGCTTCAGCAGGTCGATACAGACCCAGCGAATGCGGGCAGGGGCTTCGCGAACAGCGCGTTCCACTCCGTATTTCTTTTTGATTTCGCGCTTTTCGTCGTCACTCTTGTCTTTGAAATACTCTTCAAACAGCGCATCCAGCGAATCACCCACCACATCACTTTGTACCTGACGACCTTCGTAAATAATGCGGACGGTGGCTCCGTCATCCACCGCTTCGTTAATTTTGTATTGGTCGATATAGCCGCCGAAGGCCTGGTCCATTTTCTGGCTTTTCAGCAGTGGGGTGCCGGTAAAACCGATCTTCGGGGCATTGGGCAGGGCAGCGTTGATGGTCATTGCCAGGCCGCCAAACTGGGTGCGATGGGCTTCATCCGCCAGGACAATGATTTTCTCACTCGGGTTCAGGTCCGTGAAATCGCCTTCTTTCTCCGCATCCTGAAACTTCTGCACCATGGCCGTCACGATGTCTGAGGAATCCTTTGCCAACAGGTCCCTCAGATCGGCAACTGAACCGGCGTTATAGACGGTTTCATTCTGGGCATCGCGAAAGGTGGAAGACAGTTGGCTGTCCAGCTGGGTGCGGTCGGTGACGAAGACCAGCTTGTATTGCTGAAGCTCCGGATCACGACGCATCTTTACGGCGAGCATGACCATCGTCAGAGACTTACCAGACCCCTGTGTATGCCAGACCACCCCGGACTTTTCTTTGCGTGTTTTGCCATTCTTGAGGCGCTCAATGACTTTGTTCACTGCCCGGTACTGTTGATACCGAGCAACCTTTTTGATCAGGCGACCATCAACTGGCTCAAAAAGGATGAAGTTCTGGATCAGGTCAAGAAAGCTGGCGCGGTTGAACATACCCGCAAGCAGCCGTTGCTGTGGCGTCACCTCACCGGAGCCAGCGCCAATACCCGAAGCAACTTTTTTAGCGGCAACTACATATTCAGGCGATGGTACGTCGCCTACTTGATGGCCGCCAGGAGCGGCGTTTGGAGAGAAAGAGGGTAGACGTTCCGCCATTGCCAGAATATCTGCATCGGAGAACGGGTAAGCGTCCTTCCAGCCACCGTAATGTTGGGCGGTGGAGCTGATCGTGCCCACCTTCGCTTGGTCCCGGCAGGTAGATACCATCAGCTGGTTGTACCAGAAGAGCTTCTGAGCACCTTCATCATCTTCCGGGTAACGCAGGTTAGCGTACCGACGTAGCTGGTTAATGCCTTCGGCAACCGCATCTGCAATGTAGGGGGATTTGCACTCAATCACTGCGAGCGGCAAACCATTCACGAAGCAGACAATATCCGGAATGATGTTCTGGTTGATGCCTTCAATCTTAAACTGGTTGGTACAAAGGAATTCGTTGTTGTCAGGGTTGTCGAAATCGATGACTTTGACTGTTTGCCCCTTTCGACCAGAGCCCAGGTCTTGCTCTACCGATAGGTAGTTCACCAGCTTGTCGTAGATGGACTGATTGTATTCCATCAGAGCGGCATGATTCGGATGGGTGAACTCGCGGATAACTTTGCGCAGGTTCTCCTCACTGATCCATGGGTTCAGGCGGAGCAGGGCAGATTCCAGTCGGTTTGCCAGAACAACGTCCCGGAAGTAGCTCCGTTCGCCAGATGATAAGCCATCAACCGGCAATATCGGTGAAAGCTCGGCACCGTTGATATACGTCCAGCCAAGGCGTGTCAGTTGATCAATGGCCGGCAGTTCGACTTTTTCGATTTCATCCTGAAACATAGCGGGGCAGGTACCAGTCAATCAGGCAACCGCTGACTCCTTTTGGTCGACGTTGACTCTGACCTTGCCGGTTAACAGGTCTTGCATCATGGACTTTTTCAAATCCTCAGATGCGTTTAGTTTATGCGTTAGCGCCTGAATTCTTGAGTCAATTGATCGAATTGAATAGGCGATCTTTTTTTGCTCATCAATTGGAGGTATTGGTGTAGGCATATCTTTGATATCCCTGAGATAAATTGCCTGCTGGGCAGAAGATCCCGATAGCTGGAGCATACTTTGCTGAACAAATGGTGAAGCAATAAATAGGGATAGGAATTCTCCCAAGCATTTTTGGTTTGGCTTCAGCAATATGACGCTGCCCATAAGAGCGAAAGGAGTTGTACAGTTATTCAGCGTTGTCTTTCCGATAGTTGCGCCACGACTCACTATCAGAACATCACCATGCTCAGGTTTGCATCGCTTTAGCATTTTTGTAAAAGCTTGCTCTGCTACGAACTTAGCTCCCCCCAAGTCAATCCCATAGTCGCGCATATCTTTTGCGGACAAAATCGGAAATCCCTTTTCCACATATTTGGGAGATAAATGTTCTCCATCAGTAATTGTGTTGCAGACAGCACCGCAGGGCGCAACACCCCAAGAAATCGGTATCCGTCCTACCGGCGAATCCTTAAACTCCGTATGCGGAGCGCCGCCGGACCCAATCCCTTTGGTCAACAACTCTTGCATCATGCCGGTTTTCAGGTCTTTCAGCTTGTCGATCTGTGCGCGTGTTTTTTCGATCACGTCATCGACGGATGACAGGACGGCTGCGATTTTTTGTTGTTCAGGGAGCGGGGGTACGACTAGGCAAAGGTATGGAACCTCGCGCGTGTTTAGATGCAAGACTGTCGACCCGGCAGACAAATTAATCATCTGCCGTTTCACTTCTGTAGTCTGGAGCCAGTAATAGATAAAACCGCCATTGTGCCCATGGCTAGGCACAACCTTTGACAAGTCCATCGATATTAACGAGGGTTTATTAGAACGTATTTTAGGGACCAATAATGGGCTACCCACCACATCACCGTCTCGTGTGAGATCGGTGTTTGCGAACACCACATCACCAGCTTTTACAGTCTGACTTTCTTTGTATTTGCCAGAGTAATATTTCAGACCTCTCTTTGAAAAACCGCCATTTTTCTGGATGCACTTTAGGGTGATAAATGGATGCCCTGAATCTTTGGACGAGTAGTCACTTGTGGAATATGTTAAGCCTTTTATGAGGTCAGCGACGTCTTGAAACTTTGCTTTCTCCCAACCCTCAGGAACTGTATTACTCATATCCCAGCTCCTTTAGGTATCCCCTCATTACACGTTCCGCCTCATTCACCTCTGCATCCAGTTCGTTTAGCGACACCCGGTATTTATCCCACCAACGTTCCACCTGGCTGATCACTCTGGCATCGGTATCTCCCAAGCTTTCCCGGATGGCTTCTTTGGTATCGATCCCCGGCTTGAAGTCGAAGTAGTCCTCATCCCGCTTCACGAACACCGTGGACACATCGAAGTCTTCCAGAATCTCTTCCCTGATGTACTCGCTTTCTACTTCTCGCACTGGAATGCCACCGTGCAGGATGGCGCGCACGTCGAAGATTTCCGGGGGTGGGCTGGTGTCGGCGTAGCGGCGGATGTTCAGGTTGTAGTCGTTTTCAGCGATTTCCGCCAAACCGACGACTTTTGAATAGCGTTTGATTTCGGCGTAGTCGTCGAAGGTCTGGACGATCTTTTCAATGTCCTGTTGGCGGAGCTTGTTCTGGTTCTTGCCTTCCTCGTATTCCAGTTCACTGTTAATGAACAGCACCTTGCCCTTGCGGTCCGCCGGTTTGTCCTTGTTGATGATCAACAGGCAGGCGGGAATGCCGGTGCCGTAGAACAGGGCTGCCGGTAAACCCACCACGGCTTCCAGCAGGTCGTCATTCAGAATGCCCTGGCGAATGGCTTTCTCACTGGCACCCCGGAACAGCACGCCGTGGGGCATGACCACACCCATCATGCCTTCACCATTCAAGCTCGCAATCATGTGCTGAACGAATGCCAGGTCACCGGAATCTTTTGGCGGGGTGCCATAGGGGAAGCGACCGTATGAATCTGCGTCGGCTTCTTCTTTACCCCACTTTTTCAAACTAAAGGGCGGATTGGCGATGACCCGATCAAAGGTCATCAGCTCGCCACCCTGAGTGTGCTGGGGGTTACCCAATGTGTCGCCCTTGCGAATGTCCGCGCTGTAGACCCCGTGCAAGAACATGTTCATCTTGCAGATTGCCCAGGTGTTCAGGTTCATTTCCTGACCGAACAGCGATAGGTTGGACGGGTTCTCACCGTTACGGGCTAGGTAGTTGCGGGTTTGCACCAGCATGCCGCCAGAACCGGCAGTGGGGTCATATATGCGCATTCCGGCATGGGGTTTGAGCAGTGACACCAGCAATTGCACCACTTCGGAAGGTGTATAGAACTCGCCGCCTTTCTTACCTGCGCTGTCTGCAAACATCTTGATCAAGTATTCATAAGCAGTGCCAAGCAGGTCCGAACGTTCAAAGTCCTCGTTGCGCAGGCGGTAGCGGCTGAAGTGGCTCAGTAGGTCACGCAGCTTTTTATCAGACAGCTTGTTCTTGATGTTGAAGTCGATAGACCCCAGGACGCCTTCCAACGGCGCGTTGTATTCCTCAATGGCTTCCGTGGCTTTATTCAGCTCCGCACCTATGTCGTGCTTCAAGTCCTTGATGGAATCCCAGCGGGCAATAGGGGGGATATAGAAGGTTTTGTCGTATTCGTCCTCGTCGTTTGCCAGTTCTCGGGCCTGGGCTTCAGTCTTACCTTTGCCCAGATAGTACTGAACGACTGACTCCTGGGCTTCCTCAAAGGCGTCTGACAAACGCTTCAAAAACATCATGCCAAAGATGTAATCCTTGTATTCAGAAGCGTCCATATTGCCGCGCAGGATGTCGGCGGCTTCCCAGAGGTAGGATTCGAGTTGTTGTAGCGTGATGTTGTGGCTCATTCGATGGGGGTCCATTCCGAACATTTGGTGTCAACGAAGCCGAGAGCGATAGGGCGGCGAGCTTGGTGAAAAGCCTGAGGGCAGTGTATCTGCATTGAGTCTTTATAACCAAGAGGACACAACAGAGGTGCTTCCATTTGCTGGATTGGGCGCAGTAGCGGTAAAGCTAGAGTGTGGCAGTGGCAAGGCCCCGATACCTATGAAGGTAGCAACGTCGGGTTCAAGGCGGGATTACCGGACGCTTTCTTTAGATTGTCGGGGGTGGATTGATGGTTTTGGCTAAAAAGAGGATCATTTATGACACGCACTTCATGGGCGGACAGGCTCAAAGCCCTTTTCGCTAGAGATGGATATGGCTATTGGTTCGAGCACTTCACTGATGAGGAAAAAGAACTTAGGCGAATGGACTCCTGGCAACTTGCGAGAGTAATTCACGAAGAAACGGTTTGCCCCCAGAACCCAGAGAAGCAAATTGTTGCCGAACACATGCTTCAAGTTAGGGTTGCCAAGATCCAGAACCGCGCCACCTATGTGAGTGTGGTAGTTGGCTTCATAGGCATACTGGTCGGCGCAGCCTTATCGTCCATGCTTCAATAAAATCGGCTAGAAGC
>Ga0307967_1001358_pt1 | contig 15066 bp, 9 predicted proteins | sample OrgLakmetagen648_FD_201828 | JGI IMG/M metagenome (GOLD analysis project Ga0307967, IMG submission 201828) | Saline water microbial communities from Organic Lake, Antarctica - #648 | ecosystem: Environmental > Aquatic > Non-marine Saline and Alkaline > Saline | place: Antarctica: Organic Lake... | reverse complement strand
AAACACGCAGAAAAGTCTGCCAACATTACCTTGCCGGTAAGCTAGGCGTTAGCTGATTTTTAGTTGGTGTATTTTTTCATCTACGCGAGATTTAAGTGCGTCTTATCTTGGTTCTTGGTTTCATAGAATAAGCGCAGCACTTTGACCCACGGGTGGAGCAAAGAGGGCCAGTGCCGGTACCCTGTTTAGCTTTACCGACCAAAGTGAAGCAGAGATGGAATACCGACAACTGACCCAAACACAACGATACCAGATTTTAGCGCTGCGCAGCACTGGGCTGAGTATGCGGGAAGTAGGCAAGATTGTGGGCTGCCACAATAGCTCGGTCTCGAGAGAGCTCAGGCGACAGATGCGGACTACAAACCTGAAGAGGCTCAGGCCTTGAGCGACACTCGCAGACGCAGCGCCCTGAAGGCCAATAAGCGCAATGCTGGCGTCATTATGTGGATCAAAGAGCGGATTCGTCACGCATGCTGGCCAAGTCAGCGGGCCTGCTGGTCTACTTGGCAGGCGGGACTGCTGTCCCCACTTATTCCAGTACCAGCAAGGCACATTCATCATCTGTGTATCACCCCGCCAGGTCCGAATACCAATAGGTTTCGTTCAATAGGGTGGTAGACCGAGCCAGCAACCGTCGAACCCGGATCTCGTTGCCTACTTTAATGATCCGCTACTTCAGTAAAAGCATTGGCCACCAAGTCCCTTAACGCTTCATCATTCCAGGGTTTGGTTAAAAATTTATAGACAGCCCCCTCATTGATTGCTTCGGTGACTGTGCTCAGGTCAATGTAACCAGAAATAATCATCCTGATGGTGTCGGGATATAGCTTGCGCACCTCCTTAAGAAACTGAGTGCCGCTCATGACCGGCATACGCTGATCTGACAAAATGATATGCACTTTGGTGCCTGCAAGCAGTCGGAAGGCTTCTTCAGCACTGCCAGCAGTAAGGATCCGGTAACCCTTATTGCGCAGGCAGCGATTCAGTGATTTAAGCACATAGGGCTCATCATCAATGATCAGTAACGTGGGCTCATCCCGCCCAGGCTCCTGATAATTAGGTGCATGGCCGGGTTGCCGCAAAAAGGTCAGCAATGACTCGATAGGGATTGCCGGGCTGCACAGAAATCCCTGATAATTGTGACAGCGCTCACGGCGCAGGAAATCAGCCTGTTCTTCGGTCTCAACGCCTTCAGCGATGACATCAATACCAAGGTTATTGGCGACAGAAATAATCGCCCGGACGATAGAGGCATCCTTCTGGTTCTGAACAATGTCCTTAATAAACGATCGATCAATTTTCAGCTTCTGAATTGGCAAGTGTTTCAGGTAGCTCAGACTGGAAAAACCGGTGCCGAAATCATCGATCGACAATCGAAAACCGGCCTTGCGCAGATCATTCAGGGTTTCGAGCGACTCCATTGAAGTGCCCACCATCACACTCTCAACAATCTCCAGTTCAAAATCAGAGCACGAAAGTCCAGCATTCTCGACCTTGTCACTGAGCCATTGATTAAGATCGGGATCCCTAAACAATACTGGTGACAGATTAATCGCTATAGGATGACAAACCTCATCATTGAGAAGTACTTTCCGGTCGATACAAGCCTGTTCAACAACCCACTCAGTGATGGCGCGAATTTGTCCGCTGTTTTCCGCCATAGGTATAAATTGTGCCGGTGGGATTGAGCCCATCATCGGGTGTTGCCAACGAATCAGCGCCTCGAAACCCACAACCTGACCTGACACAAGATTCAATTGGGGCTGATAGCACAGTACAAACTGATTCTGTTCCAGAGCAGTTTGCAGTTCACCACGCAGCCTCATAGACTTGCTCACGTCTTCACTCAATTGGTCTTTATACCAATGGTAGCGATTGCGGCCCTCTTTTTTGGCCTGATACATGGACATATCAGCCCGTCGTATTAACTCCAACGAATCGTTAAGCGTACCATCGCTCAGCGCGATACCAATACTGGCAGTCAGATAAACGCGCTCAGGCTTGCCAATGTCAAAAGGTTCTCTGATTGAAGCCAGAAGGGACTCCGCAATAGGCACAGCGTCATCCGCCTTCGCCAGGTCAGGCAACAGGACGATGAATTCGTCGGCTGAGATTCTGGCCAGAGTATCACCGGAACGAATCTGCTCTGATAGTCGCTTTCCGGTTTCAACCAGAATACGATCGCCAAAAAAATGCCCGAATGCATCGTTAATAGGCTTAAAATCATCCAGATCCAGATAGAGAACAGTCATAGTTCTCTGATAGCGACGTGCAATAGTTTCAGCCTGTTCGATACGGTCAATTAGTAACGAGCGATTGGGCAGGTCAGTCAACACGTCGTGACTGATATTATACGCCAGGGTGTGTTCTATACTTCGCTGTGCTGAGACATCATTCAGTATTCCAATATAGTGAGTGACCTGGCCCTGATCATCGGCAACCGGTGCAACATAGAGGTCGTTCCAGAACGCGGTGCCATCTTTGCGATAATTACGCACAACAACGTTGCAGTCCTGCTGTTTCGTCAACGCCTCTCTGAGAACACCGAGACTGGCCTGATCATTATCGTCTCGCTGCATGAAGCGAGAATTATTTCCGATAATTTCATCAGAGTCATAACCGGTAATGCGGGTAAAGGCTGGATTGACGTAGATAATAGGGAAGTCGTCGAGCCGTGCATCAGTGATGACCATACCATTACTGGATGACTCCATGCTGCGTTCGAACAAGTGTAGCCTTTCATTCGCCCGATTGCGTTCTGTAATGTCTCGCAAAGTGAGCATGGTCATGCGTTGGCCACCCCACCGGGTATAAGAGCGCAGCACTTCAAATTCCCGATCATAGCCACTCTTTACATGGTGCCAGTCAAAGCGATCCTGGCCGTCTACAGGTATGTCGAGCTGCCCCCATTGACCGGACTCCAACCCAAGCAAGCTCTCAGCTGACGGGTTGGCATACTGAATATTCCTGGCTTTATCGAGCACTACAATGGCATCACGGCTGTCTGACAACAGTTGCAGCAGCGCACGTTCAGATTCCCGGGCATCGCGATCTGCCTGTACCTGAGGGGTACGGTCCAAAACCACAAGCAGTTGTGCTGCCTGACCCTGATAATCCAGTGTGGTTTGCAACAGTTCGACTTCCAGTTCTTCACCTGCACGGGTTCGATGAGTCCACATCGTCGCTCGCCTGGCCTCGGAAGAGGTGTGTTGCATGTTGAGAAACATTTCGAAATCAGTGCTGGGCCTTGCAAATAGTTGTCTAAGTGGCTGACCGATGAGTGCCGGGTGGGCTACGTCATAAAGTTTACTCGCAGCTTCATTGCCTGCCAGAATGGTTTGGTCAAAACGGTCATAAACCAGGCAAGCTGACGGATGGCTATTGAACAGGTGTCGGTAGTCATGTTCACGCTGGGATATAATATCGTAGGTACTCTGACGCTCAATGGCATATAGGATTGCATGATGCAATCCGCCAACTGTCAGGTCCTGCTTTACCAGATAGTCAATCACTCCGGAATCGAGTGAGAAATGGTCCGTGTTGCGGTCTCCCTGCGCAGTCAACACCATGATCGGCATTACCGGTGCCTGCTCAGCAATGGACGTCAGATAATCGACGCCAAGTACATTCCCTAAACTATGATCAACCAGGGTCGCATCGAAATGCCGGGCATGCAGCTGTTCCAACCCTTCATCAATAGTGCGAGCCCAAACAACATGATAGTTCTGGTCTGATACTTCGCCCAGCAGTCTGCGAACGATGGCAACATCATTTTCACAATCATCGATCACCAGTATCGACAGACCAATAGTAGTCTTCATTATTCTGGCCTCTTCTCCCGGGGCACGCATTGTCAGCAATCGATCAACGTTTTCAGCAATAGCTGCCATTCAGAAAACAATGTTAGGGAGCCTAATAGGGCATTGGTCCCAGCTTGATAGCATGAAGCTATGTTTTAAAAAACGGGACATTGAGGAAAAATAACAGGGAACCTCCGCACTATAAACTTACAATGTAGTCAATGCCTCAATTCAATTTCATCCGGGCTCATCCTGTTAAAATCAAAAATAAACTTTCAAATCTAAAACTGTCGAGCCTTCAGAGCCAAGTATGTCGAGATCAGGCTTATCTGGCACAATTGCCCGCACTGTTAGCGTGTTACTGTAGCCAGTTTAAATAATTTCCATGATATGACGTTCAGGCACTGAAATCATCACTTTTGCTATTGCTAGCATGTCGATCGGTTTTGCCGCTCTCCGCTTCCTCCCTAGTCAGGGGTAACCACCCGGTAAATACGGTACCCTGATCCTGCTTCGATTCAAACGTCAGTGAACCGCCATGGCGGTTCATAATATTAAAACTCAACGACAACCCCAAGCCAGTGCCCTGGCCAATTGGCTTTGTCGTGTAGAAGGGTTCAAATATATGTTTCTGAACATCATAGGGAATTCCATTGCCAGTGTCTTCTATCGAAAACCAGACGCCAGAGTCATCCTCCCCTGTTCGTATCCAAATATGACCCTGCTGTTCGATAGCTTGCGCGGCATTGACAATCAAATTCATGGCCACCTGCTTAATCTGGTTACCATTGCAGTATACTTGTGATGCAGACTGATAGACTTCATGCACTTCGCATTTGTATTTAACCTCGTTAGAAACGAATTTCAGAGTCGATTGAAACACGTCTGTTAAATCAAAATACTCCATTCGACCGTCATCGGCATGAGAGAAGTCCTTCAGTGCAGCAACGATATCCCGTACCCGGTTAGCACCTTCTGCTGACTCGCGGATGCAGTCCTGAATGTCATCGTGCAAAAAGTGGTAATCGATGGCAATGAGTTGCGCCTTAACTTCATCAAGTGAAGTGGCACGTTCAACCATATTCGTCAACCCAACGAGTTGGCTTACATAGTGAGACAAGGCATTAAGGTTAGAATTAATATAGCCAATAGGATTATTGATCTCGTGAGCGACCCCGGCCGCCAATTGCCCGATTGCGGCCATTTTTCCTGATTGAATCAATTGTTGATTTCGAGTCGACTTCGGGTCAGGCTCGCCGGCCATCAACTCCCCCCGCTGCATCAACCAGTCAAAGACATGTTCAATAACTTCAGGCTCTTGCTCTAAATCAACAATTCTGGGTAATATTACGAGCACACAGAAATCGCGTTGTAACCGGGTAGATATTGGTAGGAACATACCGGTAACAGCCAAATCAGGTAGTGAAATGTTTACAGCTTCGCCTTTCATTACCAATAAATCAGGATGTTCGAACAGGCCAGAAATCCCCAATGGTGCGAGCTCTGCAGCCGCCATACCAACCTCTAGCTGAGTTCGGTCAGAAGTCCAGCTCTGGGCTGGTTCATTCCAGAGTTGCAGCAGCCATTGCTTGTCGAAAACAAATATTGGTGCTTCAGGTCGTTGCAACCAAGTGGGGGTCATGGTCCAGAAATCACTCTTACTTGATAGTCAATTTGAAGTATAGTCAAGGGTCCGGAAAGGTGCAAACCGGGCATGTCACAACGTTCAGATTTGAGCTAACCTCAGTTAAGCTTTGACTACATAGAAAACCGGTTACCCGACCCTGTCCGGAGAGAAGAATGAGCCAGACAAGCAATGAATCAGATGGCGCAAAACAAGAGGCAGACCAGGCCTGCATACTGGTCGTGGATGACGATTACAATGTGCGCAAATCACTGAAACGACTGCTCAACAGACACGATTACCATGTGGTCGATGCGCAGGGTTTTGACCAGGCCATAGCGCAACTGGTGGACAAATCAGTGGATTTGCTACTGACAGACCTGCGAATGCCGGGAAAGGATGGCATCGACCTGCTACGTCATGCCTATAAACATTATCCCAATGTCGCTCGAATACTGCTAACGGGTCATGCGGATCTTGAGCATACACTGCGTGCCATCAATGAAGGCGCCAGCAGTGTTATTCTGAACAAACCCTGGGATAACAAGGTTTTGTTGCGCGCCGTCGAGGAGCAGCTTGAACGCGCACTGCTGCGCCGCGGCAATGAACAGTTGCTGCGTGTAAATCTGGCACAAAACAAAAAACTACTGGATTTGAACCAGTCATTGGAACAGCGAGTTTCCGAACGAACCCGTGAGGTGCAAACCTCCCACCAGTCACTGGAGAAGTCGCACAAGACATTGATGCGGTCTTACCGGTCGACCGTTCAGGTTCTGATTAAGGTTGCTTCAGCAAACCCGGGCATTGACAGCAGCCTGGCAAAAGCCATGTCCGAGGTCAGTAGAACGTTATCCAGGGCGTACAACCTGCCAGCAACGGAAGTTACAGCCATCCGCTATGCCTGCCTGTTACATGAAATCGGTAAGTTGGCGCTGCCAGGTGAGCTAAATCTGGCCCGGGAGTCGTTGCTGACGTCCAGTTCTTGGCGCGAATACAGCATGTACCCGGAGCGAGGCGCACAGCTACTGACCAGCGTGAACTACCTTGCAAAGGTCAGTCTGTACGTCAATCACCATCGGGAGCATTGGGACGGCTCCGGCTTCCCCCTCAAGCTAAAGGGGGACGAGATTCCACTCGGCAGCCAGATGGTACTGTTGTGTCGGGACTATACGCTCGCCCTGGAAAAATTTCGCGGCAAGAAAGCCATTCTGGGTAAGCGAGTTGGCAGTATGAATGTACAAGCAGAGGCACGGAAAGACATCGAACCCTGGATCAATATCCGCTATCCGGAGTCACTCTACCTAACGCTGAAAAAATCTCTCGCTATTAATGAAGTTGAGGCGGATGAAGACACCGACAGTGCCGATAAAAAGGGGCAGCTGGTGTCGGCTCGCACGCTGGAGCCTGGCACGATACTGGCTCAGGATGTCTACACCAATCATGATACTCTGATGTTGACCCGGGGACAGCGGCTGACGGCCCGACACATTGTAAAATTGCTGGAACTGGAATTGGAATTTGGCCGCGATCTGAGTATCTACATTCAATATTGACCCGATTGACCCAATGCCGCAGACCACACTCAATCGGCCTCAGCACTTGCCGAAAAGCACTGGCAGACACGGGCTCCAGCACCGACTGTTCTGGTCTAATGGAACCGGACTCTTTTATGAGAGACAATATAATCAGTCATAGAGGTGTTATTTAGGACGTAACGCGGCTTGAACATCATCAAAACGTCGTACCCAAGGTCTTGCCTCTGTCAACGTAGGTGGCAGTTGCTCTAGTGTGGCTCGAGCGTCCTGATAGTTCGTAAAACTGCGGTAGATAACGGAATACCAAGGCAAACCTCGGCGCGAAGTACGCACATAAGCGGCCGTGTTTTTTATCTGATGCCGCTCAATGTACTGCTTTACAGTCGCCTCCGAACTGGCCGCCATCAATTGAATCGTAAAATAGTCAGAGGGTTGATCTTGTACCCAAGATTCCGTCCGAAAATAAGTTTGATCGTTCTGCGTTGACTCCTCGGCATCCAAAGGACCTGAACGACTATCGCTTTGGTTGCCATCCGGCATTATCATAAAATCCACTCCGCTGATAAACGAGCCATCGCCCGAAACGGGGAGTATGTGCATGCCGGTATCTGTCAGCCCTAAACGTTGTAACTGTTGAGGTGAGATCCTTAGCCAGTATTCACCCGCTACCACTTGAGGGACGATATAAAAGCCGTCCCAGCCGCTTGTTGTTTCACCCACTACCTCATGCTGATCGTTTAACAGTTCCAGCTCGAGGTCGCCTATCCCTCGCTCGACACCATTCTGCAGCAAGTAGACGGTGCCATCAATTTCCGTAGTCAGCCGCACCGGAAACTCGAGCTTGGCCACAACGCCGGGCCGCGGCAACAGGTTGATCCCGGCAAACTGAGGCGACCACTGAGGGTTTTCCAGCGTCGACATATCTACGCCGATGTCGACGTACTGTTTAACGGGCAGATGATTAATATGAGCGACGCCCGCAGCGTTCGTCCGCGCCTTGTGCCGGCCGCCGTTGACCGTGAAACCGGCACCGGAAAGTGGCAGCTCATGGTCATCCATAACGCCGTTATTGTTGTCATCCAGAAACATCTTTACCGAAGCGGCACCGCTATTGGCCATTGGCCGAGCGTCGAAAAGCCAGTTGTCCTGTCGCGGGTCTCGCCCCATGGCAACAAACAGCTGGACGCCCAGCGCAATCTCCCCCGTGTCGACATAGCTGGCATTAACACCCAGCCCATAACGGCCCAGACTCTTTGTGAAACCGCCAGTATAGCGGGTCTGCGGTGAAGCAAAGGTATGCGCCACTCCCAAGGTCATGCGGTAGCCTTCACCCAGAGGTTTGTCCGCCGTGAATGCCAGCGCTGAAATATCGCTCTCAGCGCCCAGAGTGTAATTCAGTTGGCTGCGTAAACTCAGGTCGCGAACCCGGCGACTGATACGCAGCGTGCCCAATGTCTGTTCAGTATCACCGGATGCCCGCCAGTTCAGCGTGTTGGTAAGGGCGGTACCGTAGGCATAGGCGGATACCCGTGCGCTGACATCTGTGTTGGCAGCGCCGGATTCCCGCTCGTCTCGCCTTGCCTCAATGCTCACCGGTAAACTTGAACGCTCCCCCACCGGAATGGAACCGCTAAGCCTAAGCTCATCCCGAGTGCGAATAGGGTCGCTATAGGCGGGAAACACGTCGCTGGCGAAATCGCTTAAGTGGATGCGGCTCGCGTCCACCGCGACGCCGCCGACACGGGTCTGCAGCCCGAGCTCGGCAAGCGAACCACCGTCCCCGGCCTGGACAAAATCGGTGCCGATACTCATGGATTGCCAGAACGTGCGCAGCCCCAGAGTGGTGTACTGCTTTTCGGAATCATCTACCGGCGTCCGGATGAATCCAGCTGATGCGGAAAGGTAACGGGAAAGGCCAAGGTCGAATTGAACGACGGACCGGGGCTGTCCTTCATCGTCGCGATGTTCGGTAAGGCTGTACTGGAACTCGCCGGGGCGCACCATTGACTGGACCAGAGGGAAACTATATTTTTCCACCCGGGTCTGCCCGAGGGGCCCATTGAAGATCAACTGAAATTCATTACGGCCATAATTCAAGGGTTGATCCTCGAATCGATATCGGCCCTCAGAGTCGGCTAGTTGAAAGCCTACAAGGGCATCGTTGTAATAAAGCTCCACGTCCCAGCCAGGCGCTAGGTCTCCTTCAAAGACCTGTCGGTCGAAGCTGGTAGGTTGCGTCAATGGGCGATTGCTCAACGTTACTCCTTCACCGCTACTGCCTCGAGTAACATTGTCGACACTGGGCGCCGAGATACTGCCAAGCTTGAAAGAGCGAGCCCGGAGCGGGCCGAGCAAGCCCCCGCCGGGGTCGTGACGACCCAGCGTGGCGCGCACATCGGGCGTTGGGTCCTGTTTGCGGCTGGAAAAATACAGGGACGACTCCATGCCCAGAAAATCGCCGGTAAGGAAGGCCGTATAACGCGCGTCGGTTTGGGTATTACCGTCGTTTCTGCGTAGTTCGGTGGCGAACGTCTGGTCGATAAAAGGCATACTCAGCAATCGGTAAGGCTGCTCATGGCGGGGATAACCCGGGTCTTCGTAGCCCCCTCGCATACCGGCCTGTTCACCCAGACGCTCACGGTTGAGTCGGGCCTGTAATGGCAATGCTTCGAGGGCATAAACGCGCAGAGACAGCCTGGAGCGGTTGATCTCAAGTTCTAAAGGCAGCCAGCGTTCAAGCAGAGACGTGGCAACGTAAATATCATCCGGTTCCGCTAAAACAAGGTCTGGATCAAAGCTTTCCGTCACCCCAGCGCGGGTAACGCGGGCTTCGTCCAGATTGAGACTGAACCCTCGCTCCTCGGTGAGAATATAGCCGCTAGCGATTGCTTGCCCGGGCTGCGTCTTAATGGCGAGGGTGAGGAGCCGGGCTAACTCGCCCAGAGGCAGCAGCGTATGCTCTCCCAGGCCATAGGCAGGGATGGCATCGGAAAGCACCGACTGATCCAGGCGGACTTCAAGCAGGAGGAATTCCGGCGCTGTATTCTGGTTTTCGGCAAAGAGATGCTGAGGATGCACAATCAACGCGAGCAGCAACATCGCCACCGCCCATAGGCGTGCCCTGGGGCGAGTCAACGCGAAAACCACTTCAGGTAACACCCATCAAGGCAGTTGCAGAACCGCCGCGGCCAGCAGCGCGCCGCCGTCTTCCGCCTGTTCTCGATAGGTGACCCGCAGGGCGCCATTGGTAAGTCGAGATCCGTTTAACTGGTCCAGCGTAATGCTGGCGCGCCGTAAAGGGTTCGGTGTATAAATTGCAACGCCGTTGGCGCGGGCAATCACCTGCTCGCTACCGCTGTGCGGAGTAAAGCTGATGGTCAAATCGCCATAGACGGACTGGTTGCCACTTCGCTCCATAACAAACCCCAGAACGGGTGCTTTGTCAGCTGGCCGCCGCAGGTCGAGCTGTGTCATGGCAACACTGGCATCGGTGTTGCCATGACGCACAATCACTGGAATGGACGCACCCACCAGTGCCGTCAGCGTGATGCCGATCTCGTTGTCGGCCGTGGCATCGCGGCTCTCGACGCTGGTTCTGCCCTCAGGATCGGGTTGCTTGGCGAACAGCATGTGCGAGCGGTACTCGCCGGTTGCCAGATTGGCGGGTTTGCGGACCATAATCCGGACGGCCTGTCCGGCCCCGGGAGCAAGCGTAACTTGGCGAGGGGAGTACCTCAGCAGGTCCTCGGCGAACTGTTCGTCAGGCAGTGGAGCGTCTATCTTCGAGAATCCTCCCGTTTCGCTCATGCGGCGATTGACCAGGGAAATGCGATAGGTCGCGCTTTCGGTGCCATTATTGATCAGTTCGAGTTGCGCCGCGCGCTGGTTTCCTGCGAAGACGACCCGGGTCGGATATAACATCAGCTCGGCCAATGCATGGCTCACGGGTAAGAACAGGAGGACGACCAGGGTGAGTCGGCTAAAGAAATGCAGGGCTCTGTTTTTTTGGTTCAAGGCATGTGGCATTGTTTGGAATCCTTATTAGCTTCATCCGGGCGGGGCGAGGCGGGCGACCGCCGTTTAGTTGTAGCTCACGGTCACGGAGAAGGTGCCGGAGTAGCTGCCGTGGGCTTGGTCGCTGCCCACATTGAGCGTTCCTCCGACCGATAGGGCCTGTGAGCCTCCGGCTCCCAGTTGCCCTTCCGCACCTGAGGGGGTACTGATAAAATTGTTGATGGTCATATCGTTACCCGGACCCGTCAAGCTGACGAAGTCATTATCGGGCAGTTGAATGGTATAGGTCGCGTTAGGGTCGCCACTGACCGCAAATTGTGCAGCGGTACCTTGGCTTGACCGTATCAGCACGACGCCGCCGTCGGCGTTGCGATTGCCATTGGTACTGACCGTCACGGAACCCCCGCTACCGGCCACAAAACTGCCAAAGGACAAGCTCTGGACATTGTCGATCGCAACGCTCTCTTGTGCCCAACTGCTGGGAGCCACCATTAAAGCCAAGGCGACGCCGGCCAGTATTCTCGGCAAGCATGATTGCATTGCGGCGCTTCTTTTCGGAATGGGCATATTCATTGTCCGTCGCGGTAACGCCGACATCGTTTCTGGCGGATCGGGTATCATCGGCGGCATTTAACATCACGTCGCTGATAAAAGCGTTAGTAGAGTATATCAGAATAGTATCATTGACGTTGACGGGGCAGTGACAGCTGCACTGGCCGCCATATTGATGCTGTCTGCAGACGCATTAAACCTGATAACGGCGATTGTCGTTATCAGGTTTAATTCAAGGGAGGCGCATCTGAAAAATCATTGATACCCCACCTTGGGTTTCATCAGCTTGGCACTCGTTTTTCTCGAGTACGGCGGACGCTTAGTTGTACTCTACAGTCGCTGTCACGTCGCCAATATAATTACCATCAGCCTGAGATGCATTAACGGTCAACTCGCCACCCAGGTAAATGGACTGGGCGCCGGAACCGCTCAGCGTACCGGACTCGGCTTCACCGGATGTTGCGCCGGCAGCGGTAAGGTCACTGATCTTGCTCAACGCCATAGTCTCCGAAGAAACGGAGTCAGTCAGCAAAGCAGCGCCGGACCAAGTAATACCATAGGTCGAGTTGTCATCACCCGTGACGTCGAATTTGGCGGCGGTTGGAGTGGAACCTGAGATAGACAGAATAGGCCCGGTTGTTGTTCGGGCACCGTCGGTGGCAACGGTCACTTCGCCACCGGCATTAGGCGCAAATTTACCGAAAATCAGATCTGCCGATTTTGTGATTGCGATTGGTACAATTACGGTGGCGCTCGAATTAGTCGTACCTGCTTTAGCGGCGAAGCTGTTAGACGCACCAAGTGCGCCAAACGCAACGACCGAAGCCAGCGCAGCAAAACGAAAAGATTTGTTAAATAAAATGGATGTGTTCATTAAAATTCCCCTAAAAGGCGTACCGTCGAGTTGTGACGGCTAGCCGTTACTTGGTTTAATACCAGTCGGGGGGATCCGAAAACAGGACAGAGATGGGGGTACAGTATATCTATACCCAATAGAACCATATGAGATGTCGGCGATCCCGCTGTCATAGAACTGTGAAGTTCGTTAGACCGGTGATTTTGCGTCCCCGCCTTTCGACGGGTTTGCCTTTTCTACTTTCTTAGCGTGATTGAAGCTTGGCACTCGTTTTTCTCGAGTACGGCGGACGCTTAGTTGTACTCTACAGTCGCTGTCACGTCGCCAATATAATTACCATCAGCCTGGCTTGCACCAACAGTCAACGTACCACCCAGGTAAATGGACTGGGTGCCGTCAACGTCCAGCTCACCGCTTGTGGCTTCACCGGTTGTTACGCCGGCGGCGGTAAGGTCACTGATCTTGCTCAACGTCATAGTCTCCGAAGAACCGGAGTTAGTCAGCGCGGCAGCGCCGGTCCAAGTAATACCATAGGTCGAGTTGTCATCACCCGTGACGTCGAACTGGGCGGCGGCTGCATCGGCACCTGAATTAGACAGAATAGGCGCGGTTGTTGTTCGGGCACCATCGGTGGCAACGGTCACTTCGCCACCGGCGCCAGGCGCAAACTTACCGAAAATCAGATCTGCCGATTTTGTGATTGCAATTGGTACAATTACGGTGGCGCTTGAATTGCTCGCAACTGCTTTGGCTGCGAAGCTGTTAGACGCACCAAATGCGCCAAACGCAACGACCGAAGCCAGCGCAGCAAAACGAAAAGATTTGTTAAATAAAATGGATGAATTCATTATAATTCCCCTATATGCATGCCGCCGAGTTATGACGGTTAGCAATTGCTTGGTTTAATACCAGTCGGGGGGATCCGAAAACAGAACAGAGATGGGGGTATACAGTATATCTGTACCCAGTAGTACCACGTGAGATGCCGGCGGTCCCGCTGTCATAGAACTGTTAAGTCCGTTAGACCGGTGACTTTGCGACCCCGCCTTTCGACGGGTTTGCCTTATCGTGCAAGGGCACCCTATCCTAGAATTTCTTTTATTGCAAGTAAATAAAGTCCCGCCTGTCAGATACTGTAGAAGGATGGCCCTCCACTACTCTGATTCAGCATAGTAAAGCATAACGTTGCCAGCGATTCTTGATGCCAAGCGTTACGCGGAAACCTCGCCAAACCCGCCTATACTTAGGGTTTGGTGTATAGACTTCACCGCCGTTGGCGCGGGCAATCGCCTGCTCGCTACCGCTGTGGGGAGTAACGCTGATGGTGAAATCGCCGTAGACGGACTGGTTGCCACTTCGCTCCATAACAGACGCCAGAAAGGGTGCTTTGTCAACCGGACGAGGCGGGCGACTGCCGTTTAAGGGTATAGGTCGCGTTAGGGTCGCCACTGACCCTAAAATTGTACAGCGGTACCTTCCTTGGCTCGACCCTTGGCTCGACGGTATCTTTTCTGGCGGACGCTTAGTTGTACTCTACAGTCGCTGTCACGTCACCAGTATAAGTACCAACAACTTGGCTTGCACCAACGGTCAACGCTCCACCCAGATAAATGGACTGGTCGCCAGAGCCGTCAAGCGTGCCGCTTGAGACGTTACCGGATGTTGCGCCGCCAGCGGTAAGGTCACTGATCTTGCTCAAAGCCACAGTCTCTAAACTCGCATCGGAGTCAGTCAGCTCGGCAGCACCGCCCCAAGTAATACTATAGGTCGCGTTGCTATCACCCGTGACGTCGAATTTGGCGGCGGTTGGAGTGGAACCTGAGACAGACAGAATAGGCCCGGTTGTTGTTCGGGCACCATCGGTGGCAACCGTCACTTCGCCACCGGTGCCAGGCGCAAATTTACCAAAATTCAGATCCACCGAGTGTGTGATTGCGATTGGAACGATTACGGTGGCGCTCGAATTGCTCGAAGCTCCAGCGGCGAAACTGCTAGACGCCCCAAATGCCCCGAGCGCAACGGCCGAAGCCAGCGCAGCACGTCGAAAAGCTTTGTTAAAGAAAATGGATGAGTTCATGGTAATTCTCCTGTAAGCATGATGCCGGATTATGACGGTTAGCAATTGCTTGATTTAAAACGCGAAAGAAGAAATTGTAGATAAAATGGCAATACGAAAATATTAACGCGCTATTTATGCTGAGCAGATATCAGAAAGGCAAGAATGATGGAGGCTATCATCGTATTATTGGCATGACTAACAGTGTCTACAGAGAAGAAATGAGTTAATGCGATAAAATCTCGGATTCAGGTTAAAGGCACTCAGGCAAGCTACTCCGATCGCAGTCATCATGGTTTGTAATCCTCTCAAGCCGCTTTTGCGGTATTAATGGACGGTTCACTGATGTCGACCAAACGATAGCCAGCGTGAACAGAACGGTTTTGCCGGTGCCAGGATGGTTCGCAGGGCCGGGTCGGCCTGGTAGTACCAGTTGATCCATTCAAAGACCTCGCCCATTCCGAAGCGGCCTTGATAAAAACGCACGAAATCGGTATTGCGTGGGATATGGCAGTTGCGCTGCTTTTCGGTCAACTTCTCACCATAACTCTTCCCTTCTTTGGCGATGGAAGTCAGCTCCCGGGCTATGTTCTTGAACAACGCCTTGTGGTCTGATTTAAGGTCTAGTG
>Ga0307967_1001357_pt1 | contig 15067 bp, 10 predicted proteins | sample OrgLakmetagen648_FD_201828 | JGI IMG/M metagenome (GOLD analysis project Ga0307967, IMG submission 201828) | Saline water microbial communities from Organic Lake, Antarctica - #648 | ecosystem: Environmental > Aquatic > Non-marine Saline and Alkaline > Saline | place: Antarctica: Organic Lake... | reverse complement strand
CCACCATGAGCGGCCGCACCGTAGACCTGCGCATGTACGTAGAGCCGCGCAACTCTGAAAAATGCGAGTACGCGCTGGACTCCCTGAAGCGCGCCATGGCCTGGGACGAAAAAACCTACGGCCGCGAGTACGACCTCGACATTTTCATGATCGTTGCAGTCGATGATTTCAACATGGGCGCCATGGAAAACAAGGGCTTGAACATATTCAACTCCTCGTGCGTACTGGCCAGCCAGGAAACAGCGACCGATATGGCGTTCGAGCGCATTGAATCCATTGTCGCCCATGAATATTTTCACAACTGGTCCGGCAACCGGGTTACCTGCCGTGACTGGTTCCAGCTCAGCCTGAAAGAAGGCTTTACCGTGTACCGCGACACCCAGTTCTCCGGGGACATGGGCTCGGCCACGGTCAAGCGTATTGAAGGTGCCACGGTGCTGCGTACCGCCCAGTTTGCCGAAGACGCAGGCCCCATGGCCCACTCGGTGCGCCCGGCGTCTTACATGGAAATCACCAACTTCTACACCCTGACCATTTATGTTAAGGGCGCCGAAGTGGTGCGTATGATTCACACCCTGCTGGGGCCGGATCTGTTCCGCAAAGGCAGTGATCTGTACTTTGAGCGCCACGACGGCCAGGCCGTAACTACGGACGACTTCGTCAAAGCCATGGAAGACGCTTCAGGTCGCGATCTTGGCCAGTTCCGCTTGTGGTACCAGCAAGCCGGTACGCCGCAGTTGGCGATCAGTGACGAATACGATGAAAGCGCCGGCGTTTATCGCCTGCACATCGAACAAACCCTGCCAGACACCCCGGGCCAAACCAACAAACAGCCTCAGCACATTCCCTTTGCCCTGGGCCTGTTGGGCAGCCGCGGTGAAGCTTTGGCGCTGGCGCTAAGTGCCGAGGAATTGGTCAACGGTGACGCACCGCAAGAGCGCGTGCTGGAACTCACCGAGGCCAGCCACAGCTTTGAATTTCACGGCCTCAGCGAACGCCCGGTGCCATCCCTGCTGCGGCACTTTTCAGCACCGGTGCGGGTGAGCTATCCCTGGACCCGCGAACAGCTGCTGTTCCTGATGAGCCACGACTCAGACGGCTTCAACCGCTGGGACGCAGGACAACGCCTGGCCATAGCCGTTATCCAGCAGATGATTGGTGCGCCAAAAGACGTCACCGTAGATGTTCGCCTGGTAGGCGCTTTCCGCCACTTGATCAGCGATTCCGATCTGGATCAGGCGCTGGTGGCCAAAATGCTGGTGCTGCCCACGGTGGCTTATCTGGCCGAACTGACGGATGGCGCCGACGTGCCTGCTATTCACCGGGCCCGCCGCCGGGTGTTGAAGCATCTGGCGATTGCCCTGCGCGACGAACTGGTGGCCTGCTACCGCCGCAACATCGACAGCGGCCCTTACCAACTTGGCCCCGAAGCCGTCGCCCGTCGCAGCCTGCGCAACACCGCGCTGGCCTGGCTGCTGCTGATTAATGACGAAGAAGGCCGCTCCCTGGGTTTAGGTCAGTATCGCGACGCCGACAACATGACCGACCGCATGGGCGCCCTGAAGGCGTTTGTGAACTCCGGTTACGACGACGATCGTGCGACCACCTTGAACGATTTTTACCAGACCTTTCAGCACGACCCCCAAGTGGTGGAGCAGTGGTTCTCGGTACAGGCGGCCAGCCGTCGCACCGGGCAGCTGTCGCACATTCACGCGTTGCTGGAACACCCGGCGTTTGATTGGAAAAATCCCAACAAAATCCGCGCGGTGATCGGCGCCTTCGCCGGCCAGAACCTGGTGAACTTCCACAATCCGGACGGTTCCGGCTACCAGTTCCTGGCCGACCAGGTCTGCAAACTGGACGACAGCAACCCGCAAATTGCCGCGCGGCTCGTGGGCCCGCTCACCCGCTGGCGCAAATTCGCCCCCGAGTACAGCCAGCAGATGCAGACAGCGCTGGTGCAGATTCGTGACAAAGAAAACCTGTCCGGGGATTTGTACGAAGTAGTGCACAAAAGCCTGGCGGACTAGCCGTTCCATCACAAAGGGGCGCACCTAGGGGACGGATTTAAAATCCGTCCCCGCTTTTCCCGAGTCCGCCACCCAGGGGACAGATTTCAAATCTGTCCCCACTGTTCCCGAGTCCACCACCCAGGGGACGGATTTAAAATCCGTCCCCGCCCTACGTAGTTCCTGAAGGGGACAGATTTCAAATCTGTCCCCGCTGTTTCGTCCCCGCTGTTCCCTGTTCCCGAGTCCGCCACCCAGGGGACGGATTTCAAATCCGTCCCCGCCCTACAGGTTTGTCCCCGGCGTTCCAAATCTGTCCCCGCACTACGATAAAAATCGCACTTTCGGGCGATAGCAACCTGCCAGAAATACACTACACTCAACCCATTGCAGCGCGTTGCGCGCATCAAATACAACACCAGCAATAGGAAATCGAATGGCCATACGCAACAGGCGTCCAAACTGCGCCTGCCCGGGACTCGCTGCTGCCATCAGCTTGGCCGCGCTTTGTGTTTTAACACCTTCAACGGCATTCGCCGTCGCTGACTTACTGGAAACACCCGCTCGCAGCACCGAACTGGCCACGGTCAGTTTGCTGAACGACGTCACGCGCGCAGGCGACAGCGAGCGTTTGGTAGCCGTCGGCGAACGCGGCCACATCATCTATTCCGATGACGGCGGCGCAAAATGGACCCAAGCCAGCGTGCCGGTGTCGGTCACCCTCACCGGGGTTGATTTTGGCTCGGCCAGCCACGGCTGGGCCGTGGGGCACAGCGGCGTGGTGCTGCACAGCAGCGATAGCGGGTCTAACTGGACCCTGCAGATGACCGGCATTCAGGCCGCCAATCTGGCCATTGCCGGTGTACAGCAGGAAATCGAGGCGATGGAGCAGCGCCTCGAAACCGCTGCGGAAGAAGACGTCGGCGATCTGGAGTGGGCCCTGGACGACCTGGTGTTTGGCTTCGAAAACATGCAGGCAGATCTGTCTGTAGGGCCGGTGAACCCGTTTCTGGACGTGTGGTTTGAAGATGCAGACCGCGGTTTTGTGATTGGCGCCTACGGCATGATTTTTCACACCGCGGATGGTGGCAATCAATGGCAGGACTGGGCGCGAAAACTGGACAATGGCAACAAATATCACCTCAATGCCATCACTAAAATCGGTGGTGGAGCGCTGGTGATTGTCGGCGAAGCCGGGCAAATTCACGTGTCTGAAGACAACGGCATTACCTGGGATCGCCGCGACAGCGGTTACGAAGGCTCGCTGTTTGGCGTGACCGGTACCGGTAACAGCGGCGAAGCGCTTGCATTCGGCCTGCGCGGCACGGTGATGCACACAACCGATAACGGCCAAAGTTGGGATCGCGTGCAAACCGGCTCCAGCACCACCTTAAATGATGGTACCAGCGTCGGTGAACGCCTGGTGTTGGTGGGCAACAACGGCACCTTGGTCATTCGCGATGGCGCCAATGACGAGTTCAAGGAAACCCTGCGAGCCGATCGCCTGGGCTTGATGGGTGTTGTGGTCAATGGCTCGCAAAAACTGTTGCTGGTGGGTGAGGGCGGTGTCGTTTTGATGCAAGGCGACGCGGGCCTGGTAAAAGAAGGGGAAGAACAAGGGGCGGTTGAATGACAAATCCAAAGCATGCCAGAGGTGAGCACTTCCTCACCACACCCAAAGCCGCGCCCTTTCTGGAACGGCTCATTTTTAACAATCGCGTCACCATATTGGTCCTGTTTGCGGTGTTGACTGCATTTTTGGGCTATAACGCCGTTAAAATCCAGCCCGATGCCAGCTTCGAGCGGATGATTCCCCTAGAACACCCGTACATCGTGAACATGTTGGAACACCGGGACGACTTAGAGAACCTGGGTAACTTCGTGCGCATTGCCGTAGCCACAAAAGACGGCAGCGATATCTTCACCGAAGAGTACATGGAAACCCTGCGCCAGATCACCGACGAAGTGTTCTATCTCAGCGGTGTTGATCGCAGCGGCCTGAAATCCCTATGGACCCCCAACGTGCGCTGGGTAGAAGTCACCGAGCAGGGCTTCCAGGGCGGCACCATCATCCCGGACAATTACGACGGCAGCTCTGCTGAAAGCCTGGAGCAGCTGCGCCAGAACGTATTGCGCTCAAGCGAAGTGGGGCGCCTGATATCCGATAACTTCCGCTCTACCATCGTGTACGCACCGCTGTACGAAAACGACCCGCAAACCGGTGAACCTCTGGATTACGCCGATTTTTCCCGCCAGCTGGAAGAGAAAATTCGGGAAAAGTACCAGGCCCAGAATCCGAACGTCAGTATTCACATCGTCGGCTTTGCCAAAAAAGTGGGCGACCTGATTGAAGGCATTGGCGCCATTGCCTGGTTTGCCGGCATTACCATTGCTTTGACCACGCTGTTGCTGTTCTGGTACTCCCGCTGCATTGCCGGCACTCTGGTGCCGGTGCTGACGTCCATTGTGGCGGTATTCTGGCAGTTAGGGGCGTTAAAAATACTGGGTTACGGGCTAGACCCGTATTCCGTGCTGGTGCCGTTTCTGGTGTTTGCCATTGGCATAAGCCATGGGGTGCAGCTGGTGAACGCCATGGCGGTAGAAGCCGCCCGCGGGTTTGACCCGCTCAACGCCGCTCGCCTGGCGTTTCGGGCCCTTTACATTCCCGGCATGCTGGCGCTGATTTCCGACGCTTTTGGCTTCTTAACGCTGCTGTTTATCGATATCGACGTCATCAAAGATCTGGCCGTCGCCGCAGGCCTGGGCGTGGCTATCGTGATCATCACCAACCTGGTTCTGCACCCGCTGCTTATGTCGTACATCGGCATTACCGCCAGTGGTATTCGCCACGTGCAAAAACAGGGTGAAGAAACCGATCGAAAATGGCGCCGCCTGTCAGCGTTTGCCAGCCCAAAAGTCGCGCCTATATCCGTGCTGATCGCACTGCTGGGCCTGGGCGTTGGTGTCTACCTCAAGCAAGACCTGAAAGTAGGGGATTTAGACCAAGGCGCCCCGGAACTGCGCGCCGATTCCCGCTATAACACAGACAACGCTTTCATTATCGATAACTATTCCACCAGTGCCGACGTGCTGGTGGTTATGGTGAAAACCCCGGTCGAACAGTGCACCCAGTACAGCGTGTTGCGGGCCATGGACACCTTGCAGTGGGAGTTACAAAACACGCCAGGTGTGCAATCCACCGTCTCGCTGGCGGACGTGTCGAAGATCGTCACCAAAGCGCTGAACGAAGGTAACTGGAACTGGTACGCCATTTCCCGCAACCAGACCATCATCAACGCTTCGATTCGTGATGCGCCATCCGGGTTGATCAACACCGATTGCAGCCTTACGCCCACGCTGGTGTTCCTGGAAGATCACAAAGCCGAAACCCTGCAAACCGTGGTGAGTGTGGTGGAAGTTTTTGCTGCCAACAACAGCAACGAAGACCATACCTTCCTGCTGGCGGCGGGTAACGCCGGGGTAGAAGCGGCCACCAACGAAGTCATCGCCAAAGCCAAAGACTGGATGCTGGTGTTCGTCTATGGTGTTGTTAGCCTGCTGTGCTTTGCCACCTTCCGTTCCTGGCGGGCGGTGCTGTGCATCGTGATCCCGCTGGGGCTTACCTCTGTGCTGGCGGAAGCCATCATGGCCATGAGCGGCATCGGCATCAAAGTGGCCACCTTGCCGGTGATAGCACTCGGTGTGGGCATAGGTGTGGACTACGGTATCTACATTTACAGCAAGCTGGAGAAATTCCTGCTGGAAGGTAAATCCTTGCAGGAAGCTTACTTCGAAACCCTGCGTTCCACCGGTAAGGCGGTGATATTCACCGGCATTACCCTGGGCCTTGGTGTGGTTACCTGGATTTTCTCACCCATCAAATTTCAGGCCGATATGGGCTTGCTGCTGTTCTTCATGTTTATCTGGAACATGATTGGCTCTATCTGGCTGTTGCCGGCGCTGGCGCACTTCCTGCTGAAGCCGGAACAGATGCGCGAGAAAGCCCGCCTGACAAACGCTAAAAGCTAGCCGTATAAACCGCCCTGGCAGGTCATGACAGGGCGGTTTTTCTTTTTACTCAGGCGCCTGGTGTCCCTTCTGGCTAAAGTGGTCAGATTCATTTATCCGGCTGCTGGGTCTGTGTTTTACCTGGGTGTATGTTTTAGCTGGCTCTATGTTTTAATAGACATCTAAAAGCTGTATTTTCCCGTTCGCGGGACTCTAGGGATCGTGCGATAAAAAGGACAATTAGATGATGGTGAAACTGAAAGCCTCCGTGTTGGCGATTACCGCGGCACTGAGCCTCGGCGCAGCCTCTGCCACGGTTTCTGCTCAGGAGCAGAGGTTCATTACCATCGGCACCGGCGGCGTTACCGGTGTGTACTACCCGGCCGGTGGTGCTATCTGCCGCCTGGTTAACATGGACCGTAAAGACCACGGCATTCGCTGCGCGGTTGAAAGTACCGGCGGTTCTGTCTACAACCTGAACGCCATGGCCCAAGGCGAGCTGGACCTGGCCGTGGTCCAGTCAGACTGGCAGTTCCACGCTTACAATGGCAGCAGCCAGTTTGAGGGCGACGGCCCCAACAAAAAACTGCGCGCGGTTTTCTCCATGCACCCGGAGCCGTTCACCGTTGTTGCCAGCAAAAGCTCGGGAATCACCACCTTTGAAGATCTGCAAGGCAAGCGAGTTGCGGTTGGCGACCCGGAGTCTGGGCAGCGTGCCACCGCCGAAACGTTGATGAAAGAAATGGGCTGGAAAATGGACAAATTCGCTCTGGCCGCCGAGCTGGAAGCGGCCGATCAGTCCCAGGCCCTGTGCAATGGCAACATCGACGCCTTCTTCTACACCGTGGGCCACCCATCAGGCGCGATAAAAGAAGCCACCACCTCCTGCGACAGCGTTATAGTCACCGTTGACAACAGCGCCACCAAAAAACTGATCAACAACAACCCCTACTACCGCAAAGCCATCATTCCCGGTGGCATGTACCGCGGCAGCGATGCAGACGTAACCACCTTCGGCGTTGCAGCCACCGTTGTATCGTCTACCGACGTGCCAGACGATGTGATTTACCAGGTAGTGCGTGCCGTGTTTGAAAACTTTGACAGCTTCAAACGCCTGCACCCGGCCTTTCATAACCTGAACAAAGAAGAAATGGTATCAGACGCCCTAAGCGCCCCCCTGCACCCGGGCGCCGTCAAATACTACAAAGAAGCCGGCCTGATGAAATAGCAAAAGGGGACGGATTTAAAATCCGTCCCCGCTCTCATACCCCCAGGGGACGGATTTAAAATCCGTCCCCGATCTCATACCCCCCAGGGGACGGATTTCAAATCCGTCCCCGCCCTACACTCCACCTGCCCAGCCAAAGGGGACAGACTTCAAGTCTGTCCCCGATTTGCCAAATCCGTCCCCGGTCTGCCACTTGTCCCCAGGGGACGGATTTAAAATCCGTCCCCGCCCTACACTCCACCTGCCCAGCCAAAGGGGACAGACTTCAAGTCTGTCCCCGATTTTCCGCTTGTCCCTCGGGACAGATTTCAAATCTGTCCCGGCTCTACATTTCTGTTAAACTCCCGGCCTTCCCGGCACCGCGGTTGTATCGCGGCAGCCACAAAAGAGGCCATAAAGCGGGAACATAGGGGACGGATTTCAAATCCGTCCCCAGGTGACATGGGCAAAAGGGACGGATTTCAAATCCGTCCCCGCTCTACACCTGGGGACAGACTTCAAGTCCGTCCCCGGATGGCAGCGGGCACATGGCAAAGGGGACAGATTTCAAATCTGTCCCCTACGTACGCTTACCCGCTCTACGTTTTCCCGCTTTACGCCCTCGCTACACAAGTGATCTCTGGTATAGATCACCGCTGAGCACCCGTAGGAGCACACCATGCCCGTAGTAACCCTCCCTGACGGCAGTCACCGCAGTTTTGCCGAACCCGTCACCGTGCACAACGTGGCCGCCGACATTGGCGCCGGCCTGGCCAAGGCCGCACTGGCCGGTAAAGTCGACGGAACTCTGGTCGACACCAGCTACCTGATCGAAAAAGACGCACAGCTGGCTATTATTACCGAGCGTGACGACGAAGGCCTGGACGTCATCCGCCACTCCACCGCCCACCTGCTGGCCATGGCGGTGAAAGAGCTGTTCCCGGAAGCCCAGGTCACCATCGGCCCGGTGATTGACGACGGTTTTTACTACGATTTCAAATACGATCGCCCCTTCACCAACGAAGACCTGGCCCGTATTGAAAAACGCATGGCAGAACTGGCCAAGCAAGACCTGCCGGTTTCCCGCTCGGTCATGTCCCGCAGCGAAGCCGTAGAATTGTTCAGCAGCATGGGTGAAGAGTACAAAGTTCGCATAATTGAAGACATTCCCGGCGCAGAAGACCTGTCATTTTACCGCCAGGGTGATTTCATCGACTTGTGCCGCGGCCCCCACGTGCCCAGCACCGGCAAAATGAAAGCCTTCAAGCTGACAAAGGTATCCGGTGCCTTCTGGCGTGGAGACACCAACAACGAACAGTTGCAGCGCGTCTACGGCACCGCCTGGGCCAATAAGAAAGATCTGAAAGCTTACGTGCATCGCATCGAAGAAGCCGAAAAGCGCGACCACCGCAAAGTCGGCAAAAAGCTGAACCTGTTCCATATGCAAGAAGAAGCCCCGGGCATGGTGTTCTGGCATCCGGACGGCTGGACCATTTATCAGAAAATGGAACAGTACATGCGCGATATCCTGCATCGCCACGGTTACCAGGAAATCAAAACACCCCAGATTGTGTCCCGTTCGCTGTGGGAAAAGTCCGGCCACTGGGACAAGTTTAAAGAAGGCATGTTCACCACCGAGTCGGAAAAACACGACTTCGCCATCAAGCCCATGAACTGCCCGTGCCACATCCAGGTGTTCAACCAAGGCCTGAAAAGCTACAAAGACTTACCCCTGCGCCTGGCGGAGTTCGGCTCCTGCCATCGCAACGAAGCGTCCGGTGCCCTGCACGGGCTGATGCGCGTGCGCGGCTTTACCCAAGACGACGCCCACATCTTCTGTGAAGAAAGCGACATCCAGAACGAAGTGTCGAAGTTCATCGACCTGCTGCACGAAGTCTACAAAGACTTCGGCTTCACCGAGATTCTGTACAAACTGTCTACCCGCCCGGAGAAGCGCGTGGGTTCCGACGAAGTCTGGGACAAATCCGAAGCCGCACTGGAACAGGCTCTGAACCGCGAAGGCGTGAAATGGGAGCTGTTGCCGGGCGAAGGCGCGTTTTATGGCCCGAAAATCGAGTTTTCCCTGAAAGACTGCATCGGCAGGGTATGGCAATGCGGCACCATTCAGGTAGACTTCAGCATGCCGGGCCGTTTAGGTGCACAATATGTGGCGGATAACTCCGAACGCAAAACACCGGTTATGCTGCACCGCGCGGTATTGGGGTCGTTTGAGCGTTTCATCGGTATTCTGATTGAAGAATACGAAGGCGCATTCCCCAGCTGGCTGGCCCCAACACAGGTCGCCATCCTCAATATCACCGATAATCAGCGGGAATATTGCGAGAATCTTGCAAAAAAGTGGGATTCTTTGGGCTTTAGGGTGAATGCTGACTTGAGAAACGAGAAGATCGGCTTTAAAATCCGCGAGCACACAATTAACAAGGTTCCCTTTCTTGTGGTTGTCGGCGACAAAGAAGTCGACAACAACACCGTTGCGGTGAGAACCCGCAAAGGTGAAGATTTGGGAACACTATCGCTCGAAGCGTTCGAACAGCTTCTGCAAGAAGATGTTGGGCGCAAGAGCAGAACCAAGTTGGAGAATTAATTATTAAACAGAGAGCGAATCGGGGTGCGCGTACACCAAAGGCGCCAATCAATGAGAACATTGATGCAACTGAAGTCCGTCTGATTGACGCCGAAGGCGAGCAAGTGGGTGTGGTTTCAATCGCAGAAGCCCTCAGGATGGCAGAGGAGGCGACCCTGGATCTGGTGCAAGTGACAGATTCCGATCCGATCGTCTGTAAAATAATGGATTATGGCAAGAAGATCTTCGACGAGAAAAAAGCGAAGGCCGTCGCCAAGAAGAAACAGAAACAGACGCAAGTCAAAGAGCTTAAGTTCCGTCCAGGAACTGAAGAAGGGGATTATCAGGTAAAACTACGCAACCTGGTACGTTTCCTTGAAGCCGGGGACCGCGGCAAAATCACTGTTCGCTTCCGTGGCCGTGAGATGGCACACCAGGAAATTGGTATGAAACTCATGGAACGCATTGAAGTAGACATGGAAGAAATGGCAACGGTAGAGATGCGTCCGAAAATGGAAGGCCGCCAGATGACCATGATTATCGCCCCCCGCAAAAAGAAGTAAGCCTGCTGTTGTTGCTTATCCCCTGCCAAAGGCGGGGGATTTGTGTTTCAGGTTTACACACGATGTATCAAAAAAACAGAATGCGGAGTTTTAAAAAATGTCGAAAATGAAAACGAAAAGTGGAGCGGCCAAGCGGTTTAAGAAAACGGCCACCGGCTTCAAGCACAAGTCGTCCTTCACCAGTCACATCTTGACCAAGAAAAGCCCGAAGCGTAAGCGTCAGCTACGTGGAACCAAGCTTATCTCCAAGTCTGATGAGGCTTCCGTAAAGCGTATGCTCGGAGTTTAGAGCACAGCGCACCCCAAACGGTTTTTAAGGTAGAAGGATTATAGTATGGCTCGTGTTAAACGTGGTGTGGTTGCACGCCGTCGTCACAAGAAGATTCTAAAGCAGGCTAAAGGTTACTACGGTGCCCGTAGTCGTGTGTACCGCGTTGCCAAGCAAGCGGTTATCAAAGCAGGTCAGTATGCGTACCGTGACCGTCGTAACCGCAAGCGCGCCTTCCGCGCACTGTGGATTGCGCGTATTAACGCCGGTGCCCGTGCCAATGGCTTGTCTTACAGCCGCTTGATCGCTGGCCTTAAAAAGGCCAACGTGGAAATCGACCGTAAAGTTCTGGCCGACCTGGCCATGAACGAGCAGCAAACGTTTGCTGCGGTTGTTGAGAAAGCCAAAGCATCCCTGTGATCGCTTAAGCTCTATCATCGATCACGAATCGATCCGCTGCCAGGCATAACAGCCAGGCGGCGTTTAATAGGGGAAGGGCACGCTCTTCCCCTATTTTTGTTTCCGGATTTCGTGTGTTTATAGACTTCATTTCTGATTTGGAGCAGTGTCAATGGAAAACCTGAAGCAGCTGGTTCAGGACGGGTTAGCGGGGGTTGCAAACGCCGACAACCTGCAGGCGCTTGATCACATTCGTGTGGAATACCTGGGCAAAAAAGGGGCGATTACCCAGCAGGCTAAAACACTGGGCAAACTCTCTAGCGATGAACGTCCCGCTGCCGGTCAGAAAATCAACGACGCCAAAGGCCAGGTAGAGCAGGCCATCAACGCCCGCCGCAGTGACCTTGAGCGCATTGCCATTGAAGCCAGACTGGCCAGCGAGTCCATTGACGTAACCCTACCAGGCCGCGGCCAGGAGCTCGGTGGCCTTCATCCGGTTACCCGCACCCTGCAGCGCATTGAAGACTTTTTTGCCAGCGCCGGTTACAGCGTGGAACAGGGCCCTGAAATCGAAGACGACTACCACAACTTCGAAGCCCTCAACATTCCCGGCCATCACCCGGCCCGTGCCATGCACGACACTTTCTATTTTAATCCCGGCACACTGCTGCGTACCCATACCTCACCGGTTCAAATCCGCACCATGGAAGCCGGCAAGCCGCCGTTTCGCATGATTTGCCCCGGCCGCGTGTACCGCTGCGATTCCGACATGACCCACACCCCCATGTTCCACCAGGTGGAAGGGCTGTTGATTGAAAAGAACGTCAGCTTTGCCGACCTGAAAAGCACAGTAGAAGAGTTTTTGCGGGTGTTTTTCGAGCGCGATCTGAAAGTACGCTTCCGCCCGTCTTACTTCCCGTTTACCGAACCCTCGGCGGAAGTAGACATTGAATGGGGCCGTGAAACCGATGGCAGCATCAAGTGGCTTGAAGTCATGGGTTGCGGCATGGTGCACCCCAAAGTGTTCCAGCACTGCGGCATAGACGCTGAAGAATACCGTGGTTTTGCCTTTGGCATGGGCGTAGAACGCCTGGCCATGCTGCGCTACGGCGTCAACGACCTGCGCATGTTCTTCGAGAACGATCTGCGCTTTCTGCGCCAGTTCCGTTAAATACCCTTTCAAAAGGGACGGCACGCCAGCCAAAAACGGCACGGCATTTCAGTCAACAGGCGACACCGCAACAGAACAAGGCGATTACCATGAAATTCAGTGAACAGTGGCTGCGCGAATGGGTTAACCCGGCTCTGGACTCCCAGCAGCTGATGGACCAGATCACCATGGCCGGCCTGGAAGTCGACGGTTTCGAGCCCGTAGCGGGCAAATTTACCGGCATAATCGTTGGCGAAGTCCTCAGCATAGAAGCCCACCCGGATGCGGACAAACTGCGAGTGTGCCAGGTCAGCAACGGCAGCACCCAGGTGCAAGTGGTCTGCGGCGCCCCCAATGTGCGCGCCGGCATCAAAGTCCCCTTCGCCGAACTGGGCGCCGTATTGCCCGGCGATTTCAACATCAAAAAAGCCAAACTCCGCGGCCAGCCTTCCGTAGGAATGCTGTGTTCGGGCGCCGAGCTGGGCCTGTCTGAAGACCACGATGGCATCCTGGAATTGCCCGCTAACGCTCCCGTGGGCACGTCTTTCGCTGATTACCTGCAACTGAACGACATTGCTATCGATGTAGATCTAACCCCAAACCGCGCTGACTGCCTCTCCATCAAAGGCTTGGCCCGCGAAGTAGGCGTGCTCAACAGCCTGCCGCTGAACGCGCCTTCTATCCAGAAGGTAGCCGCCACCCACAGCGAAATGCCCGATGTGCGCGTAGAAGCCCCCGCCGGCTGCCCGCGCTACCTGGGCCGCATTCTGCGCAATGTGGACTTAACCGCGCAAAGCCCACTTTGGCTGCAGGAAAAACTGCGTCGCTCTGGCATTCGCTCCATAGACGCCGCGGTAGACGTCACCAACTACATTCTGCTGGAACTGGGCCAGCCCATGCACGCCTTTGACCGCGCCGAAATCGACGGCGGTATTGTCGTGCGCATGGCCAAGCCCGAAGAAAAGCTGGTACTGCTGGACGGCCAGGAAGTCACCCTCACCGAACAAACCCTGGTCATCGCCGACCACAGCAAACCCATCGCGATTGCCGGCGTAATGGGTGGCGAACATTCCGGCGTTAGCCCGAAAACCCGTGATCTGGTGCTGGAATCCGCCTATTTCGACCCGATTACCCTGGCCGGAAAAGCCCGCCATTACGGCTTGCACACAGATGCCAGTCACCGCTTTGAGCGCGGCGTAGACTACAACCTGGCCCGCGACGCCCTGGAACGCGCCACCGAACTGCTGATCAGCATCGTTGGCGGTGAGCCCGGTGAAATTGTGGACGTAACCAGCACCGAGCATCTGCCAAAGCCGATCTCCATCGTACTCCGTGAAAAGCGCCTGGCCGACGTATTGGGCTTGGCCATCGCAAACGCCAAAGTCGAAGACATTCTCACCCGCCTGGGCTTGGCGGTAGAAGAACGTCTAAGTAACGGCTGGAAAGTCAGTGCGCCCAGCTTCCGCCCGGACATCACCATTGAAGAAGACCTAATTGAAGAAGTAGGGCGCATCTACGGCTACAACAACCTGCCGGTCACCGAACCCACCGGTTCACTGGGCCTGCGCCCCAAAGCCGAAGACACTCGCCCGCTGAGCGCCATCCGCAACTATTTTGTCGCCAACGGTTATCAGGAAGCCATCACCTATAGCTTCGTGGACCCGAAAGTGCAGGAACAGTTAGATCCGCAGAACGAAGGCATCGCTCTGGCCAATCCGATCTCTGCAGACCTGTCAGTCATGCGCACAACCCTCTGGAGCGGCCTGCTGAAAACCGTGGCCCACAACCAAAATCGCCAACAGCCACGCATTCGCCTGTTTGAGAGTGGCCTGCGCTTTGTGAAAGATGGCGAACGCATCCTGCAGCAGCCCATGCTGGCAGGTGTGGTAACAGGCAACCAAAACCCCGAAAACTGGGTAAATGGTCGCAGACACGCGGACTTCTTTGATGTAAAAGGGGAGTTGGAAAGCCTGTTCCGCCTGTTGGGCGTTACCGTAGAGTTCCGCACCGGAAAGCACCCCGCGTTGCACCCGGGCCAGACCGCCGAATTACTGCGCGACGGTCAGCCAGTAGGCTGGTTAGGCACTCTGCATCCACAGGTACAGAAAAATTTGGAACTTAATGGCACTGTTATAGTCTTTGAGCTATTCTTGAACCCAATCGTCACCGGTTATGTGCCTAATTTCAAAGATTTTTCAAAATTTCCAGAAGTTCGCCGAGATTTGGCTATTATTATCGGAAGCGACGTGAAATTTGCAGACGTCGAGCGTGTGGCAACACACCACGCCGGCGAGCACCTAAACGCACTGCGTGCGTTCGATGTATACCAGGGCGAAAGCCTGGGTAAAGGTGAGAGCGAAGGCAATCGAAGCTTGGCACTCAGCTTGTTCTGGCAGCACCCGCAGCGCACACTGACCGAAGACGAAGTGCACGGGCTGTTTAACGGCGTAATAGAAGCCCTGAAAGCTGAACTGGGGGCAACACTAAGGAGTTAACGGATGGCGGCTTTGACAAAAGCGGAAATGGCCGAGCGCCTGAACGACGAACTTGGCCTGAACAAACGTGAAGCCAAGGAAATGGTAGAGGCCTTTTTCGACGAAGTTCGCGGCGCACTCAGCCATAACGAACAGGTAAAATTGTCAGGATTCGGCAATTTCGACCTGCGCGACAAAAAAGAGCGCCCCGGCCGCAACCCAAAAACCGGCGAAGAAATCCCCATCAGCGCCCGCCGCGTGGTCACCTTCCGCCCCGGCCAGAAACTCAAAGCCAAAGTAGAAGCCTACGTTAGCACCGAGCAATAGAAATTAGGGGACAGACTTCAAGTCCGTCCCCGCTTGAAGTTTGGAGGTAGGGGACAGACTTCAAGTCCGTCCCCGCTT
>Ga0307967_1001354_pt1 | contig 15073 bp, 10 predicted proteins | sample OrgLakmetagen648_FD_201828 | JGI IMG/M metagenome (GOLD analysis project Ga0307967, IMG submission 201828) | Saline water microbial communities from Organic Lake, Antarctica - #648 | ecosystem: Environmental > Aquatic > Non-marine Saline and Alkaline > Saline | place: Antarctica: Organic Lake... | reverse complement strand
GGTAAAGTATTTTAAGTCTTACGCTGTTTCCAACTAATGAAAGTCCATTAGCTAAATAGTCAAACGATTCATTTAATTCCGAAACTGTGTCTTTGCAACGGTTTATTTGTTCAATATCTGCTTGTTGTCTTATGCACGAATTATTTTCCATAATACAAAGGTATACTTATTTCTTATTTAAGCAAATACTTAAATACAATAATTCTAAAGCGTTGGGAAGATTTTAGCTCTTTTGGTTTTTTTAGCGGTGGATTTGTGTGTTGGCGAAAACCGAAAGTGCTAAAATGTGCGGCTGGTTTTTCAGCTTGTGGGTAACGTGTTTGTATAAGAATAGTAGGGCGGAAAAAAAGCGACTACCATTCAGTTAAACACAAGCCGAATTTTTAAATTTTTCTTATTATCTTTTTTCTCAATAAGCCAAATTTAAAAATTTGACGACCTCGCAAAAGTGCCTGAAACATTGAGTTAAGCGATAATTGCCCTATTATTTTTATACGTTGTTACCCACAGTTATTTTACGCGACCTATCAATTATTAGTTCAAATATTCTAATGTATTAACCATTTCAAATTTAGGGCTTCTTTTAATAAACTCTCTCAAAAATGCGGTGTGCGCGCCACCCATAAGAATAAATACTCTATCATCTTTATCCATTTTTATCCTGTTCAAATTTGAATAGATTTTCATATTGCGATGATAAAATATGGCAGCGTTATCTGCTCCCTCAAATCCATCTTCCACTCCGACGTAAAGTAATTTGTCTGCATTAGTATTAATTAAATAATCAAGGTAAATTGGCTCGTTTATCAATCTTAATTTATCGATTAGAGATAAATTTTCAAAATTCTTATCACGCTTATCTATTTCTGGATAATCTTTAAATGGATTATCTGTCATTTCTATGTACGTTTTGGGGTCAATCGAATTTGTTAAATCGGGACTTCTTTCTATGAAATCTCCAAGGCTATAGTTATATCCCATTTTATTATCAATGCCATAGATTTCATTTGTTTTACTTAATCGAGCAACATCAAGAGCGACCATACCAACCTCGCCTTTAATTGTTTTTAATGATGAGGGATTTTTCAAAAAATCTTGGTAGATTTCCTGTAGTTTTTCATTATTTTTAGGAAGAGTTTCTACACAAATAATTGTAGGTTGGAATTTCGCAATCATCTCTGATACTTTTCTTATCTCTTTTTGAATTTCGCTGTCTTTTTCGTCAAAATCTACTTTATTAGCATCTGTTGTATTACCAAAATGGAAAGTAGCAAAGTTTAAAACTTTAATTTTTGATGATTTTAAGTTAGTGTTTTCGGTCTCTGCTATTGATTTATCATCATTATTGGTTTTACAGCTAAAAACCATAAATAATGTTATTACTATAATTAAGGTGTTAATTCTCATTTTTTTGTTTTTTGTCATTTTTTTTCATTAGTGTCCGATAAAAAAAGTCCCATAAATTGAGGCTTTTTTCGTATAGTTGGGTCATATATCAAAACAACTCAACTATGGGCAAAAGTAATACTTTTTTCGGACAGCCGATCTTCAGTCAAATGGTCGGTTTGCTTGATAAAGACAAAGTGGATAGCCTTGCCAAGGAGGCGGGGTCTGATCATTACTGCAAAAAATTCAGCACCTTCCAACATTTGATAACAATGGTTTACGGGGTTACATCGGGCTGTGATTCATTACGGGAAATGATCAGTGGCATAGTGAGTTACGGGGACAAAATAACACATTGCAAGTTTGATTATTCCCCCAAAAAAAGCACTGTTTCAGATGCCAATAGGAAACGCGGCCACAACGTATTCGAGAATATTTATTACGATTTGGTAAAACACTACCTTCCTGATTTATCGGACAGCCGAAAACAGGTTGTTATCGATAAAAAGGCCTTTTCGATAGACTCAACGACCTTCAGCCTTTTTCAGCCCATTTTTGAGTGTGTCGGGCGGAACCCAGCGAACGGCAAGCGGAAAGGCGGTATAAAAAGCCACCAGAAACTGGACCTGCAGGCCGGTATCCCGGTCAAAGTCCATCACAGCCACGCCAGGGAACACGATTCACTGTTCATCCAGGATGAAGATGTTGTCCACAAAAACGAGATAGCGGTCTTTGATAAGGCATATAATAACTACGGCCTGTTTGACAAATGGAACAGGCAAGGGGTTTATTTTGTCACACGGTTGAAAAACAACGCAAAAGAACGTTTTGTCGAAGAAAAGGACTTACTCGGGGATACGCCCGACGAAGTCCTTCGGGATGCTGAAATAGCGCTGCCCTACAAAGATGAAAAGGGAAAAGAAAAAGAAGCCAAGTTGCGTCTGGTCTCTTATTATGACCCAAAAAAAGGAAAGGCGTTTTATTTTTTGACCAACCTTTTCGATGAAAGGCCAGAACAAATTGCACTGCTCTACAAAAAGCGTTGGCAAGTCGAGTTGCTTTTCAAAAAGATCAAGCAGAACTTTCCCTTGCAGTATTTTTACGGGGAAAACCAAAACGCCATACAAATTCAGTTATGGTGCACTTTAATAGCACTTTTACTGATAACCATTATGAAGAAGAAGCTCACAAAACGCTGGGGTTTCTCCAGTTTGATAAGCCTGTTGCAGAAACACTTGTTCACCTATGCAAAATTCACCGACTTTTTCAACAATGTAGACCAGTATGCGGTAGATTTTATCAAAAATCAGAATAGGCAAGAAGATTTCCAGCAAAAATTGCGCTTTTCAAGCGCTTGAATTTAACAGGCCCCACTTTTTAAAACACTGAAATACAAGCCTATTTATAAGGGCTTACAAAGTATTTTTGTCTAAATTTGAGTTTTACCGGACAACAGTGAATTTAAATAGAATCACTCCAAATTAAACCTGCAACAGGCTTTAATTCTCTCTGAAAAGCAATACCTTTGTATGCAATTAAATTTTAATCTGCTATAGCGGACAAGAATTGAAAAAATAAAAACCTACTAAGTTTACCAATTGAAACTTATTGCAGGTTTTTTAAATAAAATTTATTTGCCATGACTTCACAAAACAAACTTGTCGGACAAGGTTTAACCTATGACGACGTCTTGCTAATCCCCGCATTCTCTAAAGTCCTTCCGCGGGAAGTCGATATTTCAACAAAATTTACGAAAAATATTCACATCAATGTGCCTGTTGTTTCTGCTGCGATGGACACGGTCACAGAATCCCGAATGGCAATCGCCATTGCACGCGAAGGCGGAATTGGTGTTCTGCATAAAAATATGACGGCCGAGCAACAGGCGGCAAAAGTGCGCAAAGTAAAGCGTGCCGAAAGTGGAATGATAATCGATCCGGTTACGCTTTCGATTCACGCCACCGTTCAAGATGCTAAAAACTCGATGCGCGAGCACAGCATTGGTGGGATTCCCATTGTCGATAATGGCGAGAAATTGCTCGGAATAGTGACAAACCGCGACCTGCGTTTTGAAAAAAATAACCGCCGGCCCATTGAAGAAGTGATGACTTCTAAAAATTTAGTAACGGTAGAGCAGGGGACTTCACTCGATCAGGCCGAAGATATCCTTCAAGAACACAAAATCGAAAAACTTCCTGTGGTTGATGATAACGATAAACTGGCCGGGCTCATCACCTTTCGTGACATCACGAAGCTAACCCAAAAACCCATTGCCAATAAAGATCAATATGGTCGTTTGCGCGTCGCAGCGGCCGTTGGCGTTACTGCCGATGCGGTTGAGCGGACCGAACACCTTGTCAATGCTGAAATTGATGCTATTGTTATTGATACAGCCCACGGGCACACGGAAGGTGTGGTTAATGTCTTGCATAAAGTGAAGAAAAAATTCCCTGAATTAGAAATAGTCGTTGGAAATATCGCCACTGGCGAAGCCGCAAAATATCTTGTTGAAGCCGGTGCCGATGCAGTGAAAGTGGGAATCGGTCCTGGATCGATTTGCACGACGCGGGTTGTGGCCGGTGTGGGCTATCCCCAGTTTTCTGCAATAATGAACGTTGCCGAAGCCTTGAAAGATACCGGTGTGCCTGTTATCGCTGACGGCGGGATCCGGCAAACCGGTGATATCCCCAAAGCCATTGCCGCAGGGGCCGATTGTGTGATGCTGGGATCTTTGCTTGCCGGCACCAAAGAATCGCCTGGGGAAACAATAATTTATGAAGGTCGGAAATTCAAATCTTACCGCGGAATGGGCTCGGTCGAAGCCATGGAAAAAGGTTCAAAGGACCGCTATTTTCAAGATATGGAAGATGATATTAAAAAACTTGTTCCAGAGGGGATCGTCGGGCGCGTTCCATATAAAGGTGAGCTCGTGGAAAGTATGAACCAGTTCATCGGCGGTTTGCGCGCTGGAATGGGCTATTGTGGCGCAGAAAGTATTGAAGCCCTTAAAAGTGATGCGCAATTTGTTCAAATTACATCTTCTGGAATCCACGAAAGCCATCCCCACGATGTGACCATAACCAAAGAAGCCCCAAATTATTCGCGGTAAATTTTAATATTTTTCTTCAAAAACCCATTTCAGTGGATTTGAATTCCCTCCTACGCCCCGGCGCACAAGTTTTTAAGAGGGGCGTCCACTTTTCGTGCACGGGGTGTTGTTTTTCCCTATATAATTCAAAGTTTCTATTTTATCAATTCAAACTTATTAGATAACTCAACTAAGAACCTGATTTAAAAGTAAACCTGGCAAGTAACTTCCTTCAAGGTTTTTTTGACCTTGTAGGTGTTTCAAAAAGAATGAATTAGTTTTATTTTATCGATCCTTCTTTCAAGGTTTCTTTGGGATGTAAAAAACGTTCCAATATATTTCGATCACTTGCATAAAATTTTGCCCCAAAGATTATCAGCTCAATTCAACGTCAATTAATCTTTACAAAATAATCTTAAAAAATCATAGGAACATTTTATTTACATTATTTTCGTAGAACTGAGATAATAAAAATCCACCTTATGAATATATCCAAAATTATAATTTTTTCCCTAATGATAGTGAGTCTTATCGCTTGTAAAAATAAGGGAAATGTCAAAAACCAAATGGCAAAAACCGAAAAAGCCGATAGTTTGAAACCCGATAAAGTTCAGACTGCAATTGGGCCTTTGATATTGCCACCCCCTTACGCCACAAAGTCAGTGGCTAAAGTTTCATCTATCGTCGGCTGGGAAGAGGGTCAAACCCCAAAAGCACCAGACGGATTTAAAGTTTCACGCTTTGCAGATGACCTGGACCATCCACGAAATTTGTATGTCGCACCCAATGGAAATTATTTTGTGGCCGAAAGTAATGATCCTCAAAATAGTGCAGATCAAATTAGACTTTTGCGCGATACCAATGGTGATGGGGAAATCGATGAACGCCACGTTTTTCTCGAAAATTTGAATCAGCCTTATGGAATGCTGATTTTAAATGGATATTTTTATGTGGGCAATGTCGATGGCGTTGTACGCTTTCCTTATAAAGAAGGTCAAACCAAAATTGAAGAAGAAGGTGAGGAAATTTTGAAACTTCCAGCTGGCGGATACAACCACCACTGGACACGAAATTTGATTGCCAATGAAGACGGTAGCAAGATTTATATTACCGTTGGCTCGTCGAGCAATGTCGGCGAACACGGAATGGAAAAAGAAAAACGACGTGCCAATATATTACAAATCAATCCCGATGGAAGCGGGGAAATTATTTTTGCTTCCGGGCTCAGAAATCCGGTGGGAATTGACTGGAACCCGGCGAATAGCGAATTGTGGACCGCGGTCAATGAACGCGATAAACTCGGTGACAACTTGGTGCCCGACTATATCACGAGTGTCAAAAAAGATGGCTTTTATGGTTGGCCATATTCTTATTTTGGTCAAATCAAGGATCCGCGATGGAAAGAGGAACCGCATCAAAAAATGGTGGATAAAGCCATTGTGCCAGATGTGCCTGTGGGAAGTCACACGGCTTCTTTAGGTCTGGAATTTTATAACGGAAATCAATTTCCCACAAAATATAAAAACGGTGCTTTTGTTGGGCAACACGGTTCTTGGAACCGCTCAAAATTAGCGGGTTATAAAGTTTTATTTGTGCCCTTTGAAAATGGAAAACCTCAAAAACCTCAAGACTTTTTAACTGGGTTCTTGGTGAATGAAAACGGGGTCAAAGCACACGGTCGGCCAGTTGCTGTCTCTGAAACAAAGGATGGTTCCCTTCTGGTGAATGATGATGACGGTGGTGTGATTTGGAAAGTGAGTGCTAAGTAAAGGTTTGTATTTTAATCATTTAAATTTTAAGTTAATAATTAACTCAATATCAGACCTCAAAGGTCTCTAAGCACTTTTAAAATACTTGTCCGCCGGGGTGGAAACCTTTGGGGTTCTTTCATTCATTAACACAAAACACATCAAATAAGTGATTTTTAGTAATAAAATTTAAACTTAGATCTCACAGGTTTACCTACAGGCAGTGTGAATAAACCTCTGAGATCTATATTTTTTCACCCAAAACAGTGTATTTTTCAATATGTCAAATCTCAAAAAAATCCTGCTCTTGATTGTGGTGGGATTTTTTCTTCAAAAGTCGATTTCTGCTCAAGTTGTGGACACAACCGCTTTGAATAAAGTAATTATTGAGGGGGTTTCAATTCGCGATAGTTTGCAAAATATCCCGGCAGCTATCAATTTATTGCAAGTTTCTGAAATTCAACGCGCTGATCCTCAGTTATTAACTCAAGCTTTCAATAGAAAACCCGGTGTTTTTTCTCAAGTTGGGGCTTTGAATACTAACCGCATAACAATTCGCGGAATTGGGTCACGTGCGCAATATGGCACAAACCGAATCAAGGCATATTTCAATGAAATCCCCATCACGACCGGTGATGGCCAGACCGTGATCAACAATATCGATCAAAATGCGGTTGGGCGCATAGAAATCATCAAAGGACCAAATTCCAGCATTTATGGCGCAGGTTTGGGCGGCGTGATTCACTTGTATGGGAAATCAATAGATTTTAGAAAAAAATATGCCGAAGCTTCCAGCAGTTTTGGAAGTTATGGTTTGCAGAATAATCAATTGAGCACCGGATATTCAGACGGGAAAAAATCATTTTACGCAAGTTATAACCATTTACAAAAAGACGGCTTTAGGGATAATTCTAATTATGACCGAAAGACTTTTACCTTAAACGGAACTCTTCAGTCCAGCGAAAACTCATCGCTTTCGTTTTTGGGGAATTTCACCCGTCTGAAAGCTTTTATTCCGAGTTCGCTTAACGAAGAAGATTTTGAAAATAATCCTGAAAATGCCGCATTTACTTGGAACCAAGCCCAAGGTTATGAGAGTTATGACCGCTTGATGGCCGGTTTGAGTTATTCGCATCGTTTTTCTGATAAAATTGAAAACACGACCAGCGTTTTTGTAAACTACCGCGATGCTTATGAGCCGCGACCTTTTGATATTTTAAAACAGAATTCTTTTAACCTGGGCGCGCGGACAAAATTCAATTACTCTACACTATTTGGCGATTTACCGGTTAATGCAAGTCTGGGTGGCGAATTCTTGAATGAAAACTATAATGGAAGCAATTTTGAAAACAAGTATGAAGAACTGGATTCCCCGGGATCACTGCGCGGAAAACAAATAGCCAACATAGAACAGAACAGAAATTATTACAACGGTTTTCTTCAAGCCAATCTGGAAGCAACAAGTAATTTAAAGTTGACAGCAGGTTTAAATGTTAATGCGACAGATTATTCCTTGACTGATTTTTTCAACCGGGATGGGGGCGATCAAAGTGGGGACTATCAGTTTAAAACGATTTGGTCACCACGGTTTGCAGTGTTGTATTCGCTTTCGCGTAATAAAAATCTATATGCAAATATCAGTAAAGGATTTTCAACGCCGACCGTCGATGAAACGCTTACGCCGCAAGGCCGCATCAATACAAACTTAAAACCTGAAACCGGGTGGAATTATGAAGTAGGTTTTAAAGGCAATTTTTTTAAGAACCTATACACTGAGATAGCAATTTACACCATTCAAATCAATGATTTGTTAGTGGCCGAACGCGTGGCTGAAGATCAATTTGTGGGAACTAACGCTGGAAAGACAGATCACAACGGCGTGGAATTTTTGGCAAAATACAATTGGAATATTGGAAATGAAATCTGGATAAAACCCTATTTTTCATTTAATTACAACGACTATTCATTTGATGAATTTGTGGATGAAGGCACGGCCTACAGCGGAAATGATCTGACGGGAATTCCTGAAAGTAAACTTAATTTTGGCATTGACCTCAATTCAAAAATGGGCTTGAGTTTAAACAGCAATGCGCTTTTTGTTTCCCAAATCCCTTTAAATGATGCCAATTCAAAATATACCAACTCTTATCAAGTCGTCAATTTCAAACTGGGCTATAATTTTCAGTTGATTTCCACTTTAAAAGTCAAACTAAATTTTGGGGTCAATAATTTGCTAGATGAACACTATGCGGCGAGTATTGTGCCAAATGCCGTTGGTTTTGGCGGAAGCGCACCGCGTTATTATTACCCCGGAATGCCGCGCAATTTTTATGGCGGAATTGGTTTGAATTACAATTTCCAGTAAGCTTTTGTGAATTTTGAAAGTGAGTTTTTATACAAAACCAACTTCTTTAATTTTCTAAAATAATCTTTCCAAAAGTCCAGATGGAAGAAGGTGTCGATGAGCGGGGTGATATTTACGGAAGAGATCGACGTGGTTTTTTATAACTAAAGCACAACAGTCAAGTTAAACCAGGACCATTTTTAGTTTTTATCCAAATGTAAGATGCTTTTTTCCAGTAATAATGGGGCCAATAGCTTTTTAAGTTCAAAAATTTCCGCAATCTTTGTAATTATTCAAAGTAAAACGATTTATGAGAAATATTGAGTGCATCAGCGTTTTTGATATGATGAAAATTGGCGTTGGCCCCTCGAGTTCGCACACCCTTGGACCTTGGCGTGCTGCCCAGCGCTGGATTGATGAATTGAAAGAAGACGGAGACTTCGATCGTTTAAAAGAAATACACATCGATCTCTATGGCTCGCTTTCGTTGACCGGAAAAGGGCACGCTACTGATATCGCAGTGCTAATGGGACTTTGTGGTTTTGATCCTGTTACGATGGATATTGATGAAATTGAACCTGAGACTGAAACCATTAAAACAACTAAAAAATTAAAATTGAACGGTGAAAAAGCCATTAATTTTAATTTTGACACCGATATTAAATTTAATCAGGATTTTCTGGATTTTCATCCCAATGGCATTACTTTCCGGGCAGAATTGACCAATGGCAAAAAGCTGGATTCTTCATTTTATTCCATCGGCGGTGGTTTTGTGGTCAAAACAGAGCGAAAAAAGTCAAAGAAAAAACAGGAAACTTTCAAAGAATTTCCCTTTCCCATTGACAAGGCCACCGATTTATTGAAATTTTGCAATGCTGAAAACAAACAAATTTCAGAAATCGTGCTGGAAAATGAAAAATCACTGCGCACTGAAGCCGAGATTGATGATGAACTAAAAGCAATTTGGAAAGTGATGTTGGAATCGATGTATATCGGTTGTCACACGGAAGGGACTTTGCCTGGGGGGCTCAATGTGACCCGCCGGGGGTTTGAGATGCACAAAAAACTAATCGGTGATGTTAAGTATTCCAATTCTCAGGAATGGCTTGAAGGCATCAGGACGACAGAAGTCAAATTCAGGCAGATTTTAAAATGGGTCAGTTGCTTTGCTTTGAGTGTCAATGAAGTAAATGCTTCTTTAGGCCGCGTGGTGACCGCCCCCACAAATGGTGCTGCAGGTGTTGTTCCCGCAGTTTTGATGTATTATTTGACCCTTGAAAACCATCAGGCTAGCTTTGACGAGATCAAGAGATTTTTGCTCACGGCCGGGGAAATCGGAAGTCTTTTTAAAAAAGGGGCAACCATATCGGCGGCAATGGGCGGTTGTCAAGCAGAAATTGGCGTTTCTTCTTCAATGTCTGCTGGGGCCTTGACAGAACTTCTGGGCGGAAGCCCTGAACAAGCTTTAATGGCCAGTGAAATTGCGATGGAACATCATTTAGGATTGACCTGCGACCCCATAAAAGGTTTGGTTCAAATCCCTTGTATTGAACGAAACGCGATGGGCGCCATAAAAGCTATCAACGCTGCTGAAATGGCCTTGGATTCTGATGCGACAAAAGCTAAAGTTCCCTTAGACCAAGTAATCGAGACGATGTGGGAAACGGCTAAAGATATGAGTTCAAAATATAAAGAAACCTCAGAAGGTGGACTGGCGGTGAAAGTAAATTTGAGTGATTGCTAGTTTTTAATGTCATTCTGAAAAATTCCAAAGGAATTTATTCAGAATCTGCTTATCCTGAAACAGAAATTTTCAATTGTTTAAAATCTTTCAAACCAAAAAGAGATTCTGAACCTGCCCGCTTGAACGCGACGGGCAGTTCAGAATGACAAGCTTAGTTTAGTTTTTCTGAACGAAAATCATACAATGCTGCCAGGGTAGGTTATTGATATTTATATCAAGCTCAAATCCGGCAGCTTTCATTTCTTTGACCGCTTGTTTTTCGGTCATTTTATGGATTTTTTTGATGGGAATATTGGAATCTTCACCGCGGTATTCGATCAGGAAAATTTTTCCATCCGGACGAAGTGCTTTTTTTATGGATGCGATCATTGCGATGGGGAAATTAAATTCGTGGTAAACATCGACCATCAGGACTTTATCAGTTGAATTTTTCGGAAGCTTTACACTTTTTTGAGTTCCCTTCAAGACAGTAACATTTTTGAAACCATCCTTAATTTTACGCTTTTTGAGTTCGGCGAGCATTTCATCTTGAATATCAACGGCATAGATCAAACCATTTGTCGTTTTTGGAGCCATTTTAAAAACATGATAACCGGAGCCAGCGCCAATATCTGCGATAACATCATCAGGTTTGATTGTCATATTTTCTATTAATTTTGCCGTGTTTTCTTCTTCTTCCCGCTCTGGCCGGTCAAGCCAGTTCATTCCCTGATAACCCATTACGTGCGCAATTTCGCGCTCCATATACCACTTGCCAATTCCATTTGGGTTGCCTTCTTTATAGGTATAAGTCTGGTTTTGTTCTGCTTCTTGCCCCTTGCAATTGGTCAGTGAAAGTGAAAGAATCAGCACTAAAGCCAGTTTTAGTAATAAATTCCTTGTTTCATGGTATTTGTAAACTTCCATAAATGTATTGTGATTTTAATCTCTAAGGGTTTAATTCCCCCATGCTCTGCATCGAAATTGAAAAATTGTTTCGGATCATACCTCGTTTGCTTGCACCGAGGTTTTTGATTTACAAAAAGCTTTAAAACTTAAAAGGTTTGAATTCAAAAAACTTGAATATATTTACCATTATACATTTTTAAAGTAAAAAATATGTTATCACAATTAAAACGAATATATAAAAGCGTTTCATTTATTCCGAGTTTAATTTCGTTTTTGTTTGGTTGTTTTGCAGTTGCCTTGATCCTTTTTCCGAAACCGATCAATCAATTTCCTTCTTTGGATTATATTCGGGTCAAAGATCCTAGAAATGTTCAGTTTATACTCTCTTTTGTCATCGGTGGTATTTTTACCCTGACAATTTTTAGTTTTACAATGGTGATGACCGCGTTAAACCGTAGTATTAGTACATATTCGCCGCGATTACTGCCGCTTTTGCTTTCCCAAAAGAATCATCAAATTATTTTGGGTATTTCCACTGGAACGATTGTTTACTGCGTTATCTTGTCTCTTTTTGTCGGTAACGATCAACCGGAAGCTTTTCCCAGCTTGGGGGCTTTTTATGCTATTTTGTTTTCAATTGTCTGTATTCTGTTTTTTATTTATTTTATTCATGGCGTGACTCAAAGCGTGCATATCAATCACATACTCGCCCGCTCATTTCGGCATATCAAAGGAAACCTGGCCACTTTTTCCGCTATAGATAAAAACCTTTTCGAACTTGACACCGTTGAAACCACAAATAGTTATGGACTCAAAAAATGTGGGTATTTGCAAAAATTTGAAATTAACCGGCTTGGGAAAATTGCAAAAAAATACGAAATTCAAATAAAAGTCAATAAGACGATGGGATCATTTGTTTTAGAAAACGAACCTCTTTTCAGCACGTCCCGGGAAATTGACGATAAGTTGAAGGACAAAATATTAAGTAACTTTAGCATCGATAAATCTGAACCGATGCAAGTGCCTTTGGTCGGTTTAAAACATATGGTAGAAGTTGCGGTAAAGGCCTGCTCACCTGGAATAAATGATCCTGCCACTGCGGTTATGGCCATTGATTATTTGACCCAATTACTCATTCAACGTGCTGGGCTAAAAAATTTCAATGCTTATAGCCTCGATAATAAACATTCTATTTACTTTTCGCTGGTGCCCTTAAATCGATTTGTGAGCTACGCTTATTTTGAGATGTTAACATTTATGAAAAACGATGCTTTAATGGTCAAAAAGTTGAAGTGGTCTTTAGCTAAAGTCCGAAGTGCTTCGGAAACTTCATTTCCCAGTGATAGCGAAATTTTCGAGAAAAATTTTGATTGATAAGATTTGGACTTTTCGGTCTTAAAATTTTAGAAATCGTTCAAAGGTGTTTCAGAATTAATCCAATATGGTCGAAAAAGAATATATTTTACGCTTTTTAAGGGACTTACGAAATAATAATTCCAAGGAATGGATGGATGAAAACCGCGAGCGTTACCACACAATGAAAGATCGCTGGCTTGTGGAAATAGAACTTATTTTAGAACGTCTTTCCAAACACAATCCTGTTTTTCAAGGCGTAGAACCAAAAAACACCATTCACCGCATTAACCATAACCGAAAATTCCATCCTGAAAAACCAACCTATAAAGATTACATCTCTTGCGTTCCCGCCGGAAAAAAAAACAGGGAAGGATCGCGGTTTTATATTTCCGTTGGGCTGGATGAATCCTTCATCGGCGGTGGGCTTTGGCGACCGCAGAAGGAAAATCTTGAAAAAATGCGTGGCGCAATCGATTATGAAGGTGAAAAGCTGAAAGAGATCCTGAACGATAAAAAATTGAAGTCTTTTTATGACGGATTGAGTGAAGATGATCAAAAACTGAAAACGTCCCCGCAAAACTATAGTAAAGATCATCCATATCTTGATTTGTTGAACCACAAAAATCTCATTGTAACAAAAAGTATCACGCAAGAGGACTTTTGCAGCGATCATTTTATCGATATTATTGAAGAAGGTTATCTGGCTTTCCAGTCTTTTGACGAATTTATTTTGAGGGCGCTTTCAGTTTGAAATTGATATACATAAGCTAAAATGAAAAACTGGACTACAAAAAACATACCCTCACAAATGGGCAAAATTGTGGTTATCACCGGTGCCAATAGCGGTGTTGGTTTTGCAACAACTGAAGCATTGGCCAGAAAAGGTGCTAAAGTTGTGATGGCCGTCAGAAATCTCGAAAAAGGAAAAGAGGCTAAAAATGAAATTTTAAAGGAAACACCGAAAGCTCAATTAGATCTCATAAAACTGGATTTGGCCGATTTAAATTCGGTTGAAAAATTTTCTTCTGAATTTCACCAAAGCTATAATCAACTGGATGTCTTGATCAACAATGCAGGGATTTACAAATCGAAACGCGAAGAAACTGCACAAGGTTTTGAGGCCCATTTTGGGGTTAATTATTTGGCTCATTTTGTATTAACTTTAAAATTATTGAGCAGTTTGCAGAAATCTGATGACGCCAGAATTGTGACAGTTTCAAGTTTTATCCCAAAACTGATGAACAGTTTTATGAATTGGGGTGATTTGCAATTTAAACAAAACTATTCGGCAATCGCGGCCTATGGGCAAAGTAAACTAGCTACTATTTTATTTGGTTTGAAACTGGATCGAAAATTAAAAGGACACCAAAGCTCAATAAAATCAATTATTGTCAACCCAGGATTTACAAAATCAGGGATCAAAAAGGAAATGAATTTTTTGATGAAAGTATCGATGAAGCTTGTAGCGCAAGAAACTGATATGGGAATGCTTCCGTCTTTGCTCGCCGCAATTGATGAAAAAGTTGAGGGAGGCGAATTTCTCAGCCCGAATAAATTGAAAGAAATGCGCGGTTATCCAGAATTGATCAATCCGCCAAAACAAGCTTTAAATATAGAAGGTCAAGAAAAATTGTGGAAAATAAGCGAAGAAATGACCAAAGTAAAATTCAGTCTTTAAATTCAAAGCCACAATTTTATTTCCTGTCCTTCAGAACCCTATATTCTTCATAACAACTGTTAATGGCGTCTAAAACCTGCAGGTCATTAGCATTTTTTATGAAGCTATCAGAATAATTACAATTTTCAAGAATTTGATCGATACTCACTTCATCAACCCTCAAGAGGGCGGCCAAGGTTTCGCGATCAAATTTTTCGGCAAGCAGGTTTCTAATTTCGTCGTTCTTTTTCATTTCACGCAACTTGCGCATTTGTTTTGGCCTGCTGCCAAAGACCTTATATAACAAATTAGCAGGATCAAAAATAGCGTCCATAGTTTGGGCAAAAGAGCCGGGTTTATTTGCACCGCCCTCATAACCCATATTTAAACCAGAAATCCGGTATTGATAATTCTCATAAATAGGAATGTTTTTGGCGTCGATTTCCAGATAACCCGTTAACTGGACGCTAGCGATGTCAACAGTATTCAAGGTATAACCGATTTCGGTCATTTTTATTTTTACATCCCCATATTTTAGCCAGTCTTTCGTGACCTCAACCTGAATGGATTTAAAACCCAAATAAGAAAAATAAAGGGTATCGTGGACAGCCGCTTTAATTTTAAAATTCCCCGTTGAATTTGTGATTGTCCCTTTGATCTGATTGAGGTTGACGATGTTCACATCTTCAATAGCGATATCATCGGCGGCGTTCAGGACTTTGCCTTGAATATATCCTTTTTTCAAACTGTCCTGCTTTGTTTCATTTTGAGCAAGACTGCTTTTGGTGCTGCAAAAACTTAAAACGAGCACGAGAAAAAGGCTTATATGTAAGGGTGACTTCTGAAGCATAAAAGTTCTCAA
>Ga0307967_1001351_pt1 | contig 15101 bp, 13 predicted proteins | sample OrgLakmetagen648_FD_201828 | JGI IMG/M metagenome (GOLD analysis project Ga0307967, IMG submission 201828) | Saline water microbial communities from Organic Lake, Antarctica - #648 | ecosystem: Environmental > Aquatic > Non-marine Saline and Alkaline > Saline | place: Antarctica: Organic Lake... | reverse complement strand
GGGCGTCGGTGAGGCTTTAGAGTGCTTGTTTACAGGTACGTGGCCTGAGTTTATTCAGGTGAAGCTGCGAGAAACTGGTTTGGACGCTGAATAGTTACTCCACTCCTAGCTTGGTATATAGTGGAGGCCAACCAGCGATCGTCAAATTCGATGTGGAATTACCCACTAATGCTCCCCCATGGACTCTGCCAAGGACCTTCCTCGATCCAGACACTTTTTGACTTCATAAGATGTTGGATGGCCTCTTGACCCATCTCCAAGCCAGTTCCACTTTGTTTGAAGCCGCCATATGGTGAGCCAGGGTGGAGGCTATGAACGGTATTGATCCATACCAATCCAGCCTTGAGTGAGCGTGCTAACCGAGTGGCGCGCTGCAAATCTGAAGTCCATGCGCTTCCTGCAAGGCCATATACAGTTGCGTTGGCCTGCTCAACAACATCGTCTTCGTCTTCGAATTCGAAAACGGATAGGAGCGGTCCAAAAACCTCCTCCTGCGCAATTCGCATATCCGGCTTGACATTCTGGAAAATGATTGGCTTGACAAAATATCCATCGTCGGGCAGAGCAATAGTGTCTAGATCGAGAGAAAGAGCCCCTTCGGCCACACCGGCTAGGAAGTAGTCATGCACTCGATGCATCTGCTTGGCTGAGATCAGTGGTCCAATAAGAGTGTCCGGGTCGAGAGGATTTCCGAACTGCACCTTTGATAAACGTTTCATCACTGCGTTCAGAAAATTTTTCGCAATGCTTTTACTCAAAAACAGACGGGTTGCTGCAGTGCAAGTCTGACCGGCATTGTTAAAAGCGGAGAAAACAAGAGCATCTGCAGCACGGTCTAGGTCGGCATCATCGAAAACGATGAACGCTGCCTTTCCACCGAGTTCGAGGGAGACGGATTTCAGCGTATCCCCGCAAACTAAGCCGATATGGCGACCGACATCCGTCGACCCGGTGAAGGATACTTGGCCAATTACAGGATTTCTTATCAAAGCCTCACCGGTGACGTTACCGATGCCGTTCAATACGTTTAGCAATCCGGCCGGGAGTCCTGCCTCGTCCGCTACAGCGGCTAGCAGCAAGGCTGATAACGGAGAATCCTCTGCGGGTTTAAGAACGATCGCATTTCCGGTAGCAAGCGCTGGCGCGATTTTCCCTGCCGCATTGGTCAGTGGATAGTTCCAGGAGGAAATTCCAGCGACGACACCGTAGGGTTCTAATTCTGTGTAGTTCAGTCGGCCAGGTTGCACCGGGATGTTTGCGCCCCGCAGGCGATCTGTCATTCCGGCAAAGAATTCAAACAAGCGCGCCGCGCGCTCTGCATCGCGAGTACGGGTATCTCTAATTGGCCGGCCGGCATCAAGTGTATCCAGAAGTCCTAGTGAGGCGCTGTGGGTACGAATCCCGTCAGCAATTTTCCGCAACACGCGCGCCCTGTCTTGGCCGTCAGTTAGCCACCACTGTTTTTGAGCATTTTCCCCTGCCGCGACTGCAGCGTCAATTTCGGCTTTACCGGCCATGGCAACATCGTAGAGAGGACTGCCAGTCGTAGGATTGATGGTAGTGAATGTGTCTTTTGACTCACTGTGCCGCCACTCACCGCCAATCCAATTCAGAGCGGTTTCACGGCAAGCACTCGGTAGAGCATCGCGGACCAGGGCGGTTGCATGCTTCTGGGTCTCGATAGTCATCGGTAAAGTGTCCTTTATAAAATGTTTAGCGATTGCCGTTACCAAGCACTATGCAGCATGTCGACAATTTCATCTTCTCGAGCAGGACGTGGGTTCCAATATGTCTGAGGGTCAGACATCACATCCTTGGCAATTCTTTCGAATTGGCCTTCCGGCAAACCGATTTCACGAAGTGTTCTTGGTGTTTCCAACACCTCTGTCAACCAGTCGACAACAGAAACCATATAGTGGGCTGCAAGCGCTTTTTGCGCTGGCGGGAAACTTGCTCCAAGGGCTTGAGCGGCAAGCTCCAGTCGGTTGGCTGCATGTTCCAGGTTGAAGCGAATACTGTGTCGAATCATGACAGAATTCGCGGCACCGTGCGACAGACCGTACCGTCCACCAAGGCTGTGACAAACGGAGTGACCTATTCCAAGCCATGAATTCGCATAAGTCAGTCCCGACATTGCTGTGGCTTCAAGCGCTTTTTGAAAGTCGCTTGGGTCCGGGTCAGTAACTTTTGGTGCAAGGCGCGGGAGAGTATCAACCAAACGACGCAACGCTTCCAGTGCCAAGGCATCGGTGATCGGTTGATGACCTTTCGAGTACAGAGCCTCCAGACAGTGATGCACTGCGTTCATGCCGCTTTCAGTTAAGACTTTACGGGGAGTGCTCGCTACTATCTCGCCATCGAGAAAGACACATGCTGGTGTCAGCTTTGGATGGAGAAAGATCAGTTTTTCTCCGTTTTCTTCGTCAGTTACCGCACCACCGCCAACTACGTCAGCGGCTGAAAAGGTACTCGGCATCGTGAGAACTGGTAGGGGATCGATATCGATATCGACACTATGAAACGTATTTGGAGGTTCAAAGCGACTTACGAAGTCGGTGATATTGCGACCGCTAGGGCACATCACAGCAACACCCTTTGCCGTGTCGTGAACAGCGCCACCACCAACTGAAAGGATCGCATCCGGAGAAAGGTTTCGGGCAAACTCCGACGCATGTCGGACTGCCAATATCGGTGCGCTGGGTTTAACACCGTCATATACGCCGATCAGGCGATCTCCAAGATCGCGCTCAAGTTCTGTGATAAACGAAGTTTTACGCCGCAATGTCGGACTGCAGATGATAAGCAAACGTTTGAGGCCGAGTTTCTCAAGTTCCTGCAACACCTGATTACGGCACCCGAGCCCGCTGATGATGGTGGAGGGAATGGCACCACCATTGAACCGAATACTGTTCATTTTTTGATACCTTTCCAATTGCAAAATGAAATGATTGGTAGCGTACCCGTCCTCCAAATATGGATTTGGGTACGACATGACTATAGCCTGAGGTGCTTAATCGCACTCTTGGCCAGAAAGATCAACTTTTCCCAGTGTACTCTTGGTGATCACTGAAGCCTGGGTCAGGGTCTCCTTGGGAATTTGAGAACCTTCGGCAGCTTCGACAACTCGTTGGACAGCCAACTTCGCCATGGTCACTGGCTGACTAACAACTGTCGCCTGAATCCAGTCGCCCTTCATGAGACGCTCTGTCTCTGGTTCCATATCAGTGGTGACTACAATGACGTCGCCAGGTTTTTTGCCAGCAGCACGCAGCGCCTGAACGACACCGATGGCAATTGGACCGTTAAAGGTATATACAGCCTTGATGTTGGGGTTGGCCTGCAAGAAATCCTGCATCGTGTTCAACGCGACGACTGAAGATGTCGAAGTGTATTTTTCAGCGACAACCGTGAGGCCATTGTATTTAGAGATGTAGTCCTTGAAACCGTCCACACGGAATTTCGTAAGATCTAGTCCACTGGGTCCCGAGAGCATGGCGATCTCACCTTCTCCACCGAGTTCGTCGGCTATATAGGCGCCGAGGAATGCTGCCATGTCATAGGAAGGTTCACCGACAAAGCCAGTCACCTTGTCACTATGGGTAGCGATGCCATCGTTGACAACGGGAATTCCAGCTGCAATGGCTTGTTCGACCACAGGCACCGTTCCGTCTGAGCTTGCAGGCACTAGTACGATGCCCTTCACCTGACGCTGGATCACATCCTGGATCTGTGAAACCTGACGCGTTAGGTTGCCGTAGCCGCCGGCATCATAGATATTTATATCATATCCAGCTGCTTCACCCGCGGTCTTATAGCCGCAAGCCTTCAGTTTGAAATAGGGGTCACCAGCTGCAGGCAGCATGACGGCGATTTCTTTCATCTCAGCGGCGCTTGCCATACTGCTTGTGACAATGCCAAGAGGTACAGAGATAGCTAAGGCAATCGCGATGCGTGAACCAAACTTTCGTATATTTTTTGAGTGCATGATTTCTCTTCTCCGTTGAGTTACTTGCTACCATCTCCGACCCTTGGTGGCTCCAAAAGGCGAAGTTCTTATTTCCTATCCATGTTGTCTACGCCATGAATTCAGCCAGACTGATAGGATTATTATCGTGCCAACAATGATCTGTTGGGAAAACGTGGAAATAGAAAGCAGATTTAGGCCATTGACCAAGAAGGCAATAACAAATACGCCAAGCACTGTACGCAGAACACCACCTTGGCCACCAAATATGCTGGTTCCACCAATGATGACCGCACCAATGGATTGGAGAAGTATGTCTCCTGAACCCAATAATGGTTGTCCGGATATAACCCTTCCGCTCAGTAAAAAGCCACCGATTGCGGCGAAAGTTCCACTCATTAGAAAAATGAAGATCTTCACGCGAACGATGTTTATCCCAGACATTACAGCTACCTGCTCATTGCTGCCGACAGCATAAATATGGCGACCCATACGGGTTCTGCTAAGAATTAGGTGTGCGATTAATGTGAGGACTGCCGCTATTAGAACGGGTACGGGGATCGGGCCGATAAAACCACCACCGAACCAGAAGAAGCGATCAACATCTGGCTCTGGTAGACCAAAAATCGAAGAGCCTTCCGAATATACCATGGCGATACCCGCAGCGATGTACAAAGTACCCAAAGTAACGATAAATGGCTGGATGCGCGCACGGCCCACTAGAAGTCCGTTGAGTAGTCCAATGGAAATGCCGGCTCCAAGGCCGACCACAGCACCCAACTCCAGTCCATAGTTCATCATCACGCCAGCGGTAACAACGCTAACAACGCTAACGACTGAGCCTTGCGAAAGGTCAAGGCCTCCCATCAGAAGAGCAAAGGTTTGTCCGGTTGCAAGGATTAGTAGGGGAGCACTCTGAACAAGTACGTTTGTCAGATTCTGTGGTGTCAAGAAATACGGACTTAGGGTTGTATATATAATAAACATTACAATCAGGGCGATGCTTGGACCTAGCGTTGCTGGGTCAATGCGAGACAAAAAACCAGTAACTAGGTTTTGATTCGCTGATTGAGTTCTATTTTCCATTATGATGAGCTCCCATGAACTATGAAATCAATTACGTCTCTAGGCTTAAGATTCTTGTTGATTAGGTCGCCAACGACTTTTCCCTTGCGTAAGGGGATGATACGGTCTGCAATTTCCATGACTTCCTCAAGGTCCGACGAAGACACTAATACTGCTTTTCCGTTCATCGCGAGATCGTTAATGAGACGGTATATTTCCACCTTCGCACCGACATCAACGCCCTGGGTGGGTTCGTCGAACAGATACAGTTCGGCCGATGTCGACAGCCATTTCGCGAGAACAACTTTTTGTTGATTTCCACCTGAAAGATTTACCACCTGCACCTTTGAATGTGATGCCTTGATTGCAAGGTTATCTATCATTTTTTCTGCATGCACCAATTCGCGCTCGACGTTGAGTACTAAACCGCGAACAAAGTTGGGCAGTGAAGCCAAGGTGATATTGGAGAAAATGGGCATCGTTTCAGAGACCCCCTGGCCGCGCCGATCTTCCGGGATTAGCGCAATACCGGCTTCTATCGCATCTTGTGGGTGTAAGATCTCTACTTGTTTTCCGTCAAGATAAATTTCGCCTTTCTCAGATTTACGGGCGCCGAATATAGTCTCAAGGATCTCTGTCCGCCCTGCGCCGATTAATCCCGTCAGGATGGTGATCTCGCCTCTTCGGGCAGTAATGGAAATATTTTCGAATTCATCTCTGCGGGTTAAGTTACGGGTTTCGAGAAGTACAGAACCTGCCTGGCGCTGTGCATGTTCCTTATTCTTGGCGGATTCTTGATTACCCGTGATGAGTGACACAACCTTTTGACGATCAAGGGCGTCGACAGGAAAGGTGCCAACAGATTTTCCGTTCCTTAATATAGTAACGCGATCAACTAGTGGAGCAATCTCTTCCAGACGGTGGCTCACATAAATCATACCAACGCCTGATTTCGCCAATTGATGGATCAGGGCAAATAGTTTCTCGGCTTCACCTTGGCTCAATGCAGCTGTCGGTTCATCGAGAATCAACAGTTTGGCATCGATAGAAAGGGCTTTCGCAATTTCCACGAGCTGTCGTTGCCCGGTACTCAAATCGCGGACCAAATCTGTCGGAAGCACATCGATTCCTACCCGATCCAGAATGCGGCGGGCCTCGATGTGTGTTTGTTTCCAGTCTATCAAACCGAGTGGAGTACAAATCTCGCGACCAAGAAACAGGTTCTCGGCTACGGACATATCTGGAACCAGTGCAAAATCCTGATAAATGGCGCTAATGCCAAGCTCTTGTCGGCCCTTGGTATCATTACCTTCAATCGGAACATCACCGATCAATAGTTCTCCCGCATCAGCCTTGTAAAAACCTGAAATTATTTTGATGAGCGTGCTCTTCCCCGCGCCATTGGCGCCCAGTAAGGCATGAACTTCGCCCACACACACCTCAAGATCGATGCTGTCCAATGCGAGCACCCCGGGGAAGGATTTCCGCACGCCCCTGAGCGTCAACAGAGGCGTGCCCTGGCTGGGGTTCTCTTCACTTATTGAAGTGATATTCATCGGCTAAGGCCAGAGATAGGGAGATCAGGGGTTGCACCCAGAAACCGCGACTCAACCATCGCCTCGAGTTCTACGATGTGCATTGCGCACTCTTCCATGTGCTCCTGCATCAAAATGCCTACAGCTTCGGCATCCTCGCGGCGATATGCTTCCAAGAGTTTTGAATGGGCGTTATGGTTAACCAAAGCAATTGTGTTCTCCTTGATCTGGTACATCTTCTTGTAAACAACGAGATCAGCGAGAAGTCTGTTGATGAAACGAGAAACAAAACTTAGCAAAGGGTTGGGACAAAGTTCTGCCAAAACGTCGTGAAAAGCCAACTCTTCGATCCGCTGGCTGCGCCTGCTATCTGCATCCTCGGGTTCGTTGCAGCAATATGCTATGCATCGCTCAAGACGTTGAAAGTGTTCTTCGGTCAACAGTCCGACCACGCTTACAGCCACATGAGGCTCCACGATGCTCCGTAACTCGTAGATTTGCAGCGCATCGATCTTCTCGAAAAAGAAGTAGTTGCTGAGCAACTCCGCAGTTTTTTCATAGCTCACTGAGGTAACCGAAGCCCCGCCGCCGGCGCCGGCCGTGATCTTGATAACCCCCTGAACTTCAAGCGACTTAAGAGCTTCGCGCATGGTGCCCTTGCTGATGCCAAGGCGCTCCATTAGCTCCTTTTCAGGGAGAAGACGGTCGCCAGCCTGCATTTCACTCGACATGACCCAATGTTTGATTTCTTCAGCCGCTAGGTCCGAAAGTTTCTTTCGGTTGACGCCTAGTTTCATTGACAATGATTCCATAACTTTTATCACATTAATAATAACTATACTAAATATATGCATAATTAAACCGACTGGCAACAGAAAATTTCTATGAACCCTAATGTTCCACCTTGATTGGGGTTCCGGTACCGTGTTTTATCTGACCTTCCCACACTCCATAAGCTCGACAACGGCGCAATCAGAGGCGATGAAATGATTTCCCACATAACTGCTGTCATCATCGATGATGACCCGGAAGTACTGGCGTCGTTGGAACAATGGCTGGATCTGGCCGAAGTCAGGGTCCGCACCTTTGCATCTGCAGACGATGCCCTGCCGTTGCTGACATCAGACTTTGAAGGCGTTGTAGTCAGTGACATCCGCATGCCCGGCATGGATGGCATGAGTCTGCTCAAAGCCGTCGACCCAGCCATTCCGGTCATTCTGATAACCGGACACGGCGGCATTGCCCAGGCGGTTCAAGCGATGAAACTCGGTGCTTTCGATTTTATTGAAAAGCCATACAAACCGGAACGTCTGGTCGATATGATTCAGCGGGCCAGCGAGCAACGGAAGGTGCATCTTGCCACGCAGCCACATCTATCCCAGGCCAATACCGATGAACTGGCCGATACCATCATTGGTGACTCCGAACCGATCCGCACACTGCGCCAACATATTCAGGCGCTCGCGCGCGTTAATGCCGATGTGATCATCTCCGGCGAAACCGGTACTGGAAAAGAGCTGGTGGCACGCAGTCTGCACCGGCTAAGCATCCGCAGCGGGGCTCCCTTTGTCGCGATCAACGTTGCGGCTATCCCCGAGAATCTGCTCGAAAGCGAACTCTTTGGCCACGAAGCCGGTGCTTTTACCGGTGCTCAGAAGCAACGCAAGGGCATTTTCGAGGCGGCACATCAGGGCACTCTTTTTCTGGATGAAATTGAAAGTATGCCGATGGCATTTCAGATCAAGCTATTGCGCGTATTGCAGGAGCGGGAGGTGGTCAGAGTCGGCTCCCATACGCCCATACCATTCAATGTGCGCATCCTTTCAGCCACCAAGGAAGATCTGCGTCAGGCCGCTAATGAGGGCCGTTTCCGTGAAGATTTGTACTACAGGCTGATGGTGGCAGACATTAAACTACCCTCCGTCCGCGAACGCACACGTGATGTTCCCATGTTGTTCAGCCACTTTATGAATGAAGCCAGTCACCAAAACCAGATCCCGGTTCCCGAGTTGAGTTATGAAGATCTGGTTGCCCTGGAACTGCACGACTGGCCAGGCAACGTGCGCGAACTCAAGCACACGGGCGAGCGCTATTTGCTCACTCGCAGCTTTAATCAGGTGTCTGTAACAGAACTGCTGCAATTGGGCTCAAGCAACCGTGGTAATGCCCACAGTGGTGAGGGTTCTCTGTCTGCCCGGCTGGAGCTAGTTGAAAGAGCCCTGATCAGTGCGGAACTCAGCCACCACCAGGGCAACATCAAGGCTGTGATGGAAGTTCTCGACCTGCCCCGGCGCACGCTCAACCAGAAGATGCAGAAATATGGGCTCAAGGGTGAAGCCTTCACTGTCTGATCATCTGGTATGATCAAAGAACCACAGAATAAAGACAACGCCTCATGAGCTCCCTGTTCGACGCCCTGCAAAACCGCCGGTCAACCCGCCGTTTCCTTGACAGACCGGTCGAAAAAGCCGCACTGGAACGCATTCTGATCAGTGCCCGACGCGCGCCCAGCGGGGCTAATTTGCAACCGGGTTTTGTTCATCTGATCTCCGGCGACCCGCTTGACCGGCTCAGCCAGCGCCTGTGCGACGCCTTTGATCAGTCTGATAAACGCCCGGAAGAATACGACTACTTCCCGCAACCCATGCCCGCCTACCTGAAAGCACGTCAGCGCGAAGTCGGCTATGGTCTCTATAACAGTCTTGGTATCGCCCGCCGCGATATTCCGGGCCGACTGGCCCAACATCGTCGCAACTTTAAATTTTTTAATGCTCCAGTCGGTCTAATCATCACCATAGAACGGGCTATGGGCAAAGGCTGCTACATGGATTTGGGCATGTTTATCCAGTCGATGTTTCTGGCGGCTCAGGGTGAAGGGGTCGACAGCTGCGGCATTGGCGCATTGGCTAGCTACCCGCACGTTATTCGCGACCAACTGACCCTCGCTGATAACGACATAGTGGTTTGTGGTATGGCTCTCGGCTACGGTGACCCCAACGCACCTGAGAACCAATTTCAAACACAGCGGGCCTCTCTCGACGAATACAGCCGATTTCTGGGTTTCTGACCGCTACTATAGACTTTGACGGGGACTGACGTCACCGGTAGTGGCAGGATGTGTTGGCATTAAGTCGGTAAACGGGATTTTTCAATCAAAAAAACAAGCCCGGCACGGGCTCACATTGTTAAGACTGCAATACCACCGCACTCGCCAGACCGCCCGCGGCCGCAATGGCCATTAGGGCCAGACTGCCTTGCGGAGCTGACACCATCTCATGATAAGCCCTGACCGCCAGAATCGCTCCTGAGGCACCAATCGGGTGCCCCCGGGCCAGTGCGCCACCCCCTTGATTCAGCCTATCGAGCGGCAATCCCAGTTGGCGGGCATTTACCAGGGCTTGCACCGAGTATGCCTCCATTAACTCGACTCGGTGGAAACGATCGGCACTGAGGCCGCTGCGGGCGAACAATCGTTGCACCACCGGCACGATGGCCCAGGGCGGCGCGTCCGCCGAAGCGCCACCGCTGATATCCGTCACCCAGCGCATTGCGCGGGTGTCGGCTGGCATTCGATCCAGCATTTCCTCGCTCACCAGTAGACACACAGCCGCAGCGTCAGCCTGCAATGCGGTGCCGGCAACATTGATCTCGCCCCGCTGCCATTGCGCTACCCTGGGTGTCCGACTGGCCAGTCGCTCGGTGAGCCGCCGGGTGGCGGCATCGACATCAAGACCGGCTAGCGCTATGCACTCACCGGTAAGCCGTGCTTGTGCAGCAAGAGCCCTGGCATGACTTTCAATCGACCAGGCGTTCTGTTGCGCCAGAGTAATACCATGTTTATCGGCAAGGCGTGCAGCACTGTCAGCCATGTCAGGATCACGATCCGGCCAGGGAGTGAACGCCGGTCGTTCATATAACAGAGGTGCCTCGTGCGAACTGAGCGGACGGTGGTAGCGTATAGCACGGCGGCTGGTACTTTCGACACCTCCGGCCAGCACCACGTCAGCCCGACCACCGGCAATGGTCTGGGCACCCCACCTGAGCGCGTCCAGACCCGAGCAGCATTGGGTATCCAGGGTCAGTGCCGGAACAGATTCCGGCAACCCTGAGGCCAGTGATATTAAACGCGCCGGGTTGCCACCTCCGTACAAAGCATTACCCAGGATAACCTGATCGACCACAGCAGGCTTCAGGCCTGTATCCGCCAGCAAAGCCCGGATCACCGGCACGGTGAGATCACTGACCGACAGCGCTTTGAATGCACCTTTTACCGGCGCTACAGGTGTTCTTCGGGCCGCCACCAGATACACAGGGTTACTCATCGGGGTGTCTCCTTATCGGAGCCAGCCAGCACTGCCGTCAGCCAACGCTCCAGCGCGACAATGTCGGTTTTTCCACTGTTGGTCAGTGGCCACTGATCCAGGAAATACCAGACTTTCGGCAATTGAGAGGCGGGAAAACGATGCCTGCAGTGCTGGCGCAAGGAGTCGGCAGTAATGCTACTCCCATCGGTCTGCACAACGGCTGCAATTTTGTGGCCGCGCAGTTCATCGGGCAACCCGAGCAATGCAGCTTGGTTAACAGCCGGATGCTGAACTAGCCAGGCTTCGACTTCCTCCGGGTATAGATTCAGACCACTACTGACAATCATCCGTTTCTCGCGCCCAACCAGGTACAAATAGCCATCCTCATCCAGATAACCGTGATCACCGACTGTTAGCCAGTCTCCTTCCCGGGCAATTTCATCACCGCCGCCGCATTCGTAGCCGTCGAACACCATAGCGCTACGTACCCATATCCGGCCCCGTTCACCAGAGGCCACCTTTGTGTGCGCTGATGGTCCGATGCGAAGATCAACACCGGGAACGGCACGGCCGACCGATGCCTCGGGCGCACGGGCCTGGTCGTTGTGCAAAGCAATAAAGCTCATTTCCGAAGTCCCGTAGAATTCTGTCAATCGTGCATTGGGAAAATGCTGCCGCAAGGCCTGGCGGGTGCTTTCCGGCCACTTGGCACCACTGATGATTAGGTGCTGCAGCCCTGGTAACGGCGCAAGGGCGTCCCGCTCAGTACTCTGCAACAATAATTTGATCTGAGTCGGCGTCCCGTATAAGGCAGTGACCCCCTGCTCATCAATAGCCTTCAATACCGTTCGCGGCCGAAAGCGCGGCACCAGAACCACACCAATGCCAGCCTGCAATGCCTGAATGACACCAAAGAGATGCAACGAGGTGGCCAGGCTTCCCGGCGCCATTACCCGATCGCCCGGCTGCAAGGCGAAAAGCGTTCGGCTCAGTTCAAAACTCGTCAGCCAGGACGCGTGACTGCGCCGGTACCCCTTCGGTATTCCCGTCGATCCAGAGGTGGAGCCTACGTAAAAGGGCTGGTCAGGCGTCGGCTGGGGAATGGGGGACAGCTTATCATCGAAGCCGGATTCCAAATCGGAGAGCCATTGCGTCAGACATTCGTTGTCCAAAACCCGATCTGGCTGGGTCTGGCGATCAATTTCAGCCCGCAGTGTCTCGGGCCAACCGGTATCCAGCACCAATGCCCGGTTACCCGAACGGCTTACCACCAAAAAGGCCAGACTCAGATTCAGCGGATCTGAAATATCCAGTGCTACCGCACGACCGGCCCCAAGCTCACCATAAAGCCGGGCCGCCAGATGCTCTACCTGGTGATGCAGATCCGCCCAACACAAGACTCGCGACTGGCACTTCAATGCCAAAGCCTGCGGTTGCTCACTGGCCCAGCGGGGCAGTGCTGCTCCCACAAACGTCTGTTCGGTATTAAATGCAGTGTTAGTCAGCATGATTTTCGACCCACAATGTTCTAGCCGCCCAGTGCATGATGCCGCCCTTCACAGTAAACACAGCAGCTACCTTATCAGAAATCATGCGCTTTCTGATCCTGCGAATTTTGACGGGCCACCCGGATCATTCATTTAATGGTTGCTCGATTTCCAAGCCTTTCCATACTGACCTAACGGTCAATTTAAGACATCAAGGTGACAACACTTCTGTCATTAAAACGTCGTGTAATAACAGTAAAGTGACGTTGCTCGATTTTACTATCGAACTCACTGAAAAAAGGACTCACGCTATGAATAAACTGCTAATAAGTCTCGGGACGGTTGGCCTGGGCGCCAGTGCGTTAGCCGCGACGACGGCATCCGCCGCCACCGTTGATTTGCGCCTGATGGAAACCACCGACATCCACATGCACATCGTCGACTATGACTATTACTCCGATAGCCAAAACGTTACCGTCGGTCTCGCCCGAACTGCCGCACTGATCAACGCCGCCTGCAATGAACGTGGCAACAGCGTTCTGGTCGACAGCGGCGACCTGATTCAAGGAAACCCCTGGGTGACTATGCCGCCAAAGGCGACGTACTTCGCGTTGGCGACATAGTCACCCCGCCTACAGCCATGAACCTGCTCGATTATGGTGTTCCGGGGATTTTACCGCCATATATTGCAATTGACTCTTTAAGCCCCGTAACCCGTGGTCTGTAGAGGTGCTTTACTTTTCATTGATCGGAACATAATCCTCGATTGGCGCCATTAGATACTCAATATCCGGTGCCTCACCAGCCTCCGCGAACAGATACTTCCCCTTCAGATTGATGTTTTGCCAAGCGACCGGTGACGCCCGTTTGATGGTTTCTGCCAGTTTGTATTTGCCCTGGTATTCAAAGCTTTCCATCAGATTGCTCAGCACCTTGGAGTTGAAGTAGATAATGGCATTGGCCATCAACCGGGCGCATTCGTTCCACAGCTCAATTTCCTCATCGCTGTTACCGCGGAACCGATCGCCATTTACCTGGCTGATCGCCCGTCGCAGCTGATGAAAGGCCTCATCTCGGTTCAGTGCCTTTTGCACGTGGCTACGTAGCTCCGGATCATCAATGTAACTCAGCAGGTATCGGGCCTTTATCAGGCGGTTGTATTCGGTAAACGCTTATCCGGTACTTACGATCTCTTATACGGCTGATTTCCTGCGATTCTCGGTCGTTAAGAGCAAAGAAAAACCGTTGATCGGATTCGCAGAGCACTGGAGGAGAATACAATTCTTCAATTCCTGCCTCTGTCAGTATTGATATGCGCTTAGAACGCCGAGCTAAATCGGCAGAGTGTCAGGGTGAAAGTCCCTACGAGGTAAGGCTGGCGGGCCGCCTCGTCCCCGAGTCATGCGCGACTGTCCGCAAGGGCCGCCGTGAAGTGTTGGCAGGGGTGTCTGCAGGCGAAGTATCGAGCTGCGAAATCATTAGTTGGAGAGGCAGATGCTGTTAAGCGAAGCAGAATGCAACATGACCAGTACCGTCAAACCGCAAGGTATGGGCCACTCTTCCGCAGTCGTAGACCTTAAGCATGCAGATAAGCACTCTGTACGGAACTCGGGAGATCCCGGACAACCCTCCACACTCAGCCTGTGGAGGCCGTAGGGTGAAGGTCAATAGCCTCACGACCCTGCGAGAGTCCGGGAAGTCGGATGAACTTATAGTACCGAATAAGCAACCGAACAAGCGGCTGCAAGGCCCTGCCGGGGCTGTGGAGGGAAGGGGTTCAATCAAGAGGAACGCGAAACAGGACGTCGGCACCCCGGCTCAGAACGGGATCAGTGCTACACGTCACGCTTGCTTCGCGTACGTCAAGTCGCTGCACCGCTTGCACAGTGGGTCATGCAGGCCGACGCCTGCAAGACGGATTCAAATTCCGAAGGCAGATGGCAGCCTGCGGCCACTGAGCATACTTGCGGCGGGTTTAATAACCAGAAAAGCGGTAAGTATGATTTAGTGCCTTTCTGGTCAAAGTCATTTTTCAGTTTGTTCAGCCTTTCGTTTCACTGTTCAGCCTTTCGTTTCATTGTTCAAACTTACGCTGAAATCGACACACGCACCAGATTCTCCAGTGAGCCGGCAACCTTGGTTGCCACCACTTCACCGGCACCCCTTAATTTATCACATGGCTATCACACTCATTTCCCCACCAAACCTCTGGTCCTACTGATAGGGCACCCCTCAACCCTAAAGACCCACTAATTTATCACAAGGCTATCGGTGCTATCTTAAAGCCTTATCCGCCCCGTGGCATTCTCTTTAAACCCGTTATTTTGACCCTGGTAATAGGGGTGGTCTTGGGACTCTATCTGATGAAAGGGGGGTCGTTCTGAGTGACTTGCCACGCGCATGTGTGCCAGGAAAAGGAAGGAAAGGGGAGGGAAAGATAGGAATCACAGGGGAATATAGGGAGGTTCGGGGGTGCTAGGTGGGAAAAAGAGGTTTTGATATGATAGCCCTGTGATAAATTCCATGTTTTGATTGAATGTCGTTCATAAAATACTATAAACTTGCACTATGAAACATAAACTCTGGACGTGGGCGGCCCGGATCGCCCTGAGCATAACCCTCCTTATCGCCGCTGTTGGCGGTGCCTTCTGGGGTATGGCCTATGGCCTGTACGAGACACCGGGGTGGCTATGGCCACTGGCTCAGTTTTGGCCGGGCATGCCCGGGGCGTTCATTAACCGCGCAC
>Ga0307967_1001333_pt1 | contig 15169 bp, 19 predicted proteins | sample OrgLakmetagen648_FD_201828 | JGI IMG/M metagenome (GOLD analysis project Ga0307967, IMG submission 201828) | Saline water microbial communities from Organic Lake, Antarctica - #648 | ecosystem: Environmental > Aquatic > Non-marine Saline and Alkaline > Saline | place: Antarctica: Organic Lake... | reverse complement strand
CCCCCACCCTCCTCACCTGCAACGGCAGCAGCAGCCCATAGAGGCACACCGCGTACATGTTCACATTCCAGCCCTGCCACGTCTGCTCCTCCTCTCTTCCTGATCGGGCAGCTACGCCACCACCGCTGAAGGCCACACTGCTGTACGCTACGCTGCTGTCTGCTGTGCCTGTTGCGCTACCGTCGTCAAACCCAGCTGTCGCCTGCCCAGCTGTCGTCTGCCCACCTGCCAGCTGTCCCTTGCCCTGCTGGAGGGATTCGAGGATGGGACCCATGAGGGCTGCTGCACACAGCCGTCGCCAGCTGTCATCCTGAGCGTGTATAAGTACGTAGTACGTGTGTGTGTGTGCGTATGTCAGCTTGTGTCATGTTTAAGGGTGGGTCATGACCTCGCCGAGACTCGCCGAGTGTGGAAGACACTTGTCGGCCAGCGAGGGTGTCCAATTTTTGGGCGGAATCAGCCCCATCTCCCCAGAAATCCCCCAAAAATCCCAAATCCGAAATTTTCGTGACTGAATCGGCTGATAGGCCCATCTTTTTAACCAAGTATCTTCATTAATGATATCTATTTATTAGTATGTAACACCAGGAAGAATTAAAAGGGGTGTGCAACAGGGGGGAGTGTAGTCGGATACCAAATTTTCCTGGCTCACACGCCCATATTTTCCACCCGGTCTCAACGTTAATATTCATTAATATGTATAAGCGAACAACAGAAAAAGTTTCGGCTCAATCCGTGCAGATTTAAAAAAGTGATTTTCCATCCGTAATGCACCAACTAGGGCCTCCCCAGAGTGCCGAGCCTCGTTGAGGCTAGCCGAGCCTCGCTGGCAAAACCAGACACCCACCCCTAGTCATGTCGGATCTGACGTGTTTGTGACATGTTAGTTCTGTGCACGTGATTATGCAAAGTGAAACACACAGGTGCATGGTTGCAGGCTAGCAATAAGGACTAGCCAACACGAGCACACCCTTGCGCGACGAGTTGAGTGGCACTATGCACTGCTGCACAGCGAGCTGTGTCAGCATGCTGGCCTTCCTTTTATCACCTACCGGTGACTGACTTGCTTGTTGTGGGCGTGATGCATGCTTTAAAGGCGAGGTGCTGCTGCAATTGGTGGTGTTCTTGGTGCCTGATGATGCTCCCTTCGTGTGTTCCGCTGTGGAGCTCTTGGGGTTGTGCTGCCTAGTGCTAGGGCTGTGATTTTTGCTGCTGTTCCTAGCCTGTTGCCCCCCTGCAGCATGCTCTGCTTGTCCTTCTCCTTCCTGTGTTAAATGACGTGTGTGTGTGTGCGTGTATTCATGGAGTATTAAATTTAAAACGCACCTGTGTGTACGTCCGGGATGATGTGGGATGCGTTGGTGAATGCGTACATGTACAGAGGGGCGCTGCGTCCTTTTGTGGGCAGCGTTCGTTTAATAAATAAATAAAGTGGAGGTGCAGACAGGTGGAATAATAACAGCACCGTAGTACACGCATGACACAAGACACACACGCACAGGTATAATATGATGACTACTGAGAAGCTCTTGAGACGAGGCTCCAATAGGCTCACGATTACATGAAGAACAGAGCTCAATCTCTATGACTCGCCATCACATGATATTATGGCGCAAAGCAGGTTTTTGAAGAAGGCAAAAGGCTCGCAGCTCCTGACTCAAAGCACTAGCACAGAGCTGCCATTTGGTGACACTATCACAGTGCGAGAGGACCTTAGGAAACAAGGCCCCTGTGGCCTCACCCTCAACCTGCTGAGACATCCATATACCCTTCCACATCCAAAAACAGGGAGGGAGGGAGGGAGGGCACAACAGGAGGGGATAAAATCACTTGCCTCACTTGACTCCAAAACCAGCCGGTCGCTACAAATCACGCGCACGAGGCTGTCCATGACCCCGAGTTGCAGCAAGGCTTCCTTGGCACTGTTGTCACTCACGGCCAATTCATGCAAGATACTGGGAGGGTGGAAAGTGAAGAGAGGTGCGCAGAACGTTAAGGAGGGTAAACGTGAAGAGTGGTGTGCAAGGTAATGACGAGGGTGAACAGTAAAAATTGAAGAGAGGTGTGCAGGATTTTGAGGGAGGGAGATGGTTGATAGCAGCGTGCAAAACGATGGTGAGGGTAAAGTTGAAAAGGTTGTGTGCGGATTGCGCAAAAACGGAGAGTGACGAAAATGAAATTGACGTCCTGAAAAAATCCTCAGAGCATAAGGATGACAATTGGCTTGACATAATTTTTCACAGTACAATGGACTGTTGCCATCACAGTCTCCGGTGCAGGAATGCAAGGGGCGCGTAAACGAAACAATGTTGCTGTTGTGTGCACATGGATAGGCAGCGTGGCTAAGATGGAGAGGAGCTCGACGCACATGAAGAGTGTAAAGTGCCTGCGCTTCAGGGGTAAAGACAGAGAGGATTTAAAGCACAGCGCCAAGTGCCTGCGCTTTAAAAAACACTCACGAGGCATGCACTTCAAGCATGCACGTGTTGGCACATACACACTCATACATTGCAATCATGCTACTGAATAACGGTACTGTGTACAAAGTCCTGATCTTTTGGCGCACCTACCGAATGCACAAGGCCAGCAGAACTCGCAATGCACGCATGCACACACCATATACACATGTAGCGCACACCATACACATACACATACACCACATACACATAAAAATACACCACATTCACATACACATACGACACATACACATACACATACACATACGCCACATACACATAAACATACACCATACACACCATATACACATGTAGCGCAAGACAGTAAGCAGCAGGTGCCATAGATGCAGGGCTGCGTGACTCTCGTAGAAAGTGAACACACACACAGGCCTTACACACAAACATACAAGCATACAAAAAGGAGCTCCTAAGACGCACCGTAAGACAGCAGCCAGCAGGTGCCGTAGGTGTGGGCTGTGTGATTCTCCCAGCACATACAGCAGAGGCATGAGGACGTGCAAAAGGGGCTGTGGGTGCTGCACCTGGCCCTTGGAAGCTACTTCACTATTGACTAAGGCCATCATACACCACAGCACGTCCTGAGCATGCATTGTGCGTGGCTATTGTTTGCACAAGAAACAGAGTTCATTTCACAGCACATCCTGAGCATGCGTCGTGCCTGACATTTGCGTGCGTGAGAAAAAGAGAATATACTGCCAACCAGGCCTAAAACATCATGGGTGTGTGTGTGTGATGTATGTGTCTCACCACTTCAAAAGGTGCCTGCCTCTTCATTTTTAACCATAACACCATTGTTGAATGTGTATGTGCTCACGCATAAAATTGTGCGCACTGGGTGCACACTGTGGGCGCTCATTATGGAGGCAGAAAAAGGGTAACAGAATGGTGCGCGTTGTTGTGGGTGCACATGGTAGGTGCATACTATGACCTGTGGGTGCTCATCATGGGTGCACTTTGTGGTGCCTGCTCGCTCACCTGGAGAAAGGCAAAGCCACAGGAAGTAGCAGGGTCCTCGAGCACAGTGGGCAGCTCCTTGAGCAGACCATTCGTCAGCAGGTCGTGCTGGTGGCCTGCACAAGCAAACACAGGAGCAGGCATGCAGTCAGCAGGTCGTGCTGGTAGCCTGCACAAGAAAGCACAGGGGCAGGCAGGCACAGTCAGCAGGTCGTGCTGGTGGCCTGCATAGGGAAGGCAGGGGCACGCAGGCCAAGAGCATTGGGGGCTGTACACCCCTGCCCCTGCCCGACGTTCCATTGGATGCTTTTGCAGGCAGACAGGCACAGTATTCAGCACTGAAGAACTTTCTAGCTGATACGAGAGCCCGTCCTGACTCTTGCAGTACTGAGGCCTACTCTCTGCGTTGTAAGTTGTTATATTCAAAAACCCACAAACCCACCCATACCCATTCTCCTGCATATCTGGGTCGTTCCAGCAATGTTGTACATACCCACACCCACTCCAATACACAAGGACACACGCTCTCCCCCTCTTACCTGTATCCACGAGGCTGCGCAGCAGATGTGCTGCTTCCTGGCGTGCCTGAGAGCCACTCTGCGGGTCACGCATGACCTCAATGAGCAACACAGCTCTACTGGTCGTGGGGGCTGCTGCGCTGGGGCTGGGGCTGGGGCTGCTGTGTTGAGGCACATCACCGTGAGGTGGCACACACACCATGGCTTGTGCAGCACTACTGGGGTCAAAGGTGGCCACTGTATTGAGCAGGGACACAGCAGCGGTGAGGAGCTCCTCAGTGACGCGTGGCCGTGGGTTGGCGTGGAGGACGCCTTCAATCACACCTGCGTGTGTACAAGTGTGTGTGTGTGTGCGTGCGCGTCCATTACACGGCCCAACATGCAGATTCAGCCTTGAGCAGAGAGTGATCCATGGAGTGTGTGGCCTGGCATGTTTGCGCGTCACACGTTATTTGTGTGTATACGTATGTCTGTATGTGCATGTACGTTCGTGTATACGTGTGAGTGTTGTTTCAAGTTTTGAGTGTGCATGCATGTGTCAAGGCAGGTCAGGGCGCAAACGTGCTTGATACGGTAAACGACTGCGACCGCCTTCAAGAAAGGACACTTTTGTGGTGAACTGAAGGTACGGAAGGTGCTCATGTGGTGCAGGAAGCATTTGAACAGACCTAGGAGAGCAGGAAGGGCTCCAGCTTGGGCAATTTGACTGGCCAGAGCAGGGTTGCAGCGGGCCATGAATTTAAGGAGTGGGAGCAGGTGATGAAGCCCCCGCCAATTCCTTCGCCGCAAATGCACATGGACCTTAGCGATGAGCTGCCCAGGTCCCTCTCTCTGTGTGTTTTGTGGGGGTATACTTAGGTGCGCTTGTGCGTGTTTGTATGTTCTTACGTGCGTGTTTGTGTGTGTGTGTGTGTTTGTGTGTGTGTGTGTGTGTGTGTGTGTGTGTGTGTTTGTGCGAGTGCGCACGTGTGTGTGTGCGTGTTTGTGTGTGTGTTTATGTGTGTGTGTTTGTGTGTGTGTGTGTGTGTGTGTGTGTGTGTGTGTGTGTGTTTGTGCGAGTGCGCACGTGTGTGTGTGTGTGTTTGTGCGAGTGCGCCCTTGTGTGTCTGTGTGTGTATGTTTGTGTGTGTTTGTGTGTGTGTGTGTGTGTGAAAGTGTGCGTGCATGTGTGTGCGCATTGTGGCGACGAGGCAATTCATGCAACAACTTGGGACCAATGCTCACACAATCTGCCTGGTGGTGCACATAATCCCTTGGCGGCAATCTGGGAAATGATGCCATGCCTGTGAACTTGACCTAGCCTGTCAAACAGCTCATGATGCGTCTTTCGTTTGTTTTAGAGCAAAAACAATTTATTTTAGCAATTGTTTGTAGTTTAGCATGCACAATTAACTCCCCAAAAGTTGTTTGCAAAAGAGTCCGTCCTCCCAGGGCAACATCATGGCAAAATGCATGGTGCAACGGATGCTTGCAGAGCTCGAGCTGTCAGAGTCAGGGGGGCAAGATGTGGCCCTGTGTAACGCATCCTCTGAGCGTGGCAGTGGCAGCAGGTCTCCTTTCCAGCTGCCCCCGGCTCTCTCCACCTCCTCCACTTACAGCTCTGACAATGAGCGCAATGACGACACTGACAGTCAAGACACAGCTTCAGACAGGGTAAGCGACTTTTGAGAGAAATACCTTTGGTCAAACAAAGTTGACTGACAAACACAACACCACAGGGAGTCCAAAAGCCCCAGAGGATATACCAGAAGAGTATGACAGAGAAGCGGCACCTTGAGAGCCGTGTGGTGCTACTCACGACCGAAAACAAGGGCCTGAAGCAGACCTGCCAGCAAGTCAGCAAACAAAGAGAGTTGGAGGTCGCAGAACTGAAGGCACAGCTCAGCAAGGTAAGAACCTGCTGGGTAGTAGTACCACTAATCTTTGCAAATACACAATGCGCGTCCTAGTATCTGGAGGTTTCAAACGAAAGCGAAAGCGAAAGAGATGAACAGCTTTCGTACGTGGGTGCACACACACACACACACACACACACACACACACACACACACCACATACACAAAAACACACACGCACGCACCATAACACGTAAACAGAATACACACACATTACACAACACAGGTGGTCAAGGACTTGGAAGTCAGGCAGGCAGAGGTCGAGTCTCGTGCACCACTCATGAACATGCGCGTCGAGGAATTCCGTGAGCATCTAAGCAGCCTGCACATAAGTGATGCGCGCTATGCGGAGCTTAAAGCAATGCCTGATGATGCTCTGCACATCATCGACCTGGTTAAGGTAAGTTGCTGTGAATGCATTAGTTTGGGCAGGGGGTGGGTTTGACATGGAAGGAGGGATGAGGAGGGGTGTAGGGTGTAGGGATCAGCTTTAGCATACCCTTCTACAGCTATGTTATAAGATGATACAGAAGGTTGCCTTATTTTTCTTCCTTTTACGTTTACCTATCCCTCTTTTCCTCTCCACTGCATCCACTGCATCCACTGCATCCACGAGCAGCTGTCTGTTGGATACCAATTACGCCGGGCAAATGCTGACATGGTGGCTGAAAAGGCATTTCTTCTATACCCGTCACGCAACTAAGAGTTGGCCAGCAGGTTAAGGCGTTCTTTGTGCCTGCATCATAACACACAGATCGCCGTCCATGATGCTACCACTAAGCTGGCGGCCGACAACGAGCACCTGAGGCTCGCTACCACCGGCGCAAAAGACACGTCAGGCCGATCTGCAGAAGAAGCTGCACGCTTAAGGTCTGAATGCTCGGCTTTCAAACCCAAATGGCCTGCAGCTAGTACGGACACGGGATTATACCTTTGATGGGTTGAATTGGCCAAAACTATATATTTGCAACGTGGATTATGAATGATGTATGGTTGTGTGTATATGCTCCGTGTGTGCCTGTGTGTATGCAGCATGTGTGGCCGTGCATATGCGCCATGTGCCATGTGTGACCACGCCTAAGAAAGTTCCCCTGCCTGAAAAAGTGCTGTATCCAAGCCATGTTTACATGTCTCTGGCAACCCCGTTCGCACCAATTGATTTGTCAGCCTGGGCATAATTGAAGTAGAAGGAGATCTAGGATGTGGTGCTGCTTTGTGATCTGTTGTGGTTTTGTGGCCGGAAGATTTTTCAACCGCCGAGGAGTTGCTTAACGTACGATGCTGACGTTAAACTGCCCCAAAGAGTCATAAGTAGGGTTGGCCAGAACCATATATATATACGGTGTAGATACGGTATTTTTGGCAGGGAAATCACCAAATATGCGGTCATATACGGCGTATATATACGGTTCTGGCCAACCCTAGTCATAAGATTGCCTCATCCTCTATCTCTGCAACTGGGCTCTTGTAAGGACACCAAGAGGCTTGTTTATTAAGAACTAAAACATTGGGGAAAACGCGTTTCAGGTCAAAGCTAGACATAAACACAGAGCACAAGATGATGGCTGTGTTTCCAGGTAGTGTTCCTAGGTAGAAATTCAGTGTACCTCACCACTATGAGTTTGCTTTGTGGACCGACCAATAGGAGCTTCTGTTCATTTGTTCATTAGGTAACTTTCTGTCCTGCAGGGTGGAGAATGCGCGTCTAAAAGTGGGGATGGTAGAGAAGGACAAGGAGCTGAGAGACACAGTGGACAGCCTTCAGGTAGGTGTCGTCTCCTGTAAGCTAAACATTAGATGCAATCAAACAAGGGGTGCCTATTGCCTATGCACATGCAGTCATACACACACACACACACGCGCACACAAACAGATGTATACACGTGCACTCACAACGATCTGCAACTTGGAAGTACTTTGTTCCCAGTTCCTTATACCAAACGTGCCTAATTGGTCAGGACCGCACGTATACGTCTGTACCTTCCAACGCTTCGCTGCAAAAATGCTGCGTGTTGACTGTATTTTACCAAGCTGTTGTACGTTGTCCTGGTTAAACATACAGTAGCGTCAATTGGATCATGGTAAGTTAAGGTACGGATACATGCTAAATATGCTAAATATGATATGTGCCTCAGGGGGCATCTGAGCGGAAGCTTGGAAAAAGCCTGTAGCTAAACAAAAGTGGAAATGTCCGGCGGCGTCAAGGCTGGCCTATGCTGTAGTAACATCACAGTCACCCACACGCTCACACTCCCACACACACACACACACACACACACACACACACACACACACACACACACACACAAATCACACATACACAACAAACACTCACGCATGCTTTTTCTTCATCCGCACAGGCACGCGTGCAACGGCTGGCCTCTGAGCTCCAGAGCACCACTGTGCGTGCAGAGCTGCTCAGCGCTAAGGGCGCAATGTACGACAGTCTACACACGCAAGCAGAGCAGATGCGGCAGGACAACCAGCACCTGCAGGTGCAGTATCTTGTGTGTGTACGTGTGTATGTACGTGTAAGAACATTATTAAACGTTTAGGTGATTCTAAACGAGATTTTGTAGAGCATATTGGTAAGATTGAGCCACATGCTCTTCACTTCTATGCGGCATGACTTCCAAGTGTATTAGCACCCCCAAACAGTATTTGCAATGACTAAATATTGAATGCACCAGTGGCTAGATAGTGAATGCTCCAGGTCCATGACAAAATATTAAGTGTCCCACCTAAATACTCAAGTGTCCCATACCGAAATACTGAGTGTTCCATGTCCCTATCAAAAAATGGTGTCCCTTTCAGGAGGAGTGCTCCTCCTTCGATACGGCAACGCTGTCTGCTTTGGTGATGTCGTGCTATGCAGGTTGTTGAGGCCAACTTCAAGCGCATGGAGCAGGCCCACAACGAAATGCACACGCGCGCCCAAGAAACCCGGCACACCAACGAAATGTTGTTTGTCGACAAGGCCTACTTATCAAAGCAGGTAGGAAGTGACATGCACGAGTTCATTGGATGAGGGTGTTTGTCAGGAGGATATGCCTGTATTGTTTCTATTTGTTGTTTGCCTTTTTTGCAAAATGTGAGCAAAATGTCACTCTTGGAAACTGGTGCACCACACACTCATTCTTCTTGCCTTTCTCAGGTAAATGCTTATCATTAGTGGGTCTCCAACTGTTGTGAGCACTGCTACAAAGTCATTTTTACTGCACGATGATCCTTACTATACCTGTCTCTCCTTTCGCTTTTTAGCATCATCACATGTTGAATTTCTTCACAAATGCGCAGAGGCAGCTTCAATCAGAGCTTGAGACATGTGATGCACAGATCAATGGTTTGTTATTAACCTGCTCTAAGTCATAAATTGTCATCACAGGTCGAGTTCTTGACAGATGCGCAGAGGCGGCTCCAATCAGAGCTTGAGACGCGTGATGCAAAGATCAATGATCTGCAGAATCAGAAGAGGGATATCTTTGACAAAATGGTGCAGGTGCGTGATTTCAATGCTTTGAGCACACCCTGGTGATCCTGTGCTCTTTATCAAGCCAACTTGCCTGCGCAAACAAGTGTTGCATAAAATAGACATGACACGGCAGTCATCAGCAAAGTATGCGTTGCAAACATGTCGTCAGCACAGCATAAAACAGACATGGCACGGCAGTCATCAGCACAGCATGCATTGCATGCACGTCGTCGGCACAGCATAAAATAGACATGACACGGCAGTCATCAGCGAAGTATGCGCTGCAAACATGTCGTCAGCACAGCATAACATAGACATGGCACGGCAGTCATCAGCACTGCGTGCAGTTCATGCACACTGGCAACACGGCTCAAAACAACTGTTGCGCTGCAGCCGTCAGTACTGCACTTATGTCGTCAGTACTGCACTTATGTCGTCGGCTCTGTGTGCTCTTGCTTTTGCAGGCTGAGACTCAAAAGGTGAAGGACGAAGACCGGCGGCTGCAGCGGGAGCTGACACAGCTGCAGGCGTCCACACATGCAGACATAGAGAGAATTCGTATGGAGGCTAGCGAGTCTTATGACAGGTGCGGGGGGCCTTGGCATATTCTTTGCAGCTAAGAGCCGTGACAGTTTTGAGCCATTTCATGGCTGTGCTTTAAGGTGCACAGATAAGGCTCGCACACGGAAGGTCAGTGATCCCTGCAACAGGTATGCTGTGTGGTCAGCCGTTGGTGTCTAGACAAGCTTAGTTCAAGAGAGGAGGAGAAGTAGCAAACACAACAGCATGTCGGATCAGTGAGTCTGATCTCTGTTAGTATGGGAGGCATTGGGTGCTTAATTCTGGGGACTTTTACGGTTTCTGAACCCAAACATCGCATGCTTTCAGCTTTCATCTCCAAGTGTGTGGGGTTTACTGGAAACTGGTGCTTGGCACCCAGGATCTATGACAGATTTAATCAGTATAATGGACGACGCCATGTTCCGAGTTGTACATAGGGGGCTTACGACCTGACGACAGAAGGCCAGTTTACAAGCAATTCAACCGCTTCAAGATCTCTTTGGCGCATGGTCATTTGCTAGTACCAGTTTGTAGGGTTGGTCAAAACCGTATATTTACACCGTATATGACCGTTTATTTGGTGATTTCCCTGCCAAAAAAAGTATATACACCGTATATAGTGTAAAAGTATACGTACATGGTTCTGGTCAACCCTGCCGATTTGTCAGCAGCCACCACCTTTTCAGCGAATTGAGCGGCGCTTAGTAACAAATTGTTACTCCTTTGTCAACAGGGAAGTGAGGCTGCTGCGTGAGCTACGTGACCAGGCGCAGGAGGAAGCTTCACGAGCCAAGATTGCCCTCTCAGAATTGCAGGTGTGCAAGATGATCTGATTTGCTTCAGCTCTTATCCTGAATGAGCACAGTTAGGCAGACTATCATTAGACTATCACTAGACTCATTAGACCTACATAAGGCTGACGATCATTCCTACAAGGCCAAATTACACCTCTGGTGTTCCGGATCAGTGCTGTTGGTATGGCCACAAACAAAGGACCTGCAGTCTAATGCCCGCACATGGTTCACTCATCAACCGCAAAATTTTGAACTCTGCATGAGACGTACCTCGTATTCCCAGGGGTTGGCCAAAACCATATGCATACGGTGCATATACGGAAATTTTGGCAGGGATTTCGCCAAACATACGGTCATATACGGCGTATAGCGTATACATACACGGTTCTGGCCATCCCTACGTATTCCTGATCGACATTATTGACACGCCACAAACAAGCTTGTTGCGCATGTACAGGCATCTGTCTGTTACAACACTTCTCCAATGCAGGAAACGCACGAGCGCCAGCAGATACATGCAACCAAGGCCACGCAGCACATGGAGATGCATATGGTTGAAATGAAGGCTGAGCTCAAGCAGCGCGCCTTTGAGCTGTCACACATCAAGGTAGTGGTTGGTGCTTCCTTCTTCGCTTTCCAGCTACTATACAGTGTGTGAACTAATTGTGGACCAGCAGAGCGTCGAGTCTGAGGAGGATGGCTGGCTTCGTTTTTCACCTTGCCAGCCACAGGATGAGCTGCCTTGTTGTTTATGAGTAGCCAGATCCCCTTATCAAATTGAGGGTGTGAGTTTGGAGCAGCAGCAGTAGCATATTCAGGGGCCGAGTCTGGTGTAAAGATTGCCTATGACACCTTTTTGTCAACCTCTGTCAAGACTGGTGCGTGCAGGAATTGCTAGGACCTTATGTGAATTCACAATGCATGATCACAACATTTCTGTGCTTATATACACAATACACAATGTATGGTTCCTATATCTTCCTGCCAGAAGAACCGCAGGCGAGCTATAAAAAAGGTTTTGAATATAAAAAGGAGGCTTGCATGCCTTAAATACCGACCTGGACACTCAAAGGGTGTATGCGTTGCTACAAAGACCGACCCTGGGCATGTGTTGTTTCCGTAGGTGGTGCTGGGAGAAAAGGAAGCACAGCTGCAGCGTTCAAACCTACATAACGAGATGCTGCAAGAGAAAGCGCAGGTCAGTAAATTTAAGAGGGTCTCATAGATCACCTACTGTGTGTGTCTATGTGTGCGTGTGTTGTGTTGTGTGTGTCTGCACGCGTGTGTGTGCGCGCGCGTGTGTGTGCACGTACGTGTGCATGTATGTGTGTGTGACTGTGTGTATGTGTTTGGCGCGTTCAAGCAAACTTGGTGGCACACTTGCTTCATGTGATTCTATGCCATCAGGTGCTCTTTTGTTATTGCATCCTCAAGGTCATCACTCGCCATCAAATCTGCCACGTTTTAATTGATGTACCGAATTTCGTCTCGAGTCTTAAGGCATCTCAAAGGAAGAAGATCTGGCCTGCTCAGCCTTGGAGCAACCGCACACAGTTGTTGCAATTTAAAAACGCACTCAACTAGGCTTGGTCATTTGCTCGCTGCCAAAGCAATACCCCTGCCACCTGTGTCTTATATGTGGCAGCAGGGCTGCTATAGTTTACTACGAATTGCCAAATTTATGCTTTTGTATGTTTTGAATAGACCAAATCACTATTACAGCTTTGCGTTTTGTGTGTGTATATTTGCGTAGGTGAGCATGGACCGTTTCCGTGCCGTAGAAGGCGACCTGACAGCAGCCGGGGGGCTGCGCTCGGCCATTGGAGCACCAGGAGGAAGTGCGGCCATACAAATTGCACACGAGATGGAGGAGCTGAGGATACAAAAGCAGAAGCTGCAGCAAGAGAGCAAGGTGCTGGAGACACAGGTGCGTAGCTCTCGTGTACACACAGGGGTGCGTAGGTGCGTAGCTCTCGTGTACACACAGGGGTGCATAGCTCTTGTGTACACATTTGTTCACGTCTAACGTGCTGAGGTAGTTGTTTGCGTGTGAACCCAATAGGAAAGGTACGCAGGCAAGGACGACAGCTCCCAAACACGAATGAGGAAAAGACACCCCTTAGGCACCTGGTCACGGTAAACTCCCCCACAGCAAAAGAAAAGGAGAAAATTAACGTACCTTGACCTCGACAGGTGCTCAAACTTGGCGAAGAGCTGGCGGCTGCCAGGGAAAGGATGAAGTTGGTTTCCCAACCTCAGAGCTTTCTTTTAGAGCAGCTGCAAGCAGCAAAGGAGGCCAGGAAGTTGCTGGAGACGCAGCTAGAGACCCTACAGGCTGCGTTGCAGGTATGCTAGTACTGATATCGTCCGGTTGGCAAGCAGTGCAGTGGCCTTTGGGCTGTATGTATTTCTGTCACTTGATTCAGGCTTTTTGTATTTAGGTAAGTGGTCTGAACAGGCACGACAGTCAACCTTGCTGATTCCCTTTCTCCCTCCCCCGTTTTGCCGCACACAGGCAAAGGAACAAGAAGCTGTCTTTTGTTGCAAAGAGCGCGACGCAATCAAAGCTGATTTGGATGTGCTGCTGCAGCAGAGAGGCCAGATACAGGGCCTGAAAAGCTTGCTACAACAGAGGCTTAACGGGGGCCCTCAAGCAGCAGGAATGTTACAGCAGGAGTGGCATCCTCAGATCAGGCGGGCCCCCACAACAATTACAGGCGAAGGGCGCTGACAAGCAGATGGAGTGACATGACCACGCATTTTGAACATGGCAGGATGTGACACGCTTTGCAATGACAAACTTAGTCTTTATAAAAGTAGGCCTGACTAGGGTGTGATTGTTGTTTTGGTCAAAGCACTATATGCCTGCTGCTTCTGACATGCCAGGGTAATTGCTTTTTGACATTGCCACACAGTGTAAGCTGATTTTGTAGTGGTCAATTCCCTGATTAAAATGCTTAGAACGACCACAGATGATGTTTCGCTGTTGATCCATTTACCTAATAGTTGATGACATTGCGGTTCATGGGTTCGTTTCTCTGCAAAATTCAAAAGTTTATAAGTGCATCCATACGATCGAATAGTGCTGGGGCCTTTATAGGAGGTTGAGCAGGCCTCTTCACAAACAGGTAAACAGAAATGCGACAACTTGAAGGAGCGGTTTTAAGCAGTACATAGATGTCATGCCAGACTTGAAGCCTTCTTATTCCAGGCTAGACTACAACAATGGGGGGAGAGTATTATTTCTCGCTGCATAATTCTTTCAACATTCATGGGTGCCAAAGCAACCAAGAGTGGCCAGCTGCCTGTCGTGGGTTAAAGGGTTATACATCTGATCAGTACAGCTTTACATTCCATACACAACAGCCTTTTAAGTATCAAAATCAATGGTGATGAACCGTTTTAATTGTCTGGTGATCACCCTCAAGCAACGGAATAAATGAGTGCTCCAAAATATCAGAAAGAAAACAGCACGACCCTCATGTGCGTGCTCTAGGACGTCTCTGACTTTACCCCAAGAAGAGGAGATCAAGAACTGTGCACTTCAAGGAAAAGGCCTCCTCAAGGAAAAGGCCGGAAAGGAGAAAGGCAAACCTGTACATCTGCTTTCAAATGCATGGGTTGCTCCCAGCCGTGCTGCCCTTTTTAAACGTAAACAAGGCGTAGAAGCTTACAACACAACGGAGGCTGTAGAGAATAAAGTACAGGCTATCAGGAGACATCAATGCAAACCTGAGATATTGTGTTACAAGGCAGGCTGTGTTTCTACAGCCACACCGAGACCGTTCCTAGCCCAAAACATCCCTAATAAATGCAATTAGGCAAGTGCAGAAAACAGGCACGCTATGTGCGTTTCAACGCGTCAAGACGCCTTGACAGCACATCCAGCTCATCTTCCTCAGCGGAAGAGGAAGGACCGGGGGCAGTGGGTGCAGTAGGGGCCTGTGACAAAAAAAAATAAGAAATTGGATGAAGGAGGAATGTGTGAGGAGTGGCATGATAGATATTGAAGGGGAAATGGGTATTATGGTGAAGACACTCTCAGGCTACAAGGCTCAACCGTGCCAACATGTGTAACCAGGAGCTGAGCTTGCGAACATGTTAACATTACACTGTTCTGTTTGCATTATAGAACGACATGAAAGAGGAATATTACTGGGACATTGGATGCCAAATGGCCTCTAATATGCATCTTGCTCGTAACAAACGTCGTCAAACAGCTGACGTCACGCACCTGACGACAAAATCATATGGTTGGTTTGAAGCAATGCACAGCAGCCTTTTGCGACCCAGCCCAGCTTAAATTCTACAACAGCACGCTGTAACGTGCCCTACGCATTGCTGCAGCAGCACGCTACACAGCATGAGCACCCGCGGTGGAGGAGCTGTACGGTGCTCGGTACCAAAGTGGCTCCTTTTTCTTAATTAATGTGAGGAGTGGTTTTCACTGCCTGCGTAGTTTTATCTTTTTTTCTTTTTTCTTTTCATGAGCACCCGC
>Ga0307967_1001331_pt1 | contig 15192 bp, 14 predicted proteins | sample OrgLakmetagen648_FD_201828 | JGI IMG/M metagenome (GOLD analysis project Ga0307967, IMG submission 201828) | Saline water microbial communities from Organic Lake, Antarctica - #648 | ecosystem: Environmental > Aquatic > Non-marine Saline and Alkaline > Saline | place: Antarctica: Organic Lake... | reverse complement strand
GAAACACTTCACTTACAACAATCGGTTTAATGTACTTTTCTATGAAGCCTTTGACATGGTTGTTGTCTTAATTAAGACATAAAGTGTCATTATTGACTTGACTTTAGTCGAGGAATGTGATTTGCACCGACACCCTTTAGAATAGACTGTCGGTCCTATGTACGTTTCACTGCAACCTTTGACATAAAAACGGTATATTTTCATGATTATAACTATTTGCAGGAACATTTCCTGCATTTTTTATTGGTTTTTAGGCTTTTTTCCAAAAGTAAACTTATTATACCCACAGGAAATAGTAGCTATGGTCTATATTAAGCTAATAAGTGAAAAGTAAAAATCATAGATTTTGATAAATTAATAATTGTGTCTTGATCACGCTTCAAGTGTGCAGTTTTGCTTGAAACGTAATAAAATGAATTGAATATTGTGTTTCATCGACTTTTAAATGTTTTATTCGTTTAAAAGTCGATGAGATTATTTTTTCTAATGACTTTTTAACTTGTTATGGTTTAATTTGGAATACCAGAAAGTAACTTCAAATAGCCACTATAGTAAGAAAATTGACTTGCTATTTAGTCCCTTTAGAGTGATATATAGTGTAAGCAAAAAAGCAAAGGAGACTGAAATTATGCAAAAAGAAATAAAATTGAAAGACTTTATTCAAAGATTTAACAATGGTGATTTTGAATCAAAGGATGTAAAGACACAAATTGAAGCAGGCTGGTACGATTGGTTTTGTAAAGATGAAAGCTTAGCAAACAAAACAAAACGTATGGGTAACATTGTTAAACAATTAAAAGATGGTGGAAAAGTTAATCTTGAAAGCATGTATGTGTGGTTCAAAAACAACTGTCCACTAGCAGGACAATTGTACGATGACTTTAGAATCGCAGACATTGAATCAGGAGATACTTTATTTACCATTCAAATTGATTGTTTCAGATAAGAAAAAAGATACAAGGTTTACGGAAGAAGGAACTATTTCATTGATCTACTCTTTAAAACAGATAAATCAAGAGAACTCATCAAATGGTTTAACGAAGGGTGGGAGTCAAATGTTTAAAGAACATAATGCTCACCCTAAAGGTTTGAAAACATCTGATTGTGTCGTTAGAGCAATCGCAACAGCAACTAACACAGATTACATGGAAGTTAGATGAAAACTAAATCATAAGAAACGAGAGCTCGGATATACTAGTTATAAAGATACAAAGTTTTTATACGATTATTTCAAAGGATATCCAAGACTTATCTTTAGAGCGATTAAAGATTATTCAACAATTAAAGGTAGCGATTTTACAGAACTACATCCAAAACGAACATACATCCTGAAAATGGCAGGGCATATAACAGCTTGCGTTGCTGGGTTCATTCTTGGTACATGGGATTGCAGTTATCGTACAGTTTATACAACATGGGAGATTAAATAATAAATATTTAGACATCCAGTTGAAGAGTATATATAAATGGGGTATAATCAATATAAAAAGGGGTAGGGTTATGTTTTCTAAAAGTTCTATGCAAGAGGGGACAAAATTTGATTTTCTAAGATTAAAGTTAACTGATGATTTTGCGATTCCAAATGATGGAGAATCAAAAGTTATATTTGGTTTTAATGGAATTGGTAAAACATCAATTTTTTCTTATATTAAAGAGTATGGTGATACAGATAACATTACTTTTTTAGATTATGTGAATGACCGTGATAACTTTATTAGACACAAGAAAAAACTTATTGTCAGTCCTGATCATACGCAAATAACTGCATTAATAAATGAAAATGAAGTGAGCCTAAAAAGTATGGAATTAAAAAATGAAATCAAAAATAACTTTAATGTCACTAAACAGGGACAAGCATCAATTCTTGGGAGTAAGGTGTTAAATGCTTTTAAAGATTTAAAGCCGGTTTTTACTATTAATGAGCAACAAATGGTAGAACTTGATAGTTTGTTAACTGATTTACCAAAGGCATATCTCATAGAGAATTTTGATAACTTGAATGAGATTCGAACTTATGAAGATGAGATAGCTGATTATAAAAAGAATATAATTCATAATTCTTTAGTAATGATGAGTGAGGCTGTTAACGATAGTGATGATTGTTGTCCGGTTTGTGATACTGAATATCCCAATATATTAGAAAAGATTAACTCAAAAATAGATGAATTAAAAAATAGGAAAAGCGTTTTGATAGAGGGATTAAAAAAGAAAAATATACAAGTGAATGAAGACAATATTAGTAAATATGTACAAGCTGCAGGTATGTTAGTGGATCATGAACTAAGACAAGATTGGATAATTTGTTCAGGTAGTTTAGAGAGATTTCAATTTTTAAGGGAAACCATTGATTCTATTAATGAAAAAGAAGAAGTGATTGATGAGTTACAAGATGAGGCAAGAGAATTATATAGAAGATTGAAAGCAAATAATACAGCTATTAAAAATGATATATCAAGATATTTCAGGGTTGGTGAGCAGAATATAACTTTTGATGATAATATAGAGACTCTTGAGATAAAATTGGATAGAGATATCAGCACGTATAGTACTGGTGAAATAAATTTATTTTCATTCTTAATTCGAATTTATGAATTTATTGGTAGTGAAAAAAATATATTAATTTTGGATGATCCTGTATCGAGTTTAGATCTTATTAATCATTACAAAATCGTCTATGAAATTGTAAAAACAAAAGCTAGAGAAAAAACTGTTGTCATTTTGACTCACTCAGTTGAGATGATGAACTCAATTAATTCCCAATATCCAGCAAGTTTTGATTTTTACTATATGGAAGAAACGCAGGCTAATATACTTATTCAACAGATTCCAATACATCAAAGAGAGTCAAATATATTAACTCTTAGGAACTTAATTGATCATGATAGGAGTAATGTAATAAATTTATTAATTAGAAAGGAAAATGCGCCATTTGAAGATGAAATACATAAACTTTTTCACTATGACGATTTTTTTGAATATACATCTGATATTGGAGTTATATCAAATGATTATTTCTGTACATTGATTGATGATTTTCAGGAAATAGATAATCATACCTTTGAAATCAATTCATTAAATAAGATTATACATATAGTTGCAGTAAGGGTATGGGTAGAAAAGCAAATCAAAGAAATATTAGCTCAAGATAATAATTTACTTAATGCATTTCGAACAAAAACCAATTTAGGGAGTAAGATAGCATATTTATTTAGTGATGAAGTTTCGAATACAATTAGTTTGCCTGAAAATTTATCAAGAGAGAAATTAATGTCAAAAAAAGTCATGTTAAATCAGGGTGTGCATTATCAAAGTCAGGTTATGCCATTTGCATATGCCATTAATTTATCTATTAATGACTTGAATATTGAAGTAATTGATATAAGAGAAATGTTTGTCTAAAAGGAGAAAAAATGGATGAGTTTTATGATGCAATAGGATACTTGAAGAAATTATTGTCGAATTTAATAAAAGAGATGAAAGACAACGTGAACAATCTAACCTTTGGGCCTTTCATTAATTTATATAAGGAAGATTATGAAGATTATCTAAAAGATTATAAACATACTATTATTGAAGATTTTACCAATCAAGATAATATGAACGAAATTTTAAATTTAGTAAAATTATATCTAGAAAGAGATAAAAAGATAGGTAGTGAAAATCAGATAAATCATGAGGAGGATGTTGAATTAAATTATCAGATTATTACTGTTCATGTTATGATGCGCATAAAGAAAATGTCTCTTTTTAAATACGATGAAATTAAAAGTTATAATGATATTATTAATTATAAAGATAAGGAAAATGCTTTTTGGTTTAGAGGTCAGACCGATTACTCTTGGAAGCTTGTCCCTAGTTACTATAGAAGCTTAGGAAAAAAAGATTTAATAGTTGACCATAAATACTTAGAAAATGATTACAATGATATGGGAATAAAAAGAAAACTAAATTCTATTTTTGGCATAGAAGATATTGATTATGAAAGATTATCATTTGTTCAGCACTCTTTAGCAATAACTCCATTATTAGATTTCACAAAAAATGTTTATTCAGCAACTTCATTTGCTATTGGTAACTATTCTTCCCCAAGAAAATTAATTGATCCAGATTCGGCAATATTTGTGTTAAGTATAGAAAACAAGAAGATAATTACAAGTAAGAAAACAGCATCCAGTGTAGTAGATGCACTTAATGTTGAGTATATAGGCAGCAAACCAAGAATAGCAACCTTAATAAAGTCGTTATTTTGGAGAGAATTTTTAATCGAAGCATTGCATTCGGAATATTATTTGATTGACATAAAAACTAATGATCGTATGAGAATTCAAGATGGTACATTTGTTTTGTTTAATAACGTTTTGTTTATTGGTGATGACATGATCGTCTCAACTAAAGAGCATAAAGTGCTATCTAAGATAATAACAAAGATTAAGATTAAAGCAAAAAACAAGATGAGTATTTATCATGATATCATGAGTAATGGTTCTAAATATCATCTTTTGAAGATGATGAATCCTTATGACTTTATGATCGAATGATGTATTATAATAATATTATTTTCCAGTTCACAAACTCAATACCTTTATTTTTAGCTTTGCAGCGACTTTCAAGTAGCGGATTCATTTCTGCTACTTTTTTTAGTGATTCTTTTTCTAAAGGTCTACTTGTTGTGTTGATTACAAACACATAATTCTCTTGATCGACTATAACAATCTTATCAAATATCTGTTTTACTTTATCTATTGGTAAATCTTCCATGGGTAGTTCAATAGATCTTATTTCTTTTTTAATCACTTTAACACGAGAAGTAGAAGCTTGTTGTGGTAACGCTTGGTCTTCTAATCTAACGTAATCAATGCTTTTCTTAATAATGATATCTTCTAGTTCATTGATTAATGCAATACTCGCTGGATCAAGTTCTGTATTGTTTAAGATTTTAAAATATTCATCTTTAAAAGCTTTTAAATCATTACCTAAATTCTTTAGTTTTCTTTCTAAGGGTTTATTGTCTAATCCCTTGTTGACTTGCTTGTCAAACTTGGCTTCTAATTCGCTAAATTTCCTCGCCAAGGCGATTGTTGCTTTTCTGGTAACGCGGGTTGCTGTTTTGGTATGAATGCGCGGTGTGCCTTGTTTTCGCTCCGACACCCTTTAGATAAGACTGTCGGTTCTATGTATGTTTCACTGCAAGCTTTGACACAAAAAGAGCATATTTTCATGATTTTCACTATCTGCAGGTATATTTCCTGCATTTTTTATTGGCTTTTAGGCTTTTTTGCAAAAGTAAACTAATTATACCCATAAGAAGTGACACTTATGGTCTATATTGAGACGATAATGGAATAGTAAAAATACTTTGTTTTAAAGCTTTAACACTAGTACTTGAAATGATGTTTCAGTATATACAATATGGAAAATTGATAAAATTTAGCAGTAAAAAAAAGTTTTGTTCTTTAGTTTTTACTAGATCGAGTTTTATGCGGTTAAATGTGGTCGAAACCTCATAAATTAACTTTAAATAGCGCTTTCCATCGACCTTTAAACAGTTAAAGTGGTAAAAATTCTTACCAATACATTGATTAAATAATATTTTGTGGTAAAATATATATGTAAAGGAGTGATGGTTATGAATGTTTCACTAGTCATTGGTAATAACATTAAAGCACTTATGGAAAAAGAACATCTATCGCTAAGAAAACTTAGCGAGTCTATTGGTGTATCTCATCCGACTTTAAAAAAATATGTTGATGGAAGTCAACCTATTGATAGTGAAAAGCTTATGAAGGTTGCATTACATTTTCAAAAACCATTTGATTATTTCTTTAAAGAGAAACATGAAGATGTCAGTTTTTTATTCAGAGCAGATAAACCACAAAAAGATATCAAAAATATTGATATAGACAATTTGAAGAATGCCATCTATAGTTATATGGATATTATTGGCGATTCTAGTTATCGATACATCCCTCAAAAATACAGTATTAATCTATCGGATGACAAAAAAGTTATATTTAATCTTGTTTCTAAATTAGCTTTAGAACAAAGAAGAGTTGCTAATATCGAAAATGTTATACCAGAGAACTATTTTGAAGTGATTCATAATATTGGTGTTAATGTGATCGCAAGAGATTTTAAAAACGATAATTATTTTGGAGCATCTTCATTCTTTAATGAGTTTGGTAGTTACATTATTATTAACAATTCAGATAATATACCTGAAGAAAGAAAAATATTTTCTTTAATTCATGAATATGCACATTTATTGTTTCACTCAGAACAATATAGTGACAACGAATATAATGCGTTTTATGTAAGTGGTAAATCGGATCTTAATGAAAAAATCGCAAATAAGTTTGCTGGCTACTTTTTAATGCCTAAAAATCTTGTTGATATGTATATTGAATCAAGAGACAATATAGATCCAATTGAAATGAAAAAATATTTTAAGGTAAGCATTCAAACTCTATATGTGATGCTTTACGAGTATAAAATTATATCAAAAGAAAAATATACTAATTTTTGGAAAAAAATAAATTATGCAGGTTATAAAGCAAAGGAACCACACCCTCTTGAAAAGATAGATATCCAAGAAAAAAATAATAAGTTGATTAACAGAATTAAAGATCTATATTTTAAAGAAGAGATAAGTGCAAATAAAATTTCAGAAGTATTGGGGACTAACACTTTAGATACTAGAAGATTACTTAAGGAGTGGAGAAATATAGATGAAAGATATTTATCACTCGGATAATATATCAGTTGTTGTTGATAACAATGTATTGGTAGATTTATCTGAGATTGGATGTCTTAGTTTAATATTTGAGATCTTCGATGATGTTATTATTCCCCAGATAATATACGATGATGAACTGCCACCAGAAATTAAACTTGAAATCAAACAATATAAGTTTCATGTTGGACTTATTGAAACTGAAGTAGGGCTGGAAACATATGCTTTATTAGTTAATGAAATTGAATTTAAGAAACTTTCAAGATATGATCGATTTGCAATATCCATTGCGAAAGAAAATCTTTATTATTGCAATAGTAATGATAAACCCGTAAGAAATGCCTGTAAAAAACTAAAAGTTAAATATACAGGTGTTTTGGGTGTTCTAGGAAGATCATATACTAAAGAGAAGATGACCAAAGACGAGTTAGAAAGTTATATAGATTTATTAATATCAGATAAAACATCGAGCTATATTGATTTAAGAGTTATTGAGCAGTTTAAAGTGGAGATAATGTCAGAAGAGAAACCATAAAACATATTATAAAAAGCAATAGATTTTCCTATTGCTTTTTATAATATGCATTAAAAACGCATATCAAATTGACAACGGTTATCTATAAGCGTATACTTTACATGAAGGGAAGTGATCGAAATGCTTCTTAGCAGCTTTAAAGTTGGTGGATATAAAGTGTTTGGACAGCCAGTAGAACTTAAGATGGTGCCTAAAACAAAGAACGCGTTACACCTATCAGAAAATATCATAGTCCATAAAGAGAAAACGACTATTAAAAAGAATCTAAAAAGTGCAATTTTATATGGCGGGAATAATACTGGGAAGTCAGCATTGCTAGATGCTTTAATGAGAATGAAAAAAATATTTAAGCAAGGATACGTGAATAAGTTTCCTATTGAGATTCTTAAGAATTTCATTTATGACTATGATAATTTATTTAAATTTGAAGTGACGTTCTCAAATGACACCAAAACCTTCATTTATGGCTTTGAATTCGAATTAAAAGATAGTATTGGTGAATATCTATATGAAGATGATAAACTCCTTTTCTCGCGCGATTTAAGCGGCGAAATAGAAGGGGAATTTGTGAACACTGATAGTTTCAAAATTAAACTACTAGATCTGCCTTTAGATAAATTAATTGTCTCGTATTTTTTAGGATATACAAAGTGTTTTGATTATCATCAGACGTTTACATTGATTGATACATTTTTTGATAAAATTAAATGTGTAAACAACCGTGAGAATATCATTAATGTACCGCTTTACACTAAGTTTATAAATGACTCAAAAAGAATGTCTATTTTAAATAAACTAATAGTTTCAACAGAGCTATACATAGAAGAACGAAATTTATTGTCTGAAGAGAAGTTATACAAAACTGATATTTATAAGTTTATCTCTGAAAATGATGGCTTTGAAGATTTTATAAACACTGATGACAACAAAGAGTCATTTGAGTCTTTAGTTGATTTGTTGAGAGTAACATCAGTTTACAAAGATAAAAATGGAGATATAGTAAAAAAACCTTCTATTCTCTTTGATTCAGTTGGAACTAATAAGTTTATAGTTTTAGCAATGCATATCATTTCAGCACTACAAGAGGGTAATATCCTGTTGATTGATGAGTTTGAAAGCAGTTTTCACCATAAGTTAACAAGGGCGTTAGTAGTCCTTGTGAATTCAGAAATTAACAATAACGCACAATTTATTATGACAAGTCATGATGTTAAATTATTATCACCACAATTATTTAGAAAAGACCAAATCAATTTTATTTTAAGAGATGATTGTCATGTTGAGATTGTCTCACTGGATGATTTTAAAGCTAACTCAAATAGAGATATTAGAAGTAATAGTAATTTTGAAAAAATGTATGTAGATGAAAAAATTGTTTCACTGCCTTACTCAGATATATATCAAGTTATAAAAGAATTCAAAAGTAGAAAATAATTTTGGGGGTATTATTATGAAATATAAAATTAGCTTTATAATTAAATTGATTAACATCATAAAGGCAATTTTTTGGAAAAATTCTGATGTTATCTATGTTAACTCTAATAAGAAGATATTTGATCAAAATGGTATTGATGAAATTCATAGTATTAAAAAAAGCAAGTTTATAATTAATGAGTCTAAGGTTAGTAAGCTAGGATTAAAGTTTAATAAGGTGCATTTAAAGAAAATGAAAATTGATTTATATCATATTTCCCGAAACTTACAATATAAACCTAGAATCGGATATGCCGGATATGCAAGTACACCATTTGCAATATATGATGGGTATTATTTAGGTGATAACCATGATTACGTTCTTTTTGATACCAAGAAAGAATCTAGTGGATTTTATAAAATAGATTTTTCAAGAAAAAGAATCTCAAAAAATACAATAACTATTCCAAATGATGTAGATGAAATTTGTTTGTTAGTTTCAAGTTCATATATTATTAATAAAGAGACAGTTAAATCGTGTTATACATATGAATATAACAACATAATCATCGATAAAATTACACTAGAATATTTAAATAAAACATTCTATTTTATCTCTGATTTTTTAGATGAATGCCGAAATAAAGATATAAAAATAATTCATTTATATTCATCCTCTAGACAACCAGTATCATTTATTATCGGAACTGCAATTCAAGCTCATCACCCTGAAGTTATGGCTTATGAGTTTGAGAACGGGAACTATAATTGGGCATTGGATGTTCAGAAAGGAATATTGAATGAGGGATAAAATATGGCAAACATAATAAAAGAATTGTTAGATGCTTATAGAGTTAATAGGGACTTTCAAAAGGAAATTCGCGAAACATATAGAAACTCAATTAAAGAAGTATTGTCTTCTTTATATGATACTGGAGTAAGGTTTATATATGGGGGTTCTTTAGCTAAAGGGACTGCCAATACAAACTCTTGTGACATAGATTTGATATGTTATGTTAATTGCAATACTAATATGACTTTAAAAGAAATATATGAAACAACTGCAAAAGCTCTTGAAGATAATAATTACTTAGTTAATAGAAAAAATAGCGCAATAGAACTCACAGGAAAAATAGGTGAAAATTCCTGGGATACAACTGTTGATGTTGTTCCAGGAAGATATATAAAAGACTCTCAAGATGTAAATTTATGGAATAATCGTGAACAGAAAACCTTAAAGACCAACCCAGAAAAGCAAATAAACAAGGTGAAAGAGTCAAATAGTAAAGATTTAATTAGAATAGTGAAATTATTTAGAGAATTTAATAATCTTAGATTTAAATCTTTCTTTCTTGAGATTTTCATTATAGATATAGTCGAAGAAGATTTTCAAGATGGTGATGATATTCAAGATAAGTTAGTTCATTTTTGTAATCATTCTAATGATATTGGTACGACCAAAATTTTTGATCCCGCTAACTTTAACAATGACATTATGAAGATTCACAATGAACATGAATATGGATTGATAAGAAGTAATCTAGATAAATTAAGACTTGCTTTATTAACTGATGATGATGAATCTATTCGAAAGTGCATTTTAGGAGTAAGTTATAATGTGTCAGAGTCTTATAAAAATAATGCTAGAAATCATTCTTCATTGATTAAGTTCGACAATGCATTAGTTCTTTATAATATTTTTAGAATATCAGGTTTTTATTCATATGATGATTCATACAATAATTCAATCTCGGAGAATATTGAAATAAATATAAATTCAAATCTTAAGTTTGTTGCCTATGTTCTTTCATCGTTTGTAGTTAATTCAGTGACGTGGATAATATGTAACTCAGGTTATGAAGCTAGAAAAGCCAGTCAACTTAGGGGTAATAAGCTAGAACGATCTAATAAAATTGATAATGTTTCTACAGCTAACCATTATATTAAATTCGAGAGTACACTTTATTATGGTGATCATTATGCACAAGCAAAACTAGAAACTACTACAGGGAAAATATATATGAGTAATATTATCACAGTTAAAATTCGAAAATAGTTTTATATATAACTATTGATTGTTAAAAGAAGGAAACGAAAGGAGACGCACTATGTTAATGTGTAATATATTTTATGTCAGCTAAATCAAACTCGTTGTTCCATTTTACTGATGAAATGGATGTACTAATTAGTATTCTTGAAAAGGGATTTGTCCCAATGTATTGTAAAGAAGAAATTGATGATTTGTATGGAGATGAAGAATATCTAATCTCAACTGGATTAGAGAATCACCTAGGACTTAATACCTTTCCAATGACATGTTTCTGTGATATCCCTTTAACTAGGATTAAAGATCACATGGATAGATATGGGAACTTTGCTATAGGCATGTCCCAAAATTGGGGCTTGAAAAAGGGATTAACGCCAGTTTTTTATTATTCTCCTGAAATGCCTATTTATAGTAAAATGCAAAATCTAGTTAAGACATCTGACACTAAAAAATATGAAACCCTTTTTAGTGATTTTGAAAACGAAGACGTTTTGCATGCTTATGATTTATCATTGGAGTTTGTAAAAAGTATCAAAAATTACATGAAACCATTAAAGATAATGAATGATGATCCTAAGACTATGAAAAAGCATAAATTCAAGTATTTTCATATTGAAAATGAGTGGCGTTATGTTCCTGATCAAAAAGAATTTGAAAAAGCAACCTCACAAAAATTCTATATCAACGAAGCAAGTAGAAAACAACATAACAAAAAACAAATTAATCTACATAAACAAATCAGTTTGAAAATCGATATTGAGGACATTGAATATATTATTGTTAAAGATAAACAAGACATAGATGTTCTTATCGATAGAATAAGAAAATGGGATAGAAAATATAACGAACGATCTGTTGATAAACTATTAACTAAAATCATTTCTATGAGACATATAAATGATGACTTTTAAATTATTACAACTTTCCAGCTAATGAGCTCAACACCTTTATTTTTAGCTTTACATTTACTTTCAAGTAGTGGATTGATTTCTGCTACTTTTTTTAGTTCATCTTTTTCCATAGACTTATCAGTAGTGTTTATGATAAAGACATAATTCTCTTGATCGACAATAACAATCTTATCGAATATTTTCTTTATGGTATCAATTGGCAAATCAACCATAGGTAGTTCAATAGAGGTTATTGCTTTTTTAATCTCTTTGACACGGACCCTTGTTGTGGTAAGGTTTCATCTTCTAATCGAACATATTTAATACTCTTTTTAATGATGATTTTTTCTGGTTCAATCATTAGAGCTTGATCTGCTGAATCAAGTTCGTCTTTTTTGATGATTTTAAACTATTGGTCTTTATAAGATCTAAGGTTATTACTTAATTTATTCATTTTTTTATCTAAAGGTTTTTTGTTTAATCGTTGATTAACTTGCTTGTCAAATTTGGCTTCTAATTCCTTAAATTTCCTTGCTAAGGCGATTGTTGCCTTTCAGGTAACGTGGGTTGCTGTCTTAGAATAAATGCGCGATGTGCCCTTTTTTCGCTTGTATTCATTTTCTAGTAAATCATACTCTGGTTTGTTTGGCACTTTCACTTTGATATGTAAATGCGTATCATGCATTAATGAGTAGATAAACTAGGTGAAAGGATTTTTCTCTTGAAGATGATGTTTTCTTGTTTGGCTATTGATTAATTCTTGAACTTGATTAAATATATCTTCATCAATGATAACTTCGTGGTGATTTTTGATAATATATTTTGGTTTATCGCAATCATTAACGATATTCCTTTTACCACCTTGATTGTGATTCATATATGTTTTTTCATGTTCCATAATGCCAACACATCGTTTATCTCTTAGGATATTGTTGATTTGCAAAGAAGTAGTAAACTCATTACCTTTGGTAGTTTTTAAGCAATGATCTCTTGCATATGCTATTAGCTCACTTACTTCTTTGCCATCTAGTTTCATAGCAAATAATGTTTTAATCGTTTCAGCATCTTTAGAAATCGGCTTATATTTTTTGTCTTAGGTGATTTCATAACCAATCAGTTTGTGAAGCGTTACTTGTCCTTTTTGTGTATACTTTTGAAATCGTTTCTAACACTACACTTAACGCTCTAACTAATATTTCTTGATTTCTTTTCAGCCATATTTGCTAGGTTTGAAATAAAAAAGTCTGTGTGTTATAAGACATTTTAAAGCAAAATCAAGGTTTTATTCAATTTAATGGCAAAATCAAGGTTTCTTTATAGATTGGTCCTGATAATGGTTAATTCTAAAGAAGAATAAGGTTAAAACAATAGATTCTCTTTTAAAAGTTCTATTGAATAAGCTAATATCACAAGGAATATTAACGAAATCTTAATTTTTATCGTTAAAAAAAAGAAAAAAGCGTCGTTATTTGTACTATATAAGTGAGTAGGAAGAAGGTGGCCGTGTATGACACTCATTTGGGGAAGGCATATTTTTGAAAAAAAGCACAATAATCACGAAAATAGAAATAATAAAGTAAGAAAAATCACGAAAATAGAAATAACGACCATTATTTCCAAATATGAATGTTTAATTTCTTCTTTCGGAGAGATTGCACTGCTACAATTTTTTTGAAAATGTGAAATTTGTAAAACTGTTCATATAAAAGTAGGTGTCCCAGTTTTGTAAAAAGACCATCAAGAGTTATTGATAAATTTTAAAATTAAAGTAAAAATCACGCTAGCACAGTAGTATATTATAAAGAACTATTTAGGATTGGAGGTTTAAACTATGAATAATCATCCTTTAGAAGCCTTGGTCAGTCAATATCTTGCAGAAAAGGATATTTGCTTAGGCACATTCGAATTATATAATACGATACTTAAGCAATACACACTTTACCTAAGGGAACATCAGATTCTATACGCTCATACTAGTGATGTGATTAATTACCTGGAATGGAAAAGAAATCAGGGATATTCCGTGCGGTGGATTTACCACCAGATCAGTGCGCTCAAAGGATTTTACCGGTATTTAAGCTTCAATCAAAAGCGCTTGGATTTACCAGAAGCCTACGATTCTGATATCACGGAAGCAATCAAAAATGAGCGCATAAAAACCCAAGTATCAAAACCGATTTTAACACTAGAACAAGCCAAACAGATGATATTGACGACCAAAAGTATGAGAAAATATATTTGGCATTATAGAGACCATGCGATGATTTATTTGATGATCACTACTGGCTTAAGATCTGTTGAGGTAAGACGGGCAAGAATAAAAGATCTAAAGTCTGTTAATGATCAGCTTATCTTATATGTACAAGGTAAGGGAAGAGATTCAAGAGATGAGTATGTAAAGATCACAGGGGGTGTTAAAGAGGCTATTAAAGATTATTTAAATAAAAGAAAAGATAAAAATCCATATCTCTTTATTTCACATTCACATCATACTGATATTCCATATCTTTCAAGAACTTTCTTTATTGGGATGTTTAAACGTGTCTTAAAAGACTCAGGGCTTGAAGATACAAAGATTACACCACATGCCTTAAGACATACAGCAGCGACACTTAATTTACTCAGGGGTGGCTCATTAGAAGAAACCAAAAGGTTCATGCGTCATACAAACATGTCATCTACATTAATCTATGCCCATCATATAGACCGCATGAAAGATGATTCAGAGGATCAAATAGAAAATTATATTTTAAAAGAAGATGCATTTTTGAATAAGGAATAAAATGCCTATAGTGCTTGCTAGAGTATCAAGCTCATAGACTTTACACCATATATTTATAAAAATTGAGGTAAAAACCTATGGATAATCACCCTTTAGAAGAGTTAAGTGAAAGATATCTTTCGAATAAAAACATCTCAAGTTCAACCCTAAAATCATATAAAATCGTTTTTAACCACTATATAAACTACTTAAAAGAGCGTCATATCATGTATGCAAAGACCTCGGATGTGATAAAATACCGCGAACATAAAAGAAGATCAGGTCATTCAACTGAATATATCTATATTCAAATCAGTGCACTTAAAGGTTTTTATCATTATTTAAGCATAAACCAAAAAAACTTATGCTTACCAGTTACTTATGCTTATGATATTATGGTTTCTATTAAAAATGAACGCATTAAACACCGTATAAAAAAACCAATACTAACTAAAGAACAAGCTAAACATATGATCATACACACAAAAGAGCTACGCAAATATATTTGGCACTATAGAGATCATGCGATCATCTATGTGATGATGACATCCGGTTTGAGAGCGATTGAAATCATACATGCGAAAAGAGAAGACTACAAACGAGTTGATTCAAAACAATGTCTTTATGTTCAAAGAGAAGGAGAAAAAACAGACGCCGAATTCGTAAATCTATCTAAGGGTGCTAGAGACGCATTAAATGATTATTTAAATAAACGGCGTGACAACAACCCATATCTTTTTATGTCACACAGGAAGGTATCAGATAAAGGACATCTCTCAACAACTTTTTTTAAGGATATGTTTAAAAGACTCTTAA
>Ga0307967_1001328_pt1 | contig 15202 bp, 14 predicted proteins | sample OrgLakmetagen648_FD_201828 | JGI IMG/M metagenome (GOLD analysis project Ga0307967, IMG submission 201828) | Saline water microbial communities from Organic Lake, Antarctica - #648 | ecosystem: Environmental > Aquatic > Non-marine Saline and Alkaline > Saline | place: Antarctica: Organic Lake... | reverse complement strand
CATGACTGAGAGATACACATGGCAGGACCAGCGGAAAAAGTTTTGGGCGGCCCAGCGGCACAAACATAAATATGGCCACATTTTTTTGTGGACCTCTCAAGCACCTGCGCATGACAAGTATATGATGACAGGCTACAACACAAGCAGCAGCACGAGCTTTACAAGCTGCCAAATCATACGTGCGGCGCATCAAGGAGCAAGTACGTTTTTAGAGAAAAGCACACAGCGCACAGAAATATCTGAACCTCACTCATAGCCCCTCTTCGCTAGCAGAATGAACTGACTCAACCAACCATAGAAATACAGACCGCCACACTGACATGCACACGCAAGCTTGCAAGGCACGCACACATACCTGTGGCAGGGCAAAGTAAGGGCGCAGCTCTTCTTCATTGATTGCATACTTAGCCTCTCGCAGGCGCTCAGACCAGAAGCTCACGTCCCACCACCTCAAGGAGTCCTCTTTGAAACCCTGGACGCACAAAGAGGGTAGAGAGGTTTCTCATCCATGTACACAAAAGCACACAATTTCATAAGTCCTTGAAAAGATAAAAGGCACGCGACATAGAAGGGGCACTTGGGCCAGAAACCCACGACCACTGCTTCAAGGAGTTTATAAGGAGCCCTGGACGCACGAAGGGGGTATAAGGCAGAAAAGGGTCACGTTTCAACATTTTAGTATTTTTGCTGCGAGCTTCAGGACCTATTAAAGTGGAGGTATGACAGGCAAGCACAGGAGTCTCTAGCAAATTAGCAACACTTTTACTCTTTTTTTCTGTGCAGTGGCCATCAACACCATAGACAGCATAAATTGCACCAACGTTGCCCAGTCACAGGGCTCTAGACAAGCTTAGGGATCCCTCACACGTTTTTACGAGGATACTTTCCACTATCACCATTATCAATCATGAAGTGCCACCCACATCACGGAACTCCAAAGTTCTCTGTCTAGTCTTTCCGTATGGCGGTTGATCAATACCCACCCGTACATGGCAAAAAGGAAAAATCCACCTGGTCCTTGGTAAACTTAATGGCGCATATCATGTTATTATTGGTACTTCTGTGAAGCAGTCATTGCCCCCTTTTATGAAAAGATTACTAAATTACCTGACTTTTGGCAAATTCGGTGACCTCTGTCAGGTCCTTCTGTGCGGCAGTCATCGAGGACGCACGCAGCTCCTCTAACAGAGCCTCAGCCTTGTCCAAGTCAGCCATCTACGGCAGAGAGGTATTTGTTGGAGGGAATGAGTACCTGGACGGGACCTGTGCAGCCACAACTGTATACACCTCTAATTCTTAAATAACACAAGCACATACTTACACACACACACATTCACAATCGGCGTCACAGTTACTGTCAAAGCGCTGTTTTAACCACCTACGTTCTTGTGTGTAGTTTTGAAGTTGTGATAAAAGTGCTGCATCAAACTAAATAAGCTCAAGGAAGATCACATACCGTGCAAGATGTGCAAAACAAGTGTGTTGTGATGTGTGCACGAGTGAAACAATTCATTGTGAAATTTCTTGACAAAAAATACATGATTTTGTCAATGGTGGTAAATCTGTGTCCACTGTTGGCAAACCAATGCCCCTCCTTTTAGCAAGCACGTGACTCACAGCTGTATATTTCAAAATGGTGAACAAGAGGCTTAAGACATAAGTGCACATAACTTCCTCCGTTACACCTGCACATATAATAGAAAAGAGTTCCTACACAAAAAAAACTGTGCACGCTGCTGACACAGCCACCTCGTCTCCAACACACCTTTTTCGACATGGACAACTCAGCAAAGTTACTGAAGCCGAGCAGTTTGGCCTTTTCCTGGCGAAGAGACAGGACCTGTGGGGAGAGGAAGGAGCGCTTTTTGTGTGTGTGTGTGCGTGTGTGCGCGCGTGCACACCCTGTCTGTGTGTACAAGTGCAGGACCATGACTTGCTAATCTGTGTGTACAAAAGTGCAGGACCATGACTTGAGCATTGCAAGTAGTCAGATGGAGAGGAAGCACCGCAATAACTCATATATTTTCATTTGTGTGCATATGAGAAGAGGTTTGCCTTCCAGTTTGCCTGGGACACACCATTATGACATGTACAGTCAACCCCTGCCGTTGTAATGATACGTAGCGATGATTTGCAGCGACGACATGCCTTGCTGCACTTATGTTGTGATGGTACGTAGCAATGACACACCTTGCTGCACATATGTTGTGATGGTATGCAGCAATGACATGACTAGCAGCAGCCGTGTATTGACGCACCTTTTCAATGAGGGGACTGTTGTCAATGTCTCCAGAGCTTGCGCGTGTGATGTTTGCACGGTACATCGTCTCACGCAGCTCACGATTTTTTGCGTGCGTCATCACCTGCCAGGTTGAAGACCAGTAAAATAATGATGTTGATTAATATGAGTTTTGCAGCATTTTTACTGCAAGAATACAGCAAGTCAGGCCACAGAGAACTCTAGGTGCATTGTTGCGTCTTCCATGTGCATGTGTGAAGGAAATGGACATATTCATACTTTAAACAAGCATAATCAGATCTGCGTGTTCCGAACGATGGAGTGCGTAAGGACTAGTTAGAGGGGCAACATCTGCTGAGAAAAGACACCTGAGCATTTGCGTGTAGCATAACGATGCAGGGTGCTTGTGCAGTAGGCAGAGAAAACTGTAAAATTGACACCTTATGGCATGGAAACCCTTCCTTGTCCTTGCGGCATGGTAGCTCTTCCTAAGCCAAACCCTGCCACACCCGGTGTTTTAAGGGTGCAATGCTAGCATGAAAAGTGTACAACAGCAAGAGGCTGCTTGCCCTGGTTCTCTCCACCCCAGGCCTATACTTACCGGAAAGTAGCTGGGGAAGTCTAGGGTGAACAGCCAAGGCCCCGACTCGGGTGTGGCTCCTTCGTGGCCCTTCTCTTTGGAAGCAGCCTGTGCCGCTAGACCCAAGGCAGATTCAGGTAGGCCATCCACCTGCATGTGCGTGTATGTGTGTGTATGTAAACGTATGTATATGTGCGTATGTGTGTTTGCAAATTAGATAGGAATTGGGTAGGCCATCCACCTGTGTGTGTTCAAGTGTGCGCGTGTGTATTTCTACGTATGTGTGTGTTTGCATGTAAGTTAGGACATGTAAATTTGTTCACACATCTGTACATGCATAGAGGTTTTGTGTGCGTAATGCGCAACCTTACAATGAAACACACAAGTGATGATTACACGCGATCGCATGTGGGAAGAGTGACCCTTCCTACCTCTTCTTTTGAGGTGACAAGCTTTTTGAACGCCTTGGTGGCGTCCAAGACGTTGTTGGAGAACTTTGTGGATAACTGGGCCAGCTCCTGCTGAATCTCGTTGAAGCGGTCCTTTTGGGGGCCCTCCAAAGCCACACCCCCAAGCACAAAGTCACGCAGCTCTGACTCGACCTGCGTGCACCAAGAGTCGGAGCTCAGTGTGTAGGGCTGACCAAACGTGAAGAACACCCACGCTTCAGATACGTACGTTTGGCAAAGGAGCACCCTGCAAAGGGTATACTGCACACGCAAACAAGCGTGGCTGTTCGATGCTGTCATAAAGTAAGCACGTAGCACGTGCGCAGTTTTGGCCGTGCAAATCGTGATAAATTGGCCGTGCAAATAGTGATAAAGCATTTGTAGCAGTCGCGGCAGAAAAATGCAGTCTTAGAATGAGCAGGAAGTGCAACGTACCACACGCTTTTGCCCAGGTGTTAGCTTCTCCCAGTCTGATCCATTCCTCAGAGCCAGAAAGCCCTCATACAAAGGCCTGCGTGTGGTATACAACAGACTGACGGTAAGTGCGTGACAATGCATGTGCACGCGCATTTGCATACACATGTGCAAACTCAAAAGACCTCGTCATACAGGGATTTGAATGCAGCTCACTGTCCAGCCCCCATGAACGGGAGTTGCAGCACAGAAGCCTTAAAAAGCGTTATACAAGCCACACATACGAATCTGGCCAACCCTATCGGTTGACACGCACTCACTTGCTCTGGCTGAGGCGCAAACCGAGCTTCACATTCTCTGGCTGCACCTCCTCCACGGCCTTGCGCAGCTCCTCGTTGTCTTTCACTCCCTACATCCGGCAAAATTAGTTAATCATATGACCTTGCAACCACCCTTAATTAAGTCTGTTATGACTCCCTGTACCTGTACTATGATTTGATGGATTGTTTAACTTTGTGTTGCATCGTACAATTCTAAATTATGCCCTTTATCCCTAAAAATGTCCAAGCACGTGTTAAGTTGGGCATTCATGCGTGTAGACGTCGATTCCATTCTGTCCTGAATCGTGAGGTCCAGGTGCACGTATATCTGGAACAGGAGATGAAGCACTGGCAGTATTGACTTGCTGCACTTTTGTGCTTGCCTCTGCACATCGTACGGTGACATCAAAACAAGCGTCACCCACAATTCTGACAGTTGCTGTCTATCACTAAATAGGTGGCAAGACATCATTAGCAGCACATTGCTTTAGAGAGCACTTCATCTGTGGCCGTGTGTAGAACAAAGCAGGAGCCATGCTATCCCTGCTGCAAAAGCATGCTAACGCTTTACTATAGAATTGGCACTCTGTGGGCCTTGTTATTTTGAGTCCTAAAAATCTGTCGCGTACAAACATGAGGCACGCGGCAGTGAGGGGAGAGTATATGACAAACCTTGAGGTGACCAACAATGCCCCAGGCACGTTGGTGACGGTCCACGATGCGCTCTAGGGGATCTAGCAGGCTGGACCACTGTGTGTGGAGAGTGTGTATGTGTGGAGGGGAGGCTATGTAGGAAGTTGTTGTGTATGCACTATTTCACCTGCCTGCCTGCACGCCTTTTATCGTCTGCATTCGTCTGCATTCACCTTCAGCGTGAGTTCAAAGCGCTCTGACAACAAGGGTTACCAGCTTATCGCTGTCACGCTTTCATCTAGCATTTCTACATATAGAAAGTGATGCGGTCCTGGCAGAGGAAAAAGTAGCTGGCAGAGTGCAGCACAAAGAGAAGGCACAGGCGGATGTGCAAAGCCTCAGTTGCCAAGGAGCCATTGGTCATACCAAATGCCGCACAGCCTATGACGTAAGAAGCAAGTGGCAAGTCCCCTGTTCTGTGGTCTGGAGCCATGGGCTTTAACCCGTGTAACTCAAAATGCAAGGTGGGCCACATGAACTCTCTTCGTCACTTCTTCTATTCTGCTGTGACACACGCGCACGTACACCACACCCACACACACCGTAGGAGCTGCGTTCTTTTCCAGGGCATCAATGTCAGCGTGCAGCTGGGTGAGGAGGCTTCTTACACCGGGGACCACGTGGTGAGGCTGTGAACCAACAAATAGCAGAAGTCAGGTACGAGGGGGAGGTGTGCATTTTTTGTCGTGCATTCTGCTCATAAGCGAGGAAATTGTTTGCTTGGCACACACAAGCATTTGAATATTGAAATTCAGCAGAAGCCTAGATATTCACTATGAGGTGATCATGCAAGCAGTTATCTGGATGGGGAGGCGGATGAAGGAGACACACCACCACACGCGCAATGCTTGTGCGCAGCATGAGGCTGCTCATGCTGCCACGCCTAAGGCACCTCACCTTCACTTGGTCATACAAGGGGAAGGCTGTGTCCTGCGCAACGGGAGTGTTTTGTGTGAGCGTTGTAGTGCAAAAATGAGCGTGTCCTCGTCCACACATGCACTTTAGACCTTTGTCCACACACGCACCGCAAGCAGTGGGTTTGCTTCTACCGCTGTTTCTGCTGCTGGGGCTGTTGCCATGCTTCGTGTGAGGAACCTGTGGTCTCTCCTCCCACTTGTGACAGGGGTAGTGGACAAACAAGGGCCACCAACTGAGCCAGGCAGACCCCTTGACAAGTTGACAGAGGAGCTAGGAACGACAAAACAGTGGGGACGAACAAAGGAGAGACTGGCGGGAGCAAAATTGCAGCGAGCTACCGAAGGCCTTAGTAACTGTGATTTACTGTTCAATGCTTGCATAATAAATAATCGCAGCATAAATATAATTTACAGTTTCGTTTGTTGGCCGAGGCACAGATTGTAGGCCGAGCGTCTCGCTGTTTTTTATCCATGTATGTTTCTCCACACGTTTTTGAGTGTGGTGTTCTTTGGCCAATCCCATTCCCTAGCCCCTAATCCTAACCGGGTCCCTAAGAACGTGCGCAAGGGGAAAATTTTGGCCGGGAGACCCCAATATAAGTAGATCTAATAAATATGAATTTTAAATAGCAAGTGCCAGCCAGCCAGCCAGCTCTTCTGTCACCAATTTTAACGTTGAACAAAAAATCTATTCACTTAGGTCATTTAGACAAGGAGGAAAAGAAAACGGCCCGGTGATGCGCGTGCGACTGTCTTCAGATAACAAACGTGCGGACATTTGCGCGGACAAGAGAGAGCAGCCCCCGTGCACTCGCATCTAGCAAAAGAAGCTTGTAGCGTAGTGCTCGTTGCTGGAAAGAAGACCACCTTTGGGGATGGACGAGGATGGCAACTCACTGCCATGGTATAATACTGGGGGGCTGTGAAAAGATTCAAAAAAATCTTAATACGTCTGGGACTGTAACAAAGCGTGATTACGAACGGAACAACCCCAGATCTCAGTGTTGCAGCACATGTTAAAAACTCTTCAACACTTGTTTCCGGGAGAGCGATGCAATATGTCGTAGGTTGAAAAGTAGCGCATTCCATTAAGATCTACACCACCGCTGCGATCTACTCTTCTATAACCTTGCCTCAGGGCATCTGGCACTTGCAGTGGGGCAACGGCAGAAGAAGAAGCTACGGCAGGCGGCAACGGGTGGGGGCTGGGAACAGGGGAATGTTGTTGCTGCTGCTCTACATGCTGGTGCTCCCCCTGAATCCGTGTGCCCGCGAGCAATCCATCAGAGCTGCCTGCACCCCCTAGGTACGAGGACGGCGACCTGGCAGGGCTCTTCAGCGCAGCTAGGGCTGCGGAGCCTGTGCCAACTTTCCTTTTTGATCCTAGATCGTCTGTTGTTGCATCTGTTCCACTACACAGATCAGTGGGTGCAAAACTGTGGATGGGGGGTGGGGCAGGAGGAAGGAGAGCGGAGGTGGCAGCTCGGACGCAATGACCTGAAATGGACATGCAATTTGGTAGCATGGGCACAGGGATGGCAGAGATTGGGTCAGGACTCATACATGTGTTTTATCGTATGAGTATGTGTGTTTCTTTGTGACACCGCCTTCCTGCAAATTGTAGTTCTTTGATACATTCACAAAAGCACAAAAGCAAACTTTATTTTGGCACGGACATAAATTACCTAAACCAGATCAGCGGTGACATGGAAAATAAGTGTTTGATGCAGTGTCATTAGTGTTTAATGGTAATCAGTAGAATGTGGCAAAGGTGCAGGCCAGAATTTGTAGGAAATGTCTCATCAAGAACATTCTGACCTGCAGTTCTTAACGCAGGTCTCGGCCATGGTTGCCCTTCACAGTCTTTGTCCGGAGACTGCAGAGCAGACCAGCCTGCATCGCCAAACCCCTTGCTTAGCAGTCCCCCCCCTAAACTGCTGAGCGGGTAGCTTCCGCCTCTTTCATTCTCTTCCCACCACCTGGGGCTCTCTCCTAAATGATGCTGCTGCTGCTGCTGCTGCTGCGGGCCTGGTATGGCGCCCCACTGCGGCTGCGGCTGGTGGCTCAGGCTACTGTTGAGGCTGAGGCTGCTATAAGGAGGAGACCCTGCAGGTGCTTTTGGTGCTTCTGGTGTGTCCCACATGCTAGGAGAAGGACGCCAGGGCGGTGACCCTGCGCTTTCAAACGACAGCACTGTGTGAGTACCAGCAGCAGCAGGCTGTAGGGGCGGCGGCAACGGGAGGGGCAGTGGGGACGGAGTGTTTGAGAAGGCTTGAGGGGCATAGGGTGTTGACGGCAGCAGAAAACTTGGCAAGCCCCATGCACCACTGGCACCACCATCGCTGTAACCAGCCGTGCCAGAAGAGGCAGGAGTTGTGCGGCGTGCATCCTCATGCATGGTAGACTCTGCTACAGCTCCTGCAGGCACCTTTGAAACGTCGGTGTTGCTGACGCTGCTCTCCCTTCGCTTTGAGGCTGCAAGGTCAGCCAGCATGCTGCTCACCTGTGTGAGCGGGCAAAAGGGTGTGATGCGCCATGTGCATGTTGGAGAAGTGCGTGATATGAGCGTGTTGTCACTACAGGTCTGTCCCCTACAGGTGATGTCCTATTCTTGTGAATTAATTAACTCTGCTCGCGGTTTGGTCGGCGTGCTCGTCCTTTGCGCAAGCCGTCACGACGCATCAATGTACCAGCTTGACCATTCGATTGCAAGTATGGGCTATGTATACCCTTACGAACATGAAAGTATTATGGAAACCGGGTGTAAACGAAAGTAAGTAATGAATCCTTGAGAGATTTCACTACTTACTTTCATATAAAACCCAGTTTCCATAAAACTTTCATGTTCAAGGGGGGAGATATAGCCCATACTTGCAATCGAATGGATAAGCTGGTACCACGATTCTTCGTGACAGCTGTCATGCTAAATCAGTGGCATGGACAAATCATGTGAATTTCCCTGGGGTTTATAATGTGAACAATGATTTTACGGCTATTTAGTTGTTTGGCCAGATTAGATGGTCCTCTTGTAACAAACTCTCTCTCTCTCTCTTACCCAGACACAACCATCAGCCACCTCAGCAACACCTTGGTGCGTTGCTTGAGCTGTCCCCACTGTTTCTCATGTAAAGAGAGGTTTATTAAAATAAAGAAATGTTCAAAGTGTGGATAAGGAATAGTTGCTGGAGATTCACAAATATTTACAGGAACTCCCACCATTCTCTAACCCCACCCATCTTTGAAAAAGACCTCCCAACACATTTGCAAGTGTTGCAAAATGAAATAGATCTTTGCACAGGTTACAAGTTGTTTGATAGACCTTGCGAAAAACAGCGCTCATTAAACCGCAGGAGACCTAGTTTGCAATATGGCCCGCATAAGCCTTACTTGGTTTTAATTAAGGATTGACTGATGGTGGTTGGGGAGGAAGCAAAGCGCTGATTCCTTTTGAAATGTTCAAATCCTTAATTAAAACCAAGTAAGGCTTATGCGGGCCATATTGCATTAAACCGCAGGAGACCTAGTTTGCAATATGGCCCGCATAAGCCTTACTTGGTTTTAATTAAGGATTGACTGATGGTGGTTGGGGAGGAAGCAAAGCGCTGATTCCTTTTGAAATGTTCAAAGAGGAATGTGCCGTAATGCGCAGGTTGGATGCAAGAAAAAACAAAGAAACGAGAATGCCTCACCGTCGTTGCTAGGCCACCAGACTTGCTAAGCTTGCTGGCACTCCGACAGCCAGGGGGCCCAAGGTAGTGAGGTGCTGCTGCAGCTGTTGCTGTTGCTGAGAGGCCGTAGCTGCTCCTAGGCTCAGGTGCTTGCTCCTCTGCTGCTGCTGCTGCTGCTGCTGCAGGAGGGAAGGACTGCTGCCAGTAATCTTGCCGCTGCTGCTGCGGCGGCTGCTGCTGCTGATGCTGTTTGTGCTGCTGGTGTGCAGCATGGCTACTACTCACACTGAGAAGCTGCTCACACGGGTCGCGATGATCACAAACAAAAGGTTCATCCCCCCTTGCCCACGCAGGCTGCTGCAAACAGCCACCCTCTTCCTCCTGCCCTTCCTGCTGTCGCCCCCCTTGGGCCTCACCTGCTTGTGCTATTGAGTGGGCTGGGCCTATTGCTGTACCCCTCCCTTGGCCCGCTCTCTCTGCTGCTGCTGTGGCTGCATAGCTCCCTGTCCTACTCCTGCTGTACCCAGGTGATGAGGTACTGCCGCTGGTTTGTTGCTGCTGCTGCTGTGGTGCCTGGCCGCTCGATGCGACACCGCGCTGCACTGGTGCATCTTGGTAGTTGCTGTAAAATCCATCTCCCGCCCCTTGATTTGCACCCTCTCGGCCGTGAACAGCTGTGTGCGGGTCAGGGGTAGGTGAATACCCGTGGACAGCTATGTGGGCAGAGTGAGTCTCTTTGCTAACATGAGGTGTGGGGTGGGAGGGGTGGGGGTGCTTGGCTTCTCGGACGCTGTGATGGTCTGAGGAGGTGGCTGGGCTGAGCAGCCTGCAGATTAGTGTATCAAATTACTCTGTTTGGCTGAATTCAAACACTTACGTATGTTGAAAGCTTGAAGTGACCAGATTTTCCGTGCACACACCGCGCATGTCACATCAAACGAGGGAATGGTGATTGTTTACCACGACAAGTCTGTCTGGATGGATGAGGCTCCATGTCTCACCATTCAGAAGTATCTATTCAGAAATAATGCAGCTTTAACAAGAGGTCCCTCTACGGCAGATTGTTAGCATGGTAACTAAACTGTTTTCAAGCTGGACAAGTCTGTTGGAAAATGGCAGAGCACCCAAGCAGCTTCTGCAATTATATTGGCTTTTCACCAAGTTGAAAACTCCATAACTCATATTGACAGAAAATTGTAAACAATAACATATCTGCAAGCAAGTCCTGCAGCCCCCTGCCCCACACTCACAAAGCTACCAGCACACACATGGTCACCCACCAAGCATCATCGACGTCTGACCCATTCACGGAACCCCGCAGGCTTGCCACCTCCACAGCTGCTTCTTGCTGCTGCTGCTGCTGCTGCTGCTGCTGCTGCTGCTGCAGACCCTCACCATCTAAAATGACTTCAGGTGACAGCTCCTCGTCCTCGTCTTCCCCCTCTCTATCTCCTTCCTCTGAGCCGTGCAGTGAGAGCTCCTTTGCCTCCGCCCCCCCTGCCCCCTCCTCTCCTTGTCCATGGCCGTTAGCCCCATTTGCAGCTCCTGCACTAATACCCTCCACACCTCCCACCCCCCCTCTACTTCCTGGCTTTGCGTCCTGGCTCCCATGACGAGCATGCACAAAGGACAGGCTGGCTTCTGGTGACAAGACATCATCACCGCTCTCAGTACCAGCACCGTCACCATTTCCAGCAGCACCATCATCAGCATCACCTCCTGCCTCGCTCCCCGTTTCCTCCCACAGCCCACCACGCGTGAAGCCTGGGCCTCGCTTGTATCCTCCCACAGCCCTGTCCCTCTCCATTGCAGCGCCATGTGCCTGTTGAAGAAGTGGTGTTCTACGTGAGCAACGAGCATGCACAAAGGACACAGAGGGGCAGAGGGCTCAAATGCAAGTGCGGATGCAGCACGTGAACTGTTTTGATAAGAACAAAAAATCTTGCGGGCAGTTACAAACGACTCCCCACATACTTGAGGGCATGCTGCGGTGCCCTTTGCCACCCCTCCTGCTGCGGGTGAGGTCTGAGTGACCCCGGCTCCAGATCCCCCTGCACGTTTTTAAGTGGGGGTGAATTGTATAAATATATGAAGTGTTTGAATGCCAGCAGGCTTCTTGTTTAACGCTGCCAAAGGTCAGACTTGAGGTGCCTTGGTGGAGCTGTCATGCCTGAGGCAATTTGGCTGCAACAAAGCTGCAAAGTGATAAAAGATTTGTGGATCAGAGATAGCTTTTCGCTCAAATCATCACCACTTATATATTGAAGCCCTTTCAAGTAAAGCCTCTGGCCGATTGATTGCGTGCTTGTGATACGCTTACAAGGTTGCAAGCACGAGATGGGTGGATAATCGAAACATGCATGGACGGTGCATATGGGTATCTTTTTGCACGATTCTGAGTCAACTCCTTTTGGGCACACTGCGTTACATTGAAAGATAAGGTTGTACATTGAAAGTCAAGGTCATACATCACACATACGCACATATGTGTAAGTTGTTGTGTACACGGCGATCTAGTAGGGAGATCTCCACCTATAGCACGGGGAAAAAAAGGTGACAGTGTCACTGCTTAAGTTACCTGTGTGTGTGTTTGTGTGTGTGTGTGTGTGTGTGTGTGTGTGTGCATGTGTGTGTGTGTGTGCAGTTGCAGTCAAGCACATTGCTTAATACGACTCTGGCCAAACTTGCTGTCAAAGTAAGCCAACACACAGCCTCTTCTTTGAACTTCTTCCACCCACAAGAGCCCCAGGCAAAGGCGCACCAAGGTAAGGCCGTTCAGGCAATGCCACACAAACCCTCTTATCTATCCCCTATACCTGTGAGGGCCTCTGACCCACCTCCTCCTCCTCCTCCTCCTCCTCGCAGTGGCTTTGGCTTCCGGGCTGTGGGCCCTCGTTCTGCATCATCCCGCGTCAGCTTCACGATGGTCTGATGCTGCATGAGCACGACCCTCTCCAACCTGCTGATGTGCTCACGCCTCTGCAAAAGGACAGTAGATCAGAGCCGGATTTTTTCACACGCTTATGCCTTTGTAACCCACATGCTCAAATTTTGTTTGCAAACCACCGAATTTAGCTCATCAGCAGGCAAAGCAGTTGCGGTTGTGGTCAAGCAAAGGTGCCTTGCAAGCTGTTGGAAAGCAGTTTGTTAAGCTCAGCATTACCTTCTTCAACTCCTCGTGATAGCTTTCTGCCTCAGACACGAGCTCGTTCACGCGTGACGTGGCAGCGACGAGTTTTGAATTTGCAGCTGCAGCCGTCTTGGTGGCCATGGAGGACCTCTGGGCCTGAGGTCGTATTCGCAGAGAGTTCCAAGTAAGGCAATCTCACACATTCAGCAGCAGGTTTGTAAAAAATATGAACACCATAATGTTAGAAGTAGTTGAAGATATATGCATTACAGGAAACGCCGGAGCGAGTGTGCTGTAAGACGGGTGCAAAGCATGACTTTTTTCCACAGAGAGCACTGGCGTGTTAGTTTGTTAGTAGGGTTGGCCAGAACCATACATATATACGTATATACGGTGTATATACGGTATTTCAAGCAGTGAAGCCTCCATACATACGGTCATATACGGTTAAAATATACGGTCCTGGCCAACCCTATTTGTTAGCTAAGTATGCTAGCATACTAAAAGGTCCAGCACCTTACTTATAAGCGCCAAGAAACGGTTAAGCAACGCTTTAAGATAAAAGATGACAGAAATGACAATAGACACTGAGGAATCAGGGCTCTTGCGCCGCCAGTCACCCTAGCCACTAGGTGATACCTCCTTGGACCATCTTTCACGCACAGTCAGGAGTGGTCTTAACACATAGATCAGGAATGACCTCCAGGCACTGAAACAGGAACATTTTTTGTACCGGACACAATTACTTCAGCCAAAGTTGAAAACGCAACCACGTGTACACACTTCAATACACATTCAGACAGAAAGAGAGAACAAAGAGAGAAAATGCAACCACGTGTACACACCTCAATACACATTCAGACAGAAAGAGAGAACAAAGAGAGAAAATGCAACCACGTGAACACACTTCAATACACATTCAGACAGTACCTACCTGGGTGGTGCGCACGCTTGCAGCACTGGCTTCAACGGCTACCAATCTCCTGCAGAGCTCCTTCACACGCAGGTTCAGGCCATCCCTCTCCCGAGTCACTGACTCAAGCTGAAGGACAACAGAAGTCAGCTGCAAGGAATGCAAGTACAAAGGTCAAATGATAACCGTGTGCGGCATTCAACTAGCAAGTGGCTGATACAAGACGCAAGCTTTGAGGAGTAAGAGTGTATGAGAGGGACTTTGAGTGTAGGTGCCTTTCTTTTTTAAAGCTACAGCAGCAGCAGGGAAAGAAACTTGAAAAATTCCCAAGTTAAAACAGGCTTACTTAAGGAACGTACGCAAGCTTAAGCACCAACCTATTGTGCTGAGCTTAAAGAACAAAGCAGCCAAGGCCATTCAACATGATGTGATGTTTTTGACTGATAATCCAGCCTGTTGTTTCCAGCAGCTGACAGATCATGCAACTCGAGTCTCCCGGATAGCAGGCCATCGGGTGATACACAACCATTACATCCTAAACAACTAAGTTACATTTTGGCCAACTATACGCACATATTCCGTAACACACCGTGGCGTTCGGCTGCTCGGTGCCAGCAGCCGGTAGGTCAGATGTATCCCAAACCAAGCCCGCTCCCCTCCGTGATGTAGACTTGTCCTTCATGTCCCCAGCAAGCTGTGCAGTCTCAACTGCCTGAGACAGGTAATTTGTCTCCAGCTCCTGGAGCTTGCCCTGCAGCAATTGCAAACAGGGCCACGCGTGTAAACACCTAGGGGGCTTGAGCCCGACCTCTTAGTCACGCCATACGCTGCATTGTGCGTGCGTAACTAAACAATGATTTATGTTTCCTGACACTCTGTTATGTGTCAAGTTGGTATAGAAACAAGAAGCTGCTCAGGCTGTGCATTGCTTGTCGAATGATGCAGGCTCTGATTGACAAAGGCTCTTGTCAAATGGGTATTGAGGCGACGGTTTACTCCCCAGAGCATGTGTACAATGCTGAAGCTGTCTGCCATTTGTCGTTTGTTGTTTTCAGTGACTGAGATCTACTGATGAGCAGCTACAAACGACAGGGTGAGGCTGCAGAGGGCGAGTAGCAATCATATCTACCTGTCTTGCGATCAGCGCGTCCTGGTGTGTCCTTGCTCTTTTTTCTGATCGAGCGAGAGCTGCACGCAGCTGCTTGTTCTCTGTGAGTATTAACAAGGAGGAGGTGGCACGAGAAAAAATGAGTGGGACAGTACATGAGGTTTGAGTTACATAGCCCGCACATCAAATGCACCATACGAAAAAGGGATCAGCCACCGCTTTACCTTGTGCATGCATCCGTGCTCCCCCCAAAACTGCACTCAGAGCCTCTGCATTTCAATTTAAGTTGTCTTAATTTCTAGCTAGTAGGTACATGCACACCAGCTCGCATCTGCTTCTCTAGGAACACACACTCACACACATACACACACCTACTCGTTTGCTCCAAGAGGATCCATATTCCATATTAAATCATAGCACACAGATGCACCACCTCAACCACCTGTATAGCCGCCATGATTTATCTGGCACCTAACTGTTTTACATAAGAGTTTAGGCAGCAGATAATGTAATGTACCACCCTTGACCTGACTCACCTTTCCGTAGGGCCTCCGTAAATGAAGCAAGCCCCGATGCACGTGCATGACCCTTGCTGAACGTCAGCTGCATGTTCTTTTGCTCGGCAGCCACGGCGTGCAGCGCCTGGGCTTGATCGTGCAGCATCTGCTGGCTTGCCTCAAACTGTGGCCACAGACAGGCGTGATGATAGCGATACTAGCAGTGTCCAGGAAGTAGGATGTGTGCAAGCATGGCTAAATGCCTCTTCAGAGT
>Ga0307967_1001327_pt1 | contig 15227 bp, 20 predicted proteins | sample OrgLakmetagen648_FD_201828 | JGI IMG/M metagenome (GOLD analysis project Ga0307967, IMG submission 201828) | Saline water microbial communities from Organic Lake, Antarctica - #648 | ecosystem: Environmental > Aquatic > Non-marine Saline and Alkaline > Saline | place: Antarctica: Organic Lake... | reverse complement strand
GTCCCCACTCGCTCTCCTGCCCCCCCACCCTTATCACTGCCTCCCCCACCTCCAGAAGCATAAGCAATGCTGGGTGGTAGAGGGCCCTCGATTCGCTCTAACTGCAGATGAGTGGGGAAGGAAGGTTACAGTAGACTTGGTAGATTTTTATATATCATGGTTTTGTTTTGCGTGAGAAATGCTCAGCAAAATAAAACAAGCAAAGCAAACTTGGGTGATGGCCACCTTATAAATGCATCTGTGCATTTGCAATATAAGCTAATTTAACCCCTCGCACATGTGAAGCACACATGCCTCACACGCACGCACGCACACACCCCCCGTAATCACCCTTGAAATTTTACCAAGTGTGCAACCCCACGCAACCAGGAACACACCTGGTAGTCACCTGCCCCGGGTACGGTCACCAGCTGGGACGCACGCAGGCCCGCACACCGCACCCAGCCTGACAACAGCAGGGTGCAGCTTGCTTCGGTGCTAGTGCTAGATCCTGCAGGCATGTGTGCATGTTGCTTACTGTGTGCTTTTTTACACTCAGTACACTTGTAGGATCAATGCTTCATTCTTGCCTAGGCCTTTTATCCGTGCATGAACAGCACCAAATTGACATTTTCCAACTTATTATTCTGCACACACAAACACGCACACACTCTCACACGCAGACACACACAGACCTGCAGGTTGTGAGGTAGGGGCAGCCATCTCTGCGGCTTCCACCATGATGGCAGGGCGTTGGCGTCGCCAGTGGGGGAGGCTGGGGGCAGGGCGCTCCAGAAGGTGCCGCAGCAGCTGTGATGAAAGATGTCGGACAGCAGGCACACACAAGTGAACATAGAGTTCAATTAGCATGTACAGTGAACATTCAGAAGCCAGTCGGATTTTTAAACAGGGAGGGATGTATAAGCGTGGATGCCTTGCAGGCAATCTTGACAGCAAAACAAGGGGAAACGGAGGGAGGCAGGTGAATAAGCGTGAGTGGCAAGCTTGAACGATAGGGCAGCAGACAGCAGAGCTGGTGTGGAGTGTAAAGATCGCTGAGGTGGTGTGGGAGTGGGTGTGGTAGCGCCCAGCAAACGGTGGGCAATGGAATGGCGAACTGAGTGGTTGTTTTGGAAGAAATACGTGGTGGGTTGGCGTGGAAGCTACAAAGGAGCAAAATTAAAGAGTTTATGAATGGCGCGAGTCTGGTAAGGGTGCTGTTTGCAGGCCAGACTGTATTAGAAATTAAGCGTGATGCAAACTCATGACAGGATCAGACACGCAAACAAGCCAAAGCAAGTGGCTGCAATTAAGGTACTGAGTAACTGGGTAAAAGGCAACAGACTATCCATTTATTGAAATCATACACCCTTTGCAAATCCAACGAAATGCACCAGCGTAGCAGTGACGGAATGAAACACACGTTCAGCGCACCTGGCCGCAGTCAGGGTAAAATGTTTAAAAAGCACTCTTCCAAATGCAACAACATGCAATCCCATGCAAGAAACCCTGCTAGAGAAAGAACACCCGACCAACACACCTGGCCGCAGTCAGGGGTGCTGTCCACAGGGTACGCGCGCTGTTCTCCTGCCAGGGCAGCACCCACAGCCTTTTCTGCCCGCTTGCGTGCGGCGGAGCGCTCCTTCATGCTGCCCGCGCCTGTGTGTAAGCGCACACGGGGTATGTCTATGAAAATGCTACGGGCTGGGCATGCGTGTTGCCAGGCATGCGTTGTACTGAAAGTGTATCAAATTGCCCGCCACCTGCTTGTTCTCAAAATGCAACACCCCAAGTGGTCACAGAATTGCACATACGTGTCAGACCATGTTGCAGGCTTATGCAACGCAGGGTACTGCTTCACGCTGCATGCAATACTTCATGATGCACAAGTGCGTGCAAGGTGCACTGAAAGCGCGCGTATTCCACGCTCAAGGTGGTCGTCTGTGTCACTGGCAACCCTTACACGTCTTCACAACTGAAGTGGCAAACCAGCTGCTTGCTGAAAGGCGACGCATGTGCACATGAGCAGGCACACTGGTGCCATACCTGCACTAGAACTGGAGGCCCCCGCCCCCGAGTGGCTGTTGTTGTTGATGCTGTTCCCAACGCCTTGTACGGCTAGCACCGTTTCAGGTAACCCCAGGGCTCGCATGACTCCCAGAGCCATGTGGCCCTCTGCGTCTATGGTTGTGGCCTTCTCGCCACCTGGCACCACCAGCAGTAGAACCTGTGCGGGGGAGGGAGGGGAGAGGGGGGGTGAACACCAAAGCTTGGAGTAGGTAAGAGGTCGAACGTCAGCCAAAGAATGCAGTGTCAAAACTGAGGGCAGGATAGAGACAGGAGGTAGAACGGGGAAACCGTCATACAATATCATGCATTTTGTCCAGGTAAAGAAAGTAAGCGGAAACCGTGCGCGTGCACACCAAAAGTTGCCGCACCTTGCTAAACATCCTATATGTACGCCATGTACATTGTAACATATGCTCCTGACCATCTCTGCACATTCACTGTAAGCTGACCATAACATAAAAGTGGCAATGCATGGTGCGCTCTCACCTCAGCAGCCTTCCCGTACTCTGCCACAGCCAAGGGGTTATTGCGCGGTCCAGGAGGGGGCAGCAAGGTAAGGCGCAGTTTGGGTCGACCAGAGATGCCCACGGTCTGGGCACGCATGTGCGCTGTGCTGCTGTCTAGCTGGCAGTGAGCTGAAGGGGGTGTGAGGAAATGGACGGGCGTAGTGAGGGTAAATAATAAAAAGGAGACGGCGATGCAAGTTTGCAGACCAAATATTTGACTGATTGTTTGCAGCAATAGAGCAGTTAAAACAAGCTTGAGCAGTTTAAGTTAACGGGTGTGCGATTAGGGGGTAGGGCCTTAAGAGTGCATTTTAAGAGAGTGAGAAGAGAAGAGTATCAAGGTTGATGAGTAAAGATTTATCACAGTGAGCAGACAGGGAGCCCTGCATCTCCTTCTGCTCCTATTTCCTCGCTCCTCTTTACCCGTCTTCCTCCCCCTTGACACCTCAGCACAAAGCTCATCCAAACCACGCGTGATCTGCAGTAAGGCACCTGATCCACCAGCGTCCCCCATGTCAACATCATCCTTGTCGCCTTGGCCGCACTCGCTTTGCCTACGTGATGCTAGAGTGGAGGCGTGCGCAGTTCCAGGGGGGGGCTGCTCGCAAGCTGCCAGCAGCCCACGCCACACTGACGCAACATCCACGTCCTGTAAGTGAGTGTACGGATCATAATCAGTTCCAGCTAGACAAGTCGGTTCTCTAGATCATCCTGTGTGCAAGTGTGCAAGGACTTACGTGCGTGCATATTGGTGAAAAAATTGAGTCACACACTCACAAGCCCTTGCAAGCATCCGCTGCATAATGATCAAGTTCTCTTGCCCCTCCATACACCCTGATTCTTACTTGTGACAGAGGCAGGAGCCCCACCACCAAGGGGCTGCTGATGGCACGACGGCGCTTCTCCAGCAACTCGTGGTGCTTGGAATTTCTAGAGAGGAGGAGCAGCAATGATGGCAATCTGTTTGAATGCACATCGCGGCTACCAGGCATCGCTAATTGATGGCAATCTTAGATGCAACCTTGAACTAGCAAGTTGAATGTGTGTTGTGGCAACAGTTCTGAGGCCAGTATGAAAGCATTAGGTCGTATGTGCACAAATTCAGATGCATACACAGGCACAGGCACAAACACACACACGCAAGTTGATGCACATACACAAACACACATACACACACACCAAACACGCAAGATTAATGCACTCGCACTCACACATGCACACGCACACATATATACACATACACGCGTGCGCGCACACACACACACTCTCATACACACACGCGTGTGCGCACACACACACACACGCACACACAGGTACACACACACACACACCTCTGCTGCTTGGTGGCTAGCATGCGCTCGTGCTTGCCCCCTGCCGGCCCTCCTGTCGCCTTTGAGGAGACACGGGGTCCCTCGCGAGCCTGCCTGTGTTTGTCTCTTGCATTCAAGCCTTTATTTCCTGATTTGTGGGCCTGCATGTGTGAGAGAGGGACTATTGCATCCACGTAGCAAATGCGTGCACGTGAGCGGATACATGCAACGCATGTATGAACACAGGCAATGGAAAGAATGCACATTACAAACACGCAGTCCTGCCAGGCAATTTGGGCAACCTCCCACTGGTCTAGGGTTTCAGTGGCATGCGCCGCAAACTAAAAACACACCTTGTTTTTCTGTCCGTGCGCGGAAGGAGCACCCATCACAAATAATAATAATATGTTATAGGTAATTGCATCGAGTGTGACTCTTCACTTGTGGGTGGGTGGTTTTCAATTAGTTTTTAATTTATGCAATCCCATCCAATTCCGATAGAACAGGAAGCGATGCCTGGACAGCATGGTCATACGCTGAGCACGGCCGAAGCCTTCAGCGCCCTGTTGCGTGATGACGACAGCCTGCTGCGAGCCACTTTCTTCAATGTGCTGTCCAAGCACCACCCCAATCTGGCGAAAAAAGTAGACGTGATATACGCCCTGAGCCAGGTGTGCCAAGGGCTATGTGTTTGAGGGTCTGATACAACACACAAAGGCTCTCTCTCACGACTGGCATCGCCACGTTTGAGACGAGGATTTATCTGAGTCCAGAAGCTCATCAAACATGTGCTTCCTGATAATCCTCCTATCCCCTTGACATCCTTCCAGCCCATCGGCTTTCATCAGACCCTGTGATGCCTTGCACCGGCGGCCACGTGCAAGATGCAAAGTCTCGCACACACGAGCACACAAACACACGCACACAAGCACACACATATATATACACACACGCACACACACACACACACACACGCACAATCTTCATTTTAATGCCTCACAAACATGCAGACATGTGATATTCTATGACCATTTTATTAACCCATTCAATAGCTCACATGAAGCTCACACACATACAATCACATACACACACACGCGCGCACACACACACACATACACACACACGTGCATACGCGCACACCTAGTCGTGCAACATGCAAGAGTCCTCAATCGTTAAGACTCAACTGGCCACTCATTCCGATAAATCAACCATTTCAACGTCCGTTGCCCTTTTCTCTGACTGATTGACAGGCATGGACCAGCAGCAACTCCAACGAGGACTTCGAGCTGTAAGTAACATGAGAAGAGGTCCAACTTTTGCAAATTGCATGCCTACCACAACATAGATTGCGGAGACGAGTTACAAGTTGCCTGCTTATGATCAATCACTACATGACTTGCATTGTGGTGGGTAGAATGCAGGAAAGTAGACCGCATTATGTCACATCAGCCATGCTACCCTCTCGTTTGCCAAAAAATTCTTTGGCGCACCAGCTGATGAGAAACCGCTAACCATCATAATTATGCGTCCTTGTTAGCTTGCTCAATTTGCCTGATATCTCTTTCCACCGTACCTCCTCAGGCTGGAGAATTACCTGTCCAGCCTTAAGCCTGAGGAGACCATCCTGGTAGGCTCTCGCACACTACGAGGCACACTCTTTAAATGTTGGCCATAGTTTCTAAGCCGCCTTGTTTCTACAAAGCGTCTACAAAGCAGACTCCTGTGTTTTTGTAGTCTTTCCATCCCTTGCTCTGGCTGGACCCTCCAGAGAGTAGTAGGCTTGGTTGTGCCTTTTGCAATCGCCGGCGAAAACAGGCTTCCTCATAAGTCTCAACAATCATTCCCTGTTATTCCATTTCTTACTAAACGGCAACACGCTTGTGCGTGACACCTTACTACCCCATTCTTTTTTATGAATTTTACACTTATCTTTGTCATTTACCCTTTGCAATTTGTTCTGCCTGTAACTCCCTCACGTTCCCTCTTCACGCAGGTGGCCAGTTCCTTCTCACACATGCTTAACTTGCACAACCTGACGGAAGAGGTCAACTCCAGCCAGACGGAGAGGGCTGTGCGTCTCGGAGAGGTGGGTGCTTGTGGGCAGGTTTAAAAAAGGTCTTTCCTTTGAAGGTTCTGTTGATTCGCTCTGTGCAGTCTGGCTGCAGGAACCTGAACTTGAAAATTACCCATACAATTTGCAGCTACTGCTCTTGAAGCTTAAAGCCCACATCTGCAACTGCAACAGCGCATTGTTTGAAATGCATGAGGAGCTTCCTATTGTTACAAGAGCTTACTTTTGAAAAATCTCGTGGTCCTTGGATCCAAGGCCAAGTGTCTTGGAGGCCTTTACGAAGCAGGTCTTTTGTAAACGCTCGTCAAGCAACTTCTTACTTCAAACCTGAACACAGGTGGAAAATCCTGTGCGCACCACCAACAAGTCGCTGCTCAAACTGACAGGCGTCAACGGCTACACCCCTGAGCAAGTGTACCAGGTGAGCAACACATCCAGGCACATGTGCACCATCTCACACATTCGCATATGTAAATGGAAAGTTTGCGCTGTGTTTCTATAAAGGTGCTTTTGGCTTTCTCGTGTTTGTATATCTATGCGTGAGTGTATGCATGTGTGTGTGTCCTCGCATCACAAATATCAACTATCAGAACCAAAGCTTGCAACCCTCTCCAAGCTATTTTCATGCATGAAGTTACCAATTTTTGACCAGCAGGAAAGTTGGAAGGGGTCATATATGGAAGCACACTGTTCATGACACGTATCCTTGTACTGGCAAAAGGAGTGTAGTTCAAGGAGAAACACTGCTGACTTGCTCCTTTCCTCTGATTGCTCCACTCCTGGCAAACAGGATGTGGAATTAGCTGCATTGCACTGGGGACCAACAAGCTCTTTTTGTAAATGGTGCTGTGTCTAGGTTCCTTTTGGTGGTGTCCATGTATTCGCTGTTAGGTTGACTCCTCCTCCCCTAAGGGACCTGTCCTCCTTTCTTGCTCCTTTTCTCTTTTGGTGCCATTGGCTCCATCCTGCTCGTAGCCCTCCGTGAGAGACCTTGTGCATCTCAGCAGGAGCTGTGTAAGCACTTCCTTTTAGAGGGGTCTGGGCTGACACTGCTAGGAGCAGAATTGCTGGGAAGCCTGTGACAAGTTTTGATGTCTGACATAGGCGGCAGTGACCTAGACCTATTTGCAGAAGTCACCCCTTTGAGCCTGACAGCTTACTATACACACAATTAAGTATGCAGGCTCGTCACTTGTTAGTGCATTGAGGCCAAGTGTTTTAGTTGCAGAACAAGATGAAAATGGGAATGAAAGTGCTCCCATAAAGCATCACCATCTCATCCACTTACAATTCCAACACTGTTCCTAGTTCAATCAGTCTTACGCACTAGCTTCAAGTCCCTGTCCTCATCTCCAGCTTGCCAAAATGAAGAGTGGCTGTAGAATTACAGCAGACAAGTCGACCATTTCACTGCTACACTTTTATATCTCATTTGTTTCACTGTGGCTCTCACGCTTGTGCATGTTTCTTGATGAGCCAGTGACCTTCGACCATCACTTCTCCACCTTGATCTTTGCAAAATATATTGCTGCACTGTTGCTCGCCCGTACGCCAGCAAATTATGACGGCTCTTGTGATCTGTGCCATTGAGCCTGTGCTTGTGCCATCTGCCCGTGCAACCAACGTGGCACGGCGCAACAATGGTAGTGGCAATAATTCACAGAGCACACGTTAATCTCAGAACAAACCCACCCAGCACGTCAATACTCTTGCCTCCTCATGTCCTCTCTGCAGCACCTGTGCAACCAGCAAGTGGAGCTGGTGCTCACAGCGCACCCCACGCAAGCCTTGCGCGCAAGCCTGCTCAAGAAGTACGCACACATCAGGAAGGAGCTGGACAACCTGCACAACAAGCGCATGAGCCCTTATGAAAAGGTGCACCACTTGTCTTGGCTTCAAAGCAACAAAACTACTATTAGTTGGTCATTTAGTCACCTTGCTGCACAGACAACTGTGCACCAGCCTTTCTTATACGGCGAGCCATTATAAGAAAAGCAATCCTACAATACAAGTCAGTCACAAAAATCCAACCTATGAAGTGTAAATACTAACCCTTTAAAAACATTGTAATTGTCGCCTTCCCTTTTGCCTGCGCGCTGCTCATCGTACAGCGCCTTGCATCGCACATAGGCAGATGCATCATCATTCCTGACCAAACTAGCCACAGCCTTGCTTAGCAAACTGGACTCATTATACCTCTGCTAACATCTTGTAGTATGGTGCAATGGCTCATCTCACAACTAACTCACCTCCTACTGTATTGCAGATTGAGGCCATGGAGAGCATTAAGAGCTCAGTGGAGGCTGCATGGCGCACAGATGAAATCAGGCGGCAGAAGCCCACGCCTCAGGTATGCATGTATAATTGTTTGTATGGTGTTGTGATTGGGTCCATGATAGTACTCAAAGTAGAAGGTGCTGTGTTGCTTTCCTGATTTTTTTGCTCCTCACCATCCCTGCGTCATTTTGCGTGAAGCTATAGAAAGGCCTTGCAGCTGTAGAGTGCGTGGCGCGTGTACAATTGGTTGTGCCTCCCAAGAGGACGAACTGTACGTTTGGATCAGCTGCAAATTGCTTTTCAGTTATGCAATCAAACCACAAGCACACACGTCCACGTTCACAAACATAAACACACACGTGCACACACTGACACTTCCCTGCCCTGTGGTGACATGCATTCAGGACGAGATGCGCGGTGGCATGACGTACGTGAACTCTGTGATCTTTGACATCGTGCCCGTATTCCACCGGCGCATTGACACAGCCCTTGCCAACCTAGGCCAGCCTCGCTTGCCCCTCACGCATACCCTGTTCAAGTTTGGCAGCTGGATGGGAGGCGACAGGTGTGTTCACTTGCATATTGCAATTCCTGATTAAGTGTGTCACAAGCCTGTGGCTTTGTATGTGCATCCAAAGCTATTGGCCTGGTCATGGGATGCCCGTCCTGGTGGGAGTGTTTGTCTATTAAAGTGAACCAGGGGCTTTAGGTTTACCATTTCACATGCACGTTATGTTCCTCAGCCTAGCTCCTATTTGGTGCGCACGGCATTCGCAAAGTAAATACAACACTTGTGCACACGCCTGCACAACGGCTTCACACCTATGGACTCACTGTGCACAGAGATGGCAACCCCAACGTCACGTCCGAGACTACCCGTGATGTGGTCATCATTGCACGCCTGGAGGCTGTGAACTCCTACTTCCAGGTATGGCGGCTGCCTATCCCTGCTTGCTGTGCATAATGCTCAGTGGTATGCTCAGGCAAGCTGCCATGCATCTCGTAGCGACCTGGGAGGTGAACAGGATAAGCTTGAGCCTTTTATTTGTCGCTCATAAGCAACTTGCTACAATCGATTTCCCGTTCCTTGCATACTTCCCTGAGGTGTATCCAGACATCGAAAAGCTCTTCAGAAACAGATGTCAAATTTGAGTGAAGCAGCTTGCTTGCACACCCCCCTACCTGATGCCCACACCCTATTCTACAGACAGTACCCATGCACACACGCACACATACGCACACACGCATACAAGCAACCTGACACATAACAATGCATGGTGGTGCGCAGGCCATTGAGAAGCTGATGTTTGACCTCAGCGTGTGGCGCTGCTCACCCGAGCTCAAGGTGGGAGAAACTGCACCTCCATGCACGCGCATTTCCAAATTTCACGTGCACAGAGCTCTTATTTTTTATACACACATGTTTGATGCACACGTGTAGAGATACGCCATGGAAGTGGCTGCAGCTGAGGAGCGCGATGTGGCGCGCGTGAGCGAGATGCGCAAGAAGCGCAACTATGCTGATTTCTGGGTGAGGTTGTGGATTTTGTAGAGTGCGCACAACGCTGTTGTTTCCTTCTTTTGTGAAGGGTGGTTGCGTTGGTGTTTGTATTACCTTGATGTGTGTGTATGTGTGAGTGTGCACAAAAGTGGTGTTGCCTAGGGTGGCGTATTGCAAAGGAGCGGATATGTTAAACGAGGTCAGCTCACCTAAGATCTGCTCTCCCAAGTTTCTCTCTGCTTGTTTATCATACAAGGTGTGCACTGATAGGTTTGCATGACCCAAAGCTGTAGGAGAGAAGTAGCCTACCTTTGCATGTGGATGCTGCCTAGGTGGTCGCTAGAAGCCTGTGAACCCTGCCATTCATGGTCCAAAATTATAGGAGAGAAGCAGCCTACATCTACACTTGCGGACGTGGCCTAAGTGGTTGTCAGGATCTTGCGACTCCAGCCACACCTTTACACAACATACCACACTAATTGCAGACCTTAACACAACGTACAAGGTACCTTGCACCGGGGGTCAAATACCTCCTCAACTGCTAGTGTAAAGCACGAACGTGGTGATGCTTGCTTCCCAGTATACCATTTGCATGTGCTGCGTGATACCTGTTGTGTAAGGACCACCACATCCTCACACGTGCATAACCCTGTGCCTCCCACATTTTGACATAAGGACCTCCACATCCTCACATGTGCATGACCCTGTGCCTCCCACATTTTGACAGGGCCCCATCCCTCTGACCGAGCCCTTCCGTGTGGTCCTGTCTCACCTCAGGGACCGTCTGTACCGTACGCGTGAGGTACGGCACCACTGTGCTGTGTACGTGGGGGGAACACGCAAGTCTGTACTGTGCGCAAGCAAGAGTAGATAGAGCAGGACACACATTCAGCTCACACAGGCTGATCATGCGTGGAGTACGTGGCAGGCACTCATGCATATTAACACACACGCATAGACGCACGCTGATACACACAACACCTTGCACACAGACAATCTCACACATGCACGCGCATGCACATACACACACGCACCCAAACACATGACGCATAGGTCCTGCACCAGTGCCTTGTGCACCCCGGCGCCAACGTGCGTGCCTCCCTGCTGGAGCACGGGGCGTTCAACAACATTGAGGAGCTGTACGAGCCACTTAAGCTGATGTGAGTGCAAATAGCTAAGCAGATGGGGCGAAGGCAGGCGAAGTGTGTGTGAGTAGACAGGCAGATGGGAAGAAAGCAAGTGAATTGTAGACAGACAGATGAGCAGACAGGGGGGGAAAGTTTACTGGTGGACGTCTCGCTCACAGACTACAATCCGTGTGTAAGTGTAACCTGCGGCAACTGGGTTTGAGTAGCGCTCACAACAAGCAGTTTGTGCCCCTTGGGGACCTTCCGGCCCCTTCCCGTTCATGCTCACAAAAGTAATTAATTTTGCAAGCTTTGCGGGGCCTTTGTATTTTAGCTATATTATGTGCTCGCTAGAGCCTGGGTGTGGAGCTTGGCATAGCCCAGTGCTACTGCGTCGGCGAGTAATAATAAGTGCTGTGCATCAAACTTCTGACGCTACGGACGGTCAAATATGCCGTAACCTCTCAGAAGGTGGCGTTGCGCAGCCTGTTGACAGACAAACTGCAGTTAAATGCACGCACGCATTCACAAACAACCTGCGAAAGGGCAAGTGACCTGGAATAGTCAGTACACACACACACACACACAAACAGGTACGACTCTCTCCGGAGCACTGACGATGAGAGTGTGGCCAACGCCCGCCTGCTGGACCTCATCAGACAGGTGGGTTGGAGTGTCTGCATGTTGCGAGTCTCAAAGCTCAAGCACTGCTGTCTCGTGTGTATAATGACACATCTGCTGACAACTGAAGATCTGCTCATGGAGTAGCAGCATTCAGGCTTGCTCATCAGAGGTGAGAGCTACTGGCAAGAGGTGTTCAACTCTTTTTGTGTCTGCACTTGCAGGTTGGAAGGGCAAACAGTAGTTTTGCACTGCAATGAATGTACGGGTCAGTTTGATTATCTTGCGACCCATCCAACCCACTCATGCCTCCTCGCACCCACTTGCAGGTCAGCACGTTTGGCCTGAGCATGACGTGGCTGGACATCCGGCAAGAAAGCACCCGGCACTCAGGTTTGTCATGAGGGCACGTGGCAAAGAACGTGGCATCAGAGAGCTGGCTGTAATTGTTGGCATCGTGCAGGGCACTGGGCAAGGGTTTTTTGACTTGCCCAGGAAGTGCAAGCTCTGAAGATAAGATGATTGAAGTGCGTAGTCATAGTAGGGAGCAGTGCCATGCATAGCGTGCACGCGTAGCGCTTGCTGAGCTGTGCTTATCGTCCCAATGGTTAGCATGCCAGGCAACTTACGTCTACCAACGCGCAGTGTAATCATGGCTAGTCAGGTGTGAGGCTGCAGAACAATCAAAGTTTGGACCCTCACGTTTTTTTATGCAACATTCACACAGCATTGCTTGCATTTTGGACGCAGAGGTTATGGACACCATCACCAAGTACCTAGGCATGGGCTCTTACATGGAGTGGAATGAGGTGCGGGCGTGTGTGTGCGAATATGCATGTGTTTTTTCTGTGTGTCGATGCGTGCGTGCAAACAATTCACAAGTAGTGCAAGTGTGCAAGAATAAGCAGGAGCAATCATGCGCACCTTCACACACACATGCATGCATGCGCACACACACACACACACACACGCAAACACATACACTCACAGACTTACACACATAACACATGCGCAACACACATACACACACAACACGTACACGCACGCAAACACATACACAAGCACATACACAATGTGTTCCCGCAGGACCAGCGCATGGAGTTCCTGCTGACTGAGCTCAAGGGCAAGCGGCCCCTGCTGCCCCCCTGCATGGAGACTTCGCCTGATGTGCAGGAGGTGATTGCCACCTTCAGGTACGTTTTTACGTGCTGTGTGTGCGTTCAAGTGTGTTTGCATGTGTATGCATGAACGTGAGTATGTCCATGTCTGTAAATAGGTGCTCACGCCTGTCCAGGCACCACCACATGCACAGCCCCGTTGTGCATCAAGCATCTGCTTACACCCAGCTTAATACCCAGACTAGCATAGCAATAACAAGCTAGAGACGGGCACTGTCGCAATTGAACAGGTTGTCTTGGAGCGACAATGCGTTTGGTTGTGTCGAAACACAAATCCCTGCCAAAGATGTGATTCGACTGAGCCTGTCCACAATCTGGTCATTCTGCTGTTCCTGATATCCATCGCTGGACACCGTGCACATAATATGCTGTCATATTTGCATATCGCAATGTGCTAATAGGTTGCAGAGCTGTCCCATTTCAGGGCTAAGCACGTGTTTCGCGCGCACAAGTCATCTTAATCCTTGACTATTTGGCCCTGCACAAAAAAAGTGCCTGTTCTGACTTTGCCGGCCAAACTACCAGCGGACTCTCCCAGAGGTGGACAACTCCCCCCAAAATGGGCATGTTATTCAAATGTTTCCCCGCGTATGGGCCCTCAAATCAGGTTGCTTCAAACTAGGCATCAAAATGTTCTTTCCAGAGCACTTCTGCTTGAGGCTGCCTAATTTGGGGGCACATGCCTGGTAAGCCGCGGCGTGCACCCCACGTTTTACCACAAATTCTGCACATTTCCAGGCATTTCCTCAGTTGACCCCCTCTGGGACTCTCCAGGCACTTGTTTTGCATGCATACACTAATCTGACACCTCTACGCAATCCTCCCCCCCCTTTACAACTCTAATCCTTTCTTTGCGCAAATAAGCAGTTCATCGTGTATCCTGACGCATATAAGCAGTTTATCTTGTATCTTTTTCCTGCGCAAATAAGCAGCTCATCGTGTATCTTGCTCGCAGGGTGCTGGCGGAGCTGCCAGCAGACTCCCTTGGTGCATACGTCATCAGTATGGCTCGCACAGCCTCTGATGTGTTGGCCGTGGTGCTGCTGCAGCGCGAGTGTGGCGTGCGCGAGATCCTGCGTGTGGTGGGTGTGATCGTGCTTGCGGTGTGCATAAGGTCCTGCGTGTGGTGAGTGTTGCATGCAGGGGGTGAGTGTGGCGTGCGTGAGATCTTGTGTGTGGTGCGTGAGCATGGGTTTGACACATGCGCAAGGCCTGTGCGTGTGGAGTGTGCACAAGGCTTGGCTGTAGCACTGAGTTGACGAGGGACGGAAATCTGTCACCGCACGGGAAGATTGTGTGTGGTGATTGTGCATGTGTGACCTTATTGAGTGTCCTGCAAGGCAACTGAGTAACGACCGCATGCATAGACTGCACTGTTATTATGGCAAATCAATACAGGATGCAAGGAAAAGCATGCCGCAAATGGGAATTGTTACGTGGATGTCACAAAAGGGGCACTAATAGGGTTGGCCACAACCATGTACACACGGTTATCTTGGCAGGGATCTCACCAAACATACGGTCATATATGGTGAATATAAACGGTTCTGGCCAACCCTAGGCACTACCCTTGAATTGTTAGTTCCACCTGAAGCACAGGCTTGCATGCATGCCCATGCCCATGCCTGCAGGTCCCCCTTTTCGAGACCCTGGATGATTTGAACAATGCGCCAGGCACCATCACCAAGCTGTTCTCCAATGACTGGTACAAGGCCCACATCAATGGCGTGCAAGAGTGCATGATCGGTGCGTGGGAGCTGATGTTATGTCAAGGGTGTCAGGAGTGTCTGTGTTACGTGTGGGAGCGACGCATATTAAAAAGGAGCACGACAGGTGGAAGAAGTTGGTGCTTCTAGGCTGAAGAGCATGTGCAAAAATGCATGTATGGTTTTTTTGTGTGTCGCAGAGACTCTGTGATGTAAAAATGCATACAAAATAAGTTTTAGTGGGGAATATGTCAGGTTGGGAACAGAAATTTAACTCTATGAGAGTGGCAATTTGACGATACGTGCCCGGCCACTTGTATCGTATTTAAACCACTGGACTTCAACAGGAGGCCAGTTGCTCGATGCCCCCTCGATTCATTTTCATTACAATCTCTCAATGCATGGACACCATTCGGGCAGAGCATAGCGGTTTTCCACCAGTTCCTAAGTTTGCGCGCTGCTTTATTTTTCTCCAACAAACTATCCTTTGTGCGTCAGTGAGCACTTGATAAGTCAATCGGCAAGAAGTTTTTTTTGGAACCTGTCTATCCTGCACATTCACATGCGATACACACAGGCACACACACACACACACACACACACACATCGTGCACAAACACATTCAATAGACACACACTACACACAGTCTTTTGACATGACAAAATCCCTTCTGCTGCATAGGCTATAGCGATAGCGGCAAAGATGCCGGTCGCCTGGCCGCTGCTTGGGCGCTGTACGAGGCACAAGAGCAGCTAGTGGCGGTTGCGCACCAGTACAGTGTGAAGCTGGTGCTGTTCCACGGACGCGGAGGCACAGTGGGCAGAGGAGGGGGTCCTACCCACCTGGCTATTCGCAGTCAGCCTGCTGGCACCATTCAGGTG
>Ga0307967_1001324_pt1 | contig 15239 bp, 7 predicted proteins | sample OrgLakmetagen648_FD_201828 | JGI IMG/M metagenome (GOLD analysis project Ga0307967, IMG submission 201828) | Saline water microbial communities from Organic Lake, Antarctica - #648 | ecosystem: Environmental > Aquatic > Non-marine Saline and Alkaline > Saline | place: Antarctica: Organic Lake... | reverse complement strand
TTTGCCCACGTCAAACCCGACTACACCCGCGCCAAGTTTGCGCTGTTCATCGGCACCGCACCGAGCCAGGCGGGCAACCCGTTCAAACGTCAGGGCCGGCTGTTGGCCGAGGCGCGTTCCAAAGGCACGCTGGACTACGTCGTTATCGACCCCGGGCTTAACGCCAGCGCCTCCCACTCCGCCGGCGATCGCAGCCGCTGGGTGCCAATCCGCCCGTCAAGCGACACCGCCTTCGCCATGGCGATGATCCAGTGGCTAATCGCACACGAAGCCTACGCCGCCGACTACCTCGCCATGCCCAGCCCCGAAGCGGTGGATGCCGCGGGCGAAAACGGCCACACCAACGCCACCCATCTGGTGATCGAAAGCAAAGACCATCCGCGCTTCGGCCACTTTTTGCGCCGCTCGGATATGGGCGAACTTGAAGGCAGCATTGCAGCCGGCAGCGACGCCGACGACGTCATGGTAGTGGACAGCAACGGCGCACTGAAGCCCAGCCGCGATGTGCGCAAGGCCGAACTTTTCGTCGAGCGCGAGGTAGTGATACCGGGCAGCGGCGAGACGCCTGACAGCACCGTTCGGGTCAAAAGCAGCCTGACCAAGCTGCGCGAGACCGCCAACGAGCACAGCCTTGAAGACTACGCCGAGCACTGCGGCATCGACCCCCGCATGATCAAGCACATCGCCGAGCGCTTTGCCGCCTACGGCCGCGACGCCGTGGTCGACACCCACGGCGGCATGATGTCGGCCACCGGTTTTTACGGCGCCTATGGGCTGATGATGCTCAACCTGCTGGCGGGCAGCTTCAACCGCCAGGGCGGCGCGGCGCTGGGCGGCGGCAAGTTCAACGGCACCGGCAAAGGGCCGCGCTACGATCTGGCCGACTTCCCTGGCAAACGCGGCCCCAAGGGCGTGTTCGTTTCGCGCACGCGCTTTGCCTACGAAGACACCGCCGAGTATCAGCGCAAGGTCGACGCCGGCAAAAACCCCTACCCGGCCAAAGCGCCTTGGCGGCCGCTCGCCCCGCCGATTTTGACCGAGCAGCTGGCCTCGGCGCTCGACGGCTACCCCTATCCGATCAAGGCGGTTATCGGCTGCATGGCCAACCCGCTGTACGGTCAGGCCGGGCTGTATAAAACCATCATCGACAAGCTCAAGGACCCGAAACACCTCGGGCTTTACGTTGCCATCGACGGTTTTATCAACGAAACCAACCGCTTTGCCGACTACATCGTGCCCGATTCGGTGATGTACGAGGTCTGGGGCTTTACCGGCGCGTGGAGCGGTACGCTGACCAAGATGACCACCGCCTGCTGGCCGATTATCGAGCCGCGTCAGGACAAGACCGCCGACGGCGAACCCATCAGCATGGAGAGCTTCTTCATTGCCACCGCCAAGCGGCTGGGGCTGCCGGGCTTTGGCGACGACGCCATTCCCGGCGCCGACGGCAAGCTGTATCCGCTCCACCGCGCCGAGGATTTCTTCCTGCGCGCGGCGGCTAACATCGCGCACATGGACGAGCCGCTGCCCGAGATCAACACAAGCGACGCCCTGCACAGCGGCATCGAACCGCTGCTGCCGCATCTGACCCGCACCCTGCCGGCAAACGAACGTGGTCGGGTGGCCTACCTGTACGCCCGCGGCGGGCGCTTTGAAGACCACAGCGCCGCCCTCGGCGAAGGCAAAAAACTGGGGCACGCCTGGTCGCGGGCGCTGTGCGTGTACAACCCCCAGGTGGGCACCACGATCAACAGCCAGACCGGCGAGCGCCTCTCGGGTACGCCGTGCTTCCAGGCGCCGCGCTTTGCCGACGGCACGCCGATGCGCGACATCTATACCGAGGAAGAATGGCCGCTGCTGGCATTCTCGTACAAGTCCAACGTGATGAACTCCTACGCCATCGGCCTGGAGCGGCTGCGCATGATCAAGCCGTATAACCCGGTACTCATGCACACCGAGGACGCCGCACGGGTGGGGGTGAAACACGGCGATACCGTGCGCATCGAAAGCCCCGGCGGCGAAGTGTTGGCGCTGGCGCTGGTCAGCAACGGCGTGATGAAAGGGGCGCTGGGTATCGAGCACAGCTTCGGCCATACCGAGTTGGGTGCCAGCGAGCACCTGATCGACGGCCAGCCGTTTGCCGGCAACGACTGGGTCGGTGCCGGGGTCAACATCAACGATCTGGGCTTTGCCGACCCGACCCGTAAGGTCGCCGGCACCTGGCTTGAAGGAGTCAGCGGCGCATCCGTGCGCCAGGGGCTGCCCATCCGTGTCAGCTTTGTTGAAGGATAACTGAAGAAATAGCGGTTACTCGTCGGTGACCGCACCGGTGCTGGCCGAGCTGACCAGCTTGGCATACTTGGCCAGCACGCCCTTGGTGTAACGCGGCGCGGGCTGCTGCCACGCGGCGTGGCGGCGCTCAATATCTTCGCCGCCGATTGCCACATCGATGGTGTTGGCTTCGGCGTCGATGGTGATCACGTCGCCGTCTTCCACCAGCGCCAGCGGGCCGCCGTCAAAGGCTTCAGGCGCGACGTGGCCCACCACAAAGCCGTGGCTGCCGCCGGAGAAGCGCCCGTCGGTAATCAGCGCCACGTCGTTGCCCAGCCCGCGCCCCATAATGGCCGAGGTCGGCGTGAGCATTTCGCGCATGCCCGGCCCACCTTTGGGGCCTTCGTAGCGAATCACCACCACGTCACCGGCGACCACGGTGCCGTCGTTGATTCCCGCCTGAGCCTCCTCTTCAGAGTTGAACACCCGCGCCGTACCGCGAAAGTGCGTGCCTTCCTTGCCGGTAATCTTGGCCACCGCGCCCTCGGGGGCGAGGTTGCCGTGGAGAATGCGCAGGTGGCTTTCCGCCTTCACCGGCTTGTCCAGCGGCGCGATGATTTCCTGGGCGTCGGGGTAGCCCGCAACGTCGGCGAGGTTCTCGGCCAGGGTATTGCCGGTCACGGTCAGGCAGTCGCCGTGGAGCAGGCCCGCCTCGAGCAGCAGCTTCATCAGCGGCTGAATCCCGCCGATGGCGACAAGCTCGCTCATCATGTAGTGGCCGCTGGGGCGCAGGTCGGCCACCACCGGCACGCGCTTGCCGATCTCGGTGAAGTCGGATAGCGCAAGCTCAACGCCCGTGGTGCGCGCCATGCCGATCAAATGCAGCACCGCGTTGGTCGAGCCACCCAGCGCGATCACCACGGTAATCGCGTTTTCAAACGCCTGACGCGTCATGATGTCCGACGGCTTGATGTCGCGCTTCAAGAGTTCGAGCACCGCTTCGCCGGCGGCTTCGCAGTCGTCGCGCTTGTCATTCGACACGGCGTTTTGCGCCGAGCTGCCCGGCAGGCTCATGCCCAGCGCTTCAATCGCCGAGGCCATGGTGTTGGCGGTGTACATACCGCCGCAGGAACCGGGGCCTGGAATCGCGGTTTCTTCGATCTGCTTGAGTTCGATCAGGTCGATATCGCCGCGCGAATGCGCGCCCATCGCCTCGAAGACCGAAACGATATCGGTATGCCCTTTGCCCGGCAGAATAGTGCCGCCGTAAACAAAAACGCTGGGGCGATCAAGCCGCGACAGCCCCATCATGCAGCCGGGCATGTTCTTGTCGCAGCCGCCGATGGCGACCAGGCCGTCAAAACCCTCACAGCCGGCAACCGTCTCGATGGAGTCGGCGATCACTTCGCGCGAGACCAGCGAATACTTCATGCCCTCGGTGCCGTTGGCGATGCCGTCGGAAATGGTAATGGTGTTGAAGATAACGCCCTTGCCGCCCGCTCTGTCGGCGCCGTCGCGGGCGTGCTCGGCCAGTTCGCCGATATGGCTATTGCACGGCGTGACCATGCTCCAGGTCGAGGCCACGCCCACCTGGGGCTTTTTGAAGTCTTCATCGGTAAAGCCCACCGCGCGCAGCATGGCACGGCCGGCAGATTTGCCCACGCCGTCAACGACGTCGGACGAATAACGACGCGAAGCGTCTTGTGTATCGGTCATGTTATTGCTCTCACTCTTAGGTGCAGTCACTCTTGAAGCCGGTCTGAAAGTCAGTTTGGTCTCAGCAATGGCCAAGCGATGTTACTTAACGTAAAGTATACCGCTAATGAAACCCAACAAGGAGGTTAATGTGAACACGCCCAACCAGCAAGAATTGGTACGCCCGCTCATCGAACCGCTGTATCGCGGCAAATTCTGGATGCAGCTGATCGGCGTCATGCTGATCCTCTCGGGCATCCTGACGGCGATCTCTATTGTCGGCATCATCATTGCGTGGATTCCTATCTGGGCAGGCTGGACCCTCATGCAGGCGGCCAAAGCCACGGAGCGGGCCTTCAACCAAGGCGATGAGCTGGAAATGAAGTTTGCGCTGGGCAAGCTAAAGACCTATTTCACCATCTTTGGCGTGCTTATCCTTATCTATATCCTGATGATGATTATCGGCCTCGTGATGGGCGCCAGCGGCATGATGGGCATGATGGGTAACTATTAATAGAGCTGAATTAAGCTTTCGTCATTCCGCGTTAATTTTATTATCAGGGTGTTCTCTGAACGTACAGCCAGACGTTAAGCTTATAAAAAAGGCGAGAAAACCGAGATGAAAAAAATACTAACCGTTCGCAACATCCTGATTGCACTTCCCGTCGTCATCCTGATAGCAGCACTCCACTATTCACTTCCACAGGTTGATGTTGTGCGGGCCGTTGGTGTTGAAATAAAGCGGGTTGATACCAGCGAAGGTAATACAGGGAAGAGCCGTACACGTGACGTCTATCAGCTTCAGATGGAGACACTGGATGGAACCCCCAAGGTCTACCGTAATGAGGATAATATCCTTTACGGTAAATTTGATTCTGCTGACTTACAGACGCAAGTGCGATCGTTTGCGGCCGATAAACAATTGGTTGCCCTGCGTCACTACGGCTGGCGTTTGCGGTTATTTTCAACATTTCCGAACGCGGTCAAGGCCTGGCCAGTCGAAGAGGGATATCGGCATATCCCGTTTTTCAACATTTTTTTCCTGACATTTGTTGGGTTTCTCATCTTCATGCTGGTTCGGCGCATCCGCCGCGTGTTTAATAGATTGGACGAAAAACGCCGTTCCCTGGACGCGGAGCGTGAAGCCGAAGCATTGCGTGAAGAGCAAGCGTCGGCAGATGCTCATCGAGAATCAGAAAGAAAATATCAGGATGACATTGATAAGTTTCTGAACACTGACGATGACAAGTAAAGTGGGAAGCTCCGTCCGTTAGGGCGGAGAACAGCCACTTATGGCAACATACGCCTTTGCGTTTATGTCCCCGCCGTGAAGGAACACCGCCATGTCGCTGTTTGCCGCCGCCCCGCTAACGCCCGGTTTTATGGTGGTCCACGCCAATCGTCTGGAAGATTTGCGTGGCCTTGCCATCGAGTGGATGCGCCGCTATCCGCTCGCGCCGCTGGAAAACGAAACTTTATTGGTTCAGAGCAACGGCATTGGCCAGTGGCTGAAACTGGCGCTGGCGGCGGACCCCGACGACGGCGGTGCGGGCATCGCCGCCGCGCTCGACGTCACCCTGCCCGCGCGTTTTTTGTGGCAGTCCTACCGCACAGTGCTGGCGCATTCGACCAGCGACGCTCCCTCAACCAGCGATACCCACGCGGTACCGGAAACCTCGCCGTTTGATAAATCGCGGCTGGTGTGGCGATTGTTGCGCCTGCTGCCGGCGCTTGCCGAGCAGCCGGTGTTTGCGCCGCTGGCGCGCTTTCTTGATACCGACCGCGAACAGCGCAAACACTACCAATTGGCCGAACGGCTGGCCGACCTGTTCGACCAGTATCAAGTCTATCGCGCCGACTGGCTGGATGCTTGGGCACAAGGCGACGACGTGCTGATTACCGCCCACGGCGAGGCCCGTCCGCTTGCCGAGCACCAGTGCTGGCAGCCGGCGCTGTGGCGGGCGCTGCGCGACGACGTCGCCGCGACTCAGGGCGAAAGTGGGCTGACCAGCAGCCGCGCCGAGGTACACCGGCGCTTTCTCGCCGCCGCCGAAGCGCTCACCCCGACTAACCGCCCGCCGGGACTGCCGCGCCGGCTGATTATCTTCGGCATTTCTTCGCTGCCCCAGCAAACCCTTGAAGCCCTGGCGGCGCTGTCGCGCTGCTGCCAGATTGTGCTCTGCGTGCATAACCCCTGCCAGTTTTACTGGGCCGATATCATTGAGCACAAAGACCTGCTGCGCGCCACGCGCCACCGCCAGTCGCGCAAGGCCAACATGCCCGGCGAGTTAGATGTGCTCGGCACCAACGACGCCGACGGGGCGCTGCACCTCCACGCCCAGCCGCTGCTCGCCGCCTGGGGCAAACAGGGGCGCGACTACCTGCGCCTGCTCGACGAACACGACGACACCGGCGACTACCAGCGCTTATTTGAGCAGCAGGCGCTGCGTATCGATATCTTCGAGCCGTTTAGCGACCCCCAAGCGCCGCGCCTGCTCAACCAGCTGCAGGACGACATTCGCGAGCTGCGCCCGCTGGGCGAAACCCAAACCCATTGGCCGGCATTAGACGCCGAGGACGACGATTCCATCGTATTTCACGTCGCCCACGGCGCCCAGCGCGAAGTCGAGATCCTCCACGACCAGCTGCTCGCCGCGTTCAGCGCCGACCCATCCCTGCGCCCGCGGGATGTTATCGTCATGGTGCCGGATATCGACCGTTACGCGCCGCACATCGAGGCGGTGTTCGGCCAGTACCCGCAGAGCGATGCGCGCCATATTCCCTTCACGCTGTCGGATCAGGCCAGCCGCCAGCGCCAGCCGCTGATGATCGCGCTGGAGAAACTGCTGCGCCTGTCCGAGCTGCGCGTCTCGGTCAGCGACGTGCTGGAACTGCTCGACGTGCCGGCGCTGCGCCAGCGCTTTGGGCTTACCGAGCACGACTTGCCGATACTCGCGCGCTGGATAGAAGGCGCGGGCATCCGCTGGGGGCTTAACGCCACCCAGCGCGAACGCCTTGATTTGCCTGGAGGGCTCGACCAGAACACCTGGGCCTTCGGCCTGCGCCGCCTGCTGTTGGGCTATGCCACCGGCACCGCCGAGCGCTGGCAGGGCATCGAGCCGTACGACGATATCGGCGGACTCGACGCCGCGCTGGCCGGCCCGCTCGCCACCCTGCTGGAAAAGCTCGAAGACACCTGGGCGACGTTTTGCCAGCCCACCGACGCCGCCACCTGGGTCACGCGCCTGCGCACGCTGCTAGATACCTTCTTTCTCACCGACGACGCCCAGGAAAGCGCGCTTTTGGCCCGGCTCGAAAGCGGCCTTGAGCAGCTGTTGGACAGCACCCAGGAAGCCCAGCTCGATGCGCCGCTGCCGCTGTCTATGGTGCGCGAGCACTGGCTTGCGCAAATTGACGAGCACAGCCTCTCCCAGCGCTTTCTTGCCGGCGCGGTCAACTGCGCCACGCTGATGCCCATGCGCGCCATTCCGTTCAAGCGCGTGTGTCTTTTGGGCATGAACGACGGCGAATACCCGCGCTCCCAGCCGCCGCTGGATTTTGACCTGATGGGCAATGACTACCGCCCCGGCGATCGCTCAAGGCGTGAAGACGACCGCTACCTGTTTCTCGAAGCGCTACTGTCCGCGCGCGAGCAGTTCTACATCAGCTGGGTGGGGCGCAGCCAGGTCGACAACGCGCCGTTGGCGCCGTCGGTACTGGTCGGCCAGCTGCGCGACCATCTGGCCGCCGGCTGGCAAAGCGCTGCGGAGGAGCCTCCACTGCTCGAGGCGCTCACCGTTGAGCACCCGCTGCAGCCGTTCAGCCGCGCCTATTTTCAGCAAGCTGCAGCCACCACTGACGGCACGCAGGCCGACGCCCGGCTATTCACCTATGTGCATGAATGGCGCGAGGTTCACGCGCCTCGTTTGTCGGATAACGCGCCTAGCCATAAGCTGGCCGCCCCCGGCCAGGACGCCCCCGTTGAGCTTTCGCTGATGCAGCTCAGCCGCTTTTTGCGCGAACCCGCGCGGGCATTCTTTAACGCCCGGCTGGGCGTCTATTTTGAGCCGGAAACCGTCGCCGAGCTCGATAGCGAGCCCTTTACCCTGGACGGGCTGCAAAACTGGCAGCTGCAAGACCGCCTGATTGCCGCCCAGCGCCACGCCGTGGATCACGGCGAGCCGCGCATTGACGCCCTGCACGCTACGCTCGAGCGCTTTGCCGGCCAGGGCGTGCTCGCGCTTGGCGCTTTTGGCGAGCGCATGCGCGAGGCGCTGGCCGAACCCATGGAGCCGCTATTTGACGCCTACACTCAGGCGCTCAATGAATGGCCCGTCGCCATTGATGCCGGCCTGGCGCTGCAGCATGTGCTGGAACATAACGGGGCCAGCCTCGTGCTCGACGACTGGCTAGGCGAGCTGCGCCAAAGCGCCGACGGTGAGCGCTGCCGGCTGATTCTTTCCAGCTCGAGTCTAATCAGCAAGGGCAAATACCGCTGGGACCAGCTGCTGCGGCCCTGGGTGGCGCATCTGGCTGGCAATCTCGACGCCCCCATGACCACCCAGCTGCTCTCCAAGGCCGGCAACGTCCGCCTTGAGCCGCTAGACGCCAATGATGCCCGCGCCCAGCTCGATACCCTGATGCGCCTCTGGCAAGACGGCATGACCGCCCCGCTGCCGCTGGCCCCGCTGGCGGGTTTCGCCTGGCTGGGCAAAGACGGCACCGCAGACAGCACCGCAGAAAGCGCCGCAGAAAGCGCCGCCTACACGGCCGCCCGCCAAGCCTATGAAAGCAGCTACCAATACACCGGCGAGGCCGAGCGCAGCGCGTACCTGACGCACCAATGGCCCGATTTCGCGCGGCTTTATAGCGCCCAAAGCGAGCACGGCCACACCTTCGCCCGCCTGGCTGAGACGCTTTATGCCCCGCTTTACGCCCACGTCAAAAGCAAGCAGGGCTCGTCACAACAGGACTCGTCAGGAGGCACGCCATGAGCGCCGCTACGCTAAATCCGCTAACGCTGCCGCTACACGGCAGCCGCCTGATTGAAGCCAGCGCCGGTACCGGCAAGACGTTCACCATTGCGCTGCTGTACGTGCGCCTGGTGCTGGGCGGGCAGCACCGCGACGACGCCACCGCTTTCGTGCGCCCGCTAACGCCGCCGGAAATCCTCGTGGTTACCTTTACCAACGCCGCCACCCAGGAGCTGCGCGAACGGATTCGCCACCGGCTGGTGGAAGCCGCCGAGGCGTTTCTCGACGGCACGAATGCAAGCCCCCACGACAGCCTGCTGCTCGACCTGCGCAGCCAATACGCCAGCAACACCTGGACGGCCTGCGCACGCCGGCTCGCACTGGCCGCCGAATGGATGGACGAAGCGGCGGTATCCACCATCCACAGCTGGTGCTATCGCATGCTGCGCGAGCACGCCTTTGATAGCGGCAGCCTGTTCTCGCTCGACCTGGAAAACGACCAGAGCGAGCTTGAACAAGACGTGGTGCGCGACTACTGGCGCTGCTTTTACTACCCGCTCGACGCCGATTCGCTGGGCAGCATTACCGCCTGCTGGAAATCCCCCTATGCGCTACACCAGACGCTGCGCGGCCTGCTGAGTGAGAGCGAAGCGCTGGGCGAGGCGCCGCCGCCCGCCGACACCCTCGCCCACGCCCGCGAAAAACGAGCGGCGATACTTGCCGAGCTGAAAGCGCCGTGGCCGGCGATGCTCGAGACGCTTGAGCCCGCGCTTGAAGACGCCGCCCAGCGCAAAGCCTTCAAGGGCCAGAGCTTCAACGCTAAAAGCCGCGCCAACTGGCTCGGCGCGCTGCGCGACTGGAGCCAGAGCGACGCCGACCGCCCGGCGCTGACGCCCGCCGCCTGGCAACGCATGACGCCCGACGGCATGGCCGCTATCTGGAAAGACGGCGAGCCGCCCTGCCCCGAGGTGTGGGCGGCGCTGGCAGCGCTGCCCGCCGCGTTTGATGCGTTGCCCGAGCCCCGCCACGACCTGCTGATTCACGCCGTAAAGTGGTGTCGCGCGCGCCTTGAAGGCGAGCAGGAACGCCGCGCCGAAATGGGTCCCAATGACTTGCTCACCCATCTTGATCGCGCGCTCAAAGGCCCCAACCGCGACGCACTTGCCGCGCAGATTCAGCGCCAGTTTCCAGTCGCGCTGATCGACGAGTTTCAAGACACCGACCCGGTGCAGTACCGCATTTTTAATGCGGTCTACGACATCGCCACGCCGCGGCGCGACACCGCCATCATGCTGATTGGCGACCCCAAACAGGCGATTTACGCCTTTCGCGGGGCGGATATTTACACCTACCTGCAGGCGCGCCGCGACACCGACGGCCGCCACGTCACCCTGGGCAAAAACTTCCGCTCGAGCGAGCCGATGATCGTCGCGGTCAACCACTGTTTCAGCTACGCCGACGCCCAAGACGCCGGCGCGTTTCTGTTCCGCGACGGTGACGACAACCCGCTGCCGTTCAACCCGGTAGACGCCAAAGGCCGCCCCGAGCAGCTGACTCTTAACGACGAAGCGCTGCCGGCGATGACGTTTTGGCAGTTAGACAGCGACGACGGCAAACCGCTGTCCAAAACCGCCTACCAAGCCGGCATGGCCGAGCGCTGCGCCTCACGCATGGTCGCGCTGCTCAACGCCGGAGAGCAGCGCAGGGCCGGCTTTACCCGAGAGCAAACGCTCACTCCGCTGAAGCCGTCGGACATGGCGGTGCTGGTCAACGGCCTGCAGGAAGCCCGCGCGATCCGCCAGGCGCTTTCTCGCCGCGGGGTGAAAAGCGTGTACCTGTCCGACCGCGACAAGGTGTTTGGCTCGCCCATCGCCGCGCAGGTCGAGCACTGGCTGGCCGCCTGTAGCGAGCCTTTAGCCAGCTCGCGCCGGGCACAGGCGCGCCTGCGCGCCGCCCTTGCCACCCCGGCGCTGGGTCTTGGCCTTGATGAGCTTGAGCGCCTCAATCAAGACGAGCTTGCCTGGGAGGCCAAGGTCGAGCAGTTCAGCCGCTACCATCAGCTCTGGCAGTATCGCGGCGTGCTGCCGCTGCTGCGCCGGATGATGGTCGATTTTGCCATTCCTTCGCGCCTGCTGGGCAGAGGCAGCGACGGTCACCAGAGCGACGACGGTGAGCGCTTGCTAACCGACCTTTTGCACTTGGGCGAGCTCTTGCAGCAGGCAAGCCAGGAGCTTGACGGCGAGCACGCGCTGCTGCGCTTTCTCAGCGAAGCTATTGCCGACCCCGAAGGCCACGGCGACAGCCACCGGCTGCGGCTGGAAAGCGACGCCGATCTGGTCAAGGTGGTGACCATTCACAAATCCAAGGGGCTTGAGTATCCGCTGGTGTTTCTGCCGTTTATTAGCAGCCACCGCCCGGTCAAACCCGACGACGTACCGCTGCGCTGGCACGATGCCAACGGCGCACCCAAGCTTAGCCTGAACGTGGACGACGCCATCCTCGCCACGGCCGACCGCGAACGCCTCGGCGAAGACATGCGCAAGCTTTACGTCGCCCTGACCCGCGCCCGCCACGCCGTGTGGCTGGGCATCGCGCCGCTGAAAGAGAGCGAAAATAGCGCCATCGGGCACCTGCTGGCGGGCAGCACATTGGCAGAGCTGGCGAATAGCGGCCCCGTCACCCTGGAACCCGCCCCCGAGGCCACCGTTGAGGCTTTTACCCCGCCGGCAGAAACGTCCCCGCTGGGCCACGCCCGCACGCCCACGCGGCGGGCCAAAGAGCACTGGTGGATTGCCAGCTACTCGGCGCTGACGCTTTCCGGCGCGCTGACCGGCAGCGCGTCGCTGGCCGCCGCCGAGCCCACTACCGCCCGCGAGGCCACCGCGCTTGAAGTGCTGGACGAACCCCAAGACACCCTCGCCGACACCGCCGAAACGTTTCACCTGCACCGTTTCCCGCGCGGCCCCGGCCCCGGTACGTTTTTGCACGGGCTGCTGGAATGGGCCGGCCGCGAGGGCTTTGCCACGGCGGCCAGCGACGCCGCCGCCCGGGACGACATGCTGCACCGGCGCGTGCAGCTGCGCGGCTGGCAACGCTGGCAACCCGAGCTTTCGGGGTGGCTTGCCGCGCTGCTCGACGCGCCCTTGCCGCTGCCCGCTGCCGAACCGGCTTTATCCGCTTCGGCGGTCGCACTGACCCAGCTCGAGCAGTATCAGGTCGAGCTCGAGTTCTGGTTTGCCGCCGGCCGCGTGGACACCCACGCGCTGGACAAGATCGTCAGCGAGCACTTACTCCCCGGGGTCGAACGCCCGGCGCTCGAGCGCGATACGCTTAACGGCATGCTCAAAGGCTTTATCGACCTGGCGTTTGCGCATCAAGGGCGCTATTACGTGCTCGACTGGAAATCCAACTACCTCGGCGCCAATGACGGCGCCTACACCCCCGATGCCATGCGCCGGGCGCTGCTGGAAAAACGCTACGACGTTCAGGCCGCGCTGTATCTTTTGGCGATGCACCGCTTGCTCAAGGCGCGCCTGCCCGATTACACGCCCGAGCAGCATCTGGGCGGCTCGATGACCGTATTTCTGCGCGGCAGCCGCACCCAGGCGCGCGGCGTTCACGCCGAACCCGCCACCGCCGCGCTGGTTAACGCCCTGGACGCCCTGTTCGCCGGCGCCGATGCGCCCCACAAGACGCCGCAGGAGGCCACGCCATGAGCCAGCCGCACTCTCCCCCCCAAAACACGGCCGACCTTTTTACCCAGACGCCGCATCCGGCGCTTGGTGATACCCAGGCGCTGCTGGCACTTTTTGAGCGCTGGGTGGCGCGCGGCTGGCTGCGCGATCTTGACCGCGCGCTGGTGCGCTTTCTCGACGCCGAGGCCGATAACGCTCCGCCGCTACTGCTGCTTGGCGCGGCGCTTGCCAGCCACCAGCTGGGTCACGGCCACGTCTGCCTCGACCTGGCCGCGACGCTGGCCGCGCCCGACTTCGCGCTGTCGCTACCACCCGAAGGCGATGACGTCGCCGATCCGCCGGCGCTTCCCAGCGAGCTGCTCGCCACGCTTACGCTGCCCGACTGGCAGGCCGCGCTTGCCCACCCTACGCTGATCGGCGAAGGCGCGGGCAACTCGCCGCTGGTGCGCCGTGATGCCGAGCATACGACGCGGCTCTACCTGCGCCGTTACTGGCAGTACGAGCAGACGCTGCGCGACGAAATCGACCACCGACTGGCGCCCGACGCAGACGCGGAAGAGACGCTCGACGCCGACGTGACCCGCCAAGCGCTGGAAACGCTGTTTCCCACTACTGAGGTTTCTACTACCGGCGAGCCCGACTGGCAGAAAGCCGCCTGCGCGCTGGCCGCCCGCCGCCGCTTTGCGGTGATTACCGGCGGCCCCGGCACGGGAAAAACCACCACCGTGGTGCGCCTGCTGGCGCTGCTGCAAACGCTCCAGCTGGCGCATACGCCCGAGCGCGCGCTGCGCATGCGCCTGGCCGCACCCACTGGCAAAGCCGCCGCGCGGCTGAACGAGTCCATCGCCAATCAGGTCGACGGGCTGCCCGTGGCCGAGTCGCTCAAGGCCGATATTCCCGTTGAGGTCACCACCCTCCACCGGCTGCTCGGGGCGAGGCCCGATACGCGCCATTTTCGCCACCACGCGGACAACCCATTGAGCCTTGACGTACTGGTGATCGACGAAGCCTCGATGGTGGATATCGAAATGATGACCGCCGTGCTGCGCGCGCTGCCCGCCGGCGCGCGGCTGTTGCTACTGGGCGATAAAGACCAGTTGGCCTCGGTTGAGGCCGGCTCCATTCTCGGGGATTTATGCCGCCGCGCCGAGGCCGGCCACTACCTTCCCGCCACGGCCCAATGGCTGGAAGAAACCACCGGCCAGCCCCTGCCAGCCGCGTATATCGACCCCGACGGCCAGCTGCTGGACCAGGCCATTGCCATGCTGCGCAAAAGCTACCGCTTTGACGCCGCCAGCGGCATCGGCCAGCTGGCGTTCGCGGTCAATCGGTCGTCTCAGTCGCAGGTACGCCAAGTGCTGGCGCACGGCTACGCCGACCTGCGCCACCTGGTACTCGACGGCGAACACGACCGCGCCCTAACCAAGCTCGTCCTCGACGGCTACCGCCACTACTTGACCGTCATGGCCGAAAAGCGCCCGGATAGCGCCCTCGATTTTGCCGACCACGGCGAGACCTACGGCGGCTGGGCCAGCGCCGTGCTCGACGCCTACGGTCACTTTCAGCTGCTGTGCGCGGTGCGCAAAGGCCCCTGGGGCGTCGAAGGGTTGAATCGGCAAATCGCCCAGGCGCTCCGCCAGGCTAAGCTCATTAACGCTGCAGACGCTGCGCTGGAACACGGCTGGTACGCTGGCCGCCCCGTTCTGGTCACGCAAAACGACTATGGCCTGAAGCTGATGAACGGCGATATCGGCATTACCCTTGCCGTGCCCGAAGCCGGCGGCACGCGGCTGCGCGTGGCGTTTCCCTCGGGTGATCCGCAAAGGCCGATTCGCTGGGTGCTGCCCTCGCGCCTGCACGCGGTCGATACCGTGTTTGCCATGACGGTGCATAAATCCCAGGGCTCGGAGTTTCGCCATACGGCGCTGCTGCTGCCAAGCAGCATCAGCCCCGTGCTCACCCGCGAACTGGTGTACACCGGCATTACCCGTGCCCGCCACTGGCTGACCCTGATTGAAGCCCGGCGCGGCATCCTCGATAGTGCGGTCGCGCGGCAGGTGGTGCGCGTCAGCGGCCTGAGCGGCAGTTATTAAACACACGTCCAGAATAAGGAGCCGACCATGCGCGTCCGTCTTGACCCTTTTACGCTTATTTTGCTGGGCACCATTGCGTTGGCCTCGTTGTTGCCCGCCGGTCCTACGCTTGCCGGCTGGCTCGACCACGCGGGCGTATTTGCCGTGGCGCTGCTGTTTTTTCTCCACGGCGCGGCGCTCTCCCGCGACGAAGTGCTCAACGGCGCCATGCACTGGCGGCTACACCTGGTGATTGCCTCGCTGACGTTTATCGTCTTTCCGCTGCTGGTGCTGCCCACCACGCTGCTGGCCCCGCACCTTATTCCCAAGGATCTGGCCGTGGGCTTTCTGTATCTGGGCGTACTGCCGTCGGCGGTGTCGTCGTCAATCGCCTTTACCGCCATGTCGCGGGGCAACGTGCCCGCCCAGGGCAATCGCATGACCTGAATCGTTCGTATTTGAATCCTGTCGCGTGAACAGGTATAGCTGGGGCTTTGGTCAACGATTCCTTATGTCTCATTCTCCGCAGTCCA
>Ga0307967_1001317_pt1 | contig 15285 bp, 9 predicted proteins | sample OrgLakmetagen648_FD_201828 | JGI IMG/M metagenome (GOLD analysis project Ga0307967, IMG submission 201828) | Saline water microbial communities from Organic Lake, Antarctica - #648 | ecosystem: Environmental > Aquatic > Non-marine Saline and Alkaline > Saline | place: Antarctica: Organic Lake... | reverse complement strand
AAACTAATCAAAGAAGGAATTGACCCAAGAATCCCATGGATGTATAACTTCAAACTCGATTTTAAATTTCGGTAAGCCCATTACTAAAATAAATTGTCCGTGGAAAATCGCTGAAAGCTTTCGGGAGTCGCGGATAATTTTGGAATAAAAACGAGTTGCGTTGTATCATTATTTCCTGTTCTCCTGTCAAAAAACTTAAACTATTGCCGGCTTCCAGCCGGCGATCCATTGACCTCCGTTCTGAAGAATACCAGAGCAAAAAATAATAGTTCTTTAGTTGGCATGGTGCGATGTGGAGCAACTTTTTACTCTTATGCTTCGTAAAGGCAGAAAAACAGGTAGTCATGCTTCGCAAATACCCATATTGAAAAAATCTCGCTCACAGCCGGCTCCGGACCGTTAGCGCCATCAGCCCTTAGCTTTTCTTTTTACGATACACGGAAATCCATTTATCCACATAATTAGCCCCTACATTTATCAGCAGGATAAAGACCGTTACCCCCAGTGCTACAATATATTGGCCGATGGCTACACTAATACCTACCCCTGCCGAGAATAAGATTACCGCTGCCGTGGTGAGGTACTGCACCTTCTTCTTGTCTTCGACTTTGAGTATGGTTCCTGCCCCAATAAAGCTCACTCCTACCACTACGGCTTCTATCATCCTTAAAGGGTCAGTACGAATCATCCCGGCAAGTTCACTTTCGCCGGCAAAGTCTAACACAAGCACCCGTCCTAAAGAGATAATAAGCGCTGCTGCTCCGCCTACAATCATATTCGTCCTGAAGCCTGCCGGTTTCCCTGAGAGCTCCCGCTCCAGCCCCACAACTCCTGCCAGCACAGCGGCCACCAGCACCTTTGCTATTATGGTTAACTCTGCACTCCAATGAAATATTTCTCCGCTCATATGCTCTTTTTTTATGGCTCTTTTCTAATCAATGAGTGATTTATACAAAAGTATTGTGAATAATAGATTATCAAATAGTTAAAGCTATCAGACTTAACATTGCGTTGTATTCGTTTCATTATTTGGTAGTAGTTTAGGGTGAAGGTTGGCAGTGCCGAAAAACATGCAATCTTTGATTGCTTGCTTTTTCGAGCATCCTCGAAAAAAGATAGATTATATTTTTCGGGATTGGCAGAATGCAGTTGGCAAATTGCCAACTGCCAACTGCTTTTTGCCAACTGAACTTAACCCCCTGAATATTTGCATTATGTGAATACATTTTATCTGACATTAAAATTTAAAACACGTATTATAAATCATTTAGCTTTTAACAATCAATAATTAGAACAGAGCCAATAAGGTTATATGAATATCGTTATCAGCCCCTGGATATTGTCAGAAAATACTGTCCTGCGTCTCTTCTATGGGGTAGTTCCCTTTAAAGATATTGCCGTTTTTTCCGTCGATGGCTATTTTGTCTCCATTTTTGAAGGATGTCCCGTTAAGCTCGCAGGTTTTGTTATCTTCATCCACTTGCAGCGCGGAGCAGTTCACCACACAGGTTTTTCCCAGACGAACGGCGGTTACTGCGGCATGGCTGGTGGCGCCGCCTTTTGCTGTGAGCAGGCCGTCGCATTCAAAAATCATCTCAATATCATCGGGAACGGTGTCGGGCCTGACCAGGATAATCTGGTCGCGGGGTTGTTGTTCTTTCAGGGTGGCGATGTCCTTTTTATCGAAAGCGATGATGCCGTTGAACGCGCCGCCACCTATGCCGGTACCTCTTCCGGCAAGTTGCATCTCTTCGCGTTTTGTGCTGAAGATATTGATGATATTGGGCTGGGCGATGTCCTGGTCGCGTGTTTGCAGGATATACAGCTCCTCAGGGTTGTCCGACTCAAAAGTAAACTCTATTTCCTGAGGGTTATAGCCCTGGTTTTCGGTAAGCTCGGTGGCTATCTGGTGGATACGTTTGTAGATTTCCGGCAGCATCTCCTGCAGCGACTCTTTTTCAAGGTCTTGTTGTTTACGCTGTGTTTTGCCTACGGGGTGCACATTAACCAACCCTCCCACAATATCTTCTCCCTGGCTGGTGAGGGTGAAGTCGCCATAGAGATGCACGCCGGGCCGCTGCCGGTTGGGGTTTTGTGTAAACACCACCCCCGTGCCGGAGTTGAGGTTGAGGTTGCCGATAATCATCTGCTGCACAATTACAGCGGTGCCCCACTCGTCGGCTATTTGGAGGTGGTCGCGATACACCTGGGCACGCTCCGACGACCACGACTCAAAAACATACATGATGGTTTGCATAAGCTGCTCAAAGAGGTCCTCTTCAAAATGGACGTTATTTTCTTTAAGCACTGCCTTGTAGGTAAAAGCCATCTCGCGCATATGCTTAGGCCGGAATTGCACCTTCAGCTCCACATTATATTTTTCTTTAAAATCGATCATAATCTGGTCAAACACATCGCGGCTGATGCCATGGAACATGCCCCATGATTGCAGCAACCGGCGGTAGCAGTCCCACGAGGTCCAGCCAAAGTTGGGTTGTTTGCTCAGCTGTTCGGTAAACGCATCGTTCATGCCCACATTAAGGAAAGTGTCCATTGCTCCGGGCATAGAAATGGCGGTGCCGGAGCGCACAGAGATAAGAAGCGCGTTTTCCGGATCGCCGTAGCGCCTCCCGGTGTGTTTCTCCAGGCGCCACAGCTCCTTTCTTATCATAGTATCCAGCTCCTGTTTCACCACCGGATGGTTCATGATGGTGTGGATGCGGCGAAAAACCTCTGTGGTGATGACGAAGCCCGGCGGTACGGGCATGCCGGAGAGGTATAGCTTTTTCAGAAAAAAGGCCTTGGAGCCTAAAAACACCTGGTTATCGAGGTTGGGTGTTTTGTTGCCGAAGGGGCTTATGGCCATATCGCTGTTGTAGGTCATGATATCATGGATCCACTCCGGCTTAACGCTGTCTACCATGGTCTGCAAAGAGTCAAGAATTCGCGAGATAAAGATGTCGAGGGGCTGCACCAGGAAGGCGCTGGAGATGATTTCCCGGTAAAAGACCTCTGATTTTTCGTTGAGCAGGCGGTTACGCTCGCGGGTGGTTTTTTTCTCGTGGCCTTCATAAAGCTGGGGGATAATGATTTGCAAAGGATATTCATATGATTTCAGGAAATATTTGTTGATGACTTTTTTGACATCATCGGCCATAAACTGAAAAATATTGATGTACTGATTCAGGGAAAAGCTGCGCGAAGAAAGGCTGTATTTCAACATCGAGAGGTTGGAGTTGAAGGCCTGGCTGGTGATGCCGTCGAGCTCCAGCCCCTCCCGGAAATAGTCGAGGATGTTAAAAATTTCCTGTAGTGTTTTGTTGGAGATATAGTTCAGGTTAATATTTTGCACCACTTTTTCCATCAGCCGGGTGGCGATACGTTCCAGCCTGAAGGTGAGCCCCAGCGCATCGAATTTGGGCTCCCGGTAAACGCCATACATCGAGGGAATACCTATGGCGATGTGGCGCTTGTGGTAAATGTTTTCCCATCCCTCTGAAGGGTTTGGGTTAAAAATGATGGCTTTGAGGTGCTCCATAAAGTGATAGATCAATTGTAACGATTTTTCAAAATCACTCTTTTCCAGTGCTTTTTCAAAAGCCGCTATATTTTCTTTTTTCAATCCCGGAAAGGCTTTCATCAGCGGGATAATGTTCACCGTTTCGAAGGAGTACTTCTCTTTAAGCAGCGCATACACCTTCACCCCTTCGCTAAGGCGCAGCTTATCTTTTTTGTTGGAGCGTTTTGCAGGCAAAGCATCTATGTAGTTATCGGCCTTTTCAGAAGGGAGGCTGATAAATTCCCGGATAGTGAGGTTGTTGTTGCGACAGATGTGACTGACCATTTGATGTATGGGCTGAAAATATTCGCTATTAGTGTCTACGGCTGTGTAAACATCTTCGGGAAGGGTGTTTTTAAGCTTCGATTTGTCGGCATCATACCAGAACTGAAACACTTTTTCCGTAAGGGTAATGAGCGTGTTGTTGCTTTCTGTATGCACCTGCTTTCGCAGGAAATGCACCAGGCGGTCCTGCCGTTTAAAGACCTCATCCATGGCCGTGGTGGTGTCGCGGATTTCCCCTTCTGCGCCAATTTCGTTGAAATATACCGGAAAGATACGCGTAAGCTGTTTCACCTTTTTGTAGTAGGGCGCTATATTTGAGTTGAGGATTTTGGTGATATCGCGCTGGAAAAGGTCGGTGTCGCTGATAAAGATGCCTCCGAGGCGCAGGTTAACGATAAGCGCCGCAAGCAATTTCTCCATAATCGACTGCGAATATTCGATAAGCTCCAGCCACACACGGATGTTTTTGATGTGGTTTTCGTTGACGTGCAGCTGCCACTCTTCGTTAACATATACCATGCCCGGTGTTTCGAAGCCGAAATCGATAAGTTTTTTCTCAAAATCGTTGATAACAGACTTGTCTTCGGTAGTGTCGCGGTCGATAATTTCTTTGCCCAGCGTGAGGAAAATGTCGAGAACGGAAGACATGTGGTGCTCCTGCATGGCATAACATAGCCCAAAGATGGTTTTGGCAAAGGTTATCAGCTGGTTGTCGGGGAGTTCCTTTAATGCGCTGCGCAGTAATTTATTGACTTTCCAAATCAGGCGTTCCTGCCACTCTGCCATGCCCGGCAGTTGCAGCAGGAAAAAGATGTAGTAGAACTGCTCTATAAAAGTGGGTAAGCGCCGGGTGTATTCCTCCAGCGCTTTAGCGATATCCTCATAGTCGGGGGTGTTTTGAAGCGCCTGGCTTGTATGAGCTTCCCGGACTTTTTGTGCCGTGCCCTCCAGGTAATCATCAATAAAACGCGTGAGGGCATTTTCTGTTTCCGCAGAAAAGATGCCGGGGTGTTTCTTCAGCCATTGCTGCAGGTGCAGTGTGTTTTTCCAGAAAGCGATATTTTCGCGGAGGATGGCCTGGAGGAGCCTGCGGCTGTCATCGGCAAAAGAAGGAATTTCCATTACGGGCACCAGGTATTTTTTAAAGGTGCCGGTAACCTGGATGTAAGACTGGGTATGCTTCGGCAACCGGCGCGAGAGGATGTCAAGACTATAAGTAACGGCATCGCTGAAATCATCTTTAATCCCTTTTTGGATTAACTCCAGCAGGGTGCGGAGGGCTGTCTTAACCAAATCAGGCTTAAGCTCCTCAGAGAGGAGGGCGTCAAAGAGCTGTAATAAGGTTGAAAATGCTTGCGGAGGATGATCCACAGCTTGATAAAACCAGTAATCGGTTATCAGCAGCTTTCTCAGCTCCTCGGTTACAAACTTTTTATTGGAGAGCGGATGATGGAATTCAGTGATGCATTCCTGGGCGCGCTTGTTGAGGCCATAGTATTTTTTGGAGAGGGCTATAAAAGCCTGATGCTCTTCGGGGATATGAATATCCTTATACCTTGTTTCGGCCAGGTTTGCCTGCAGTGCCTGCGATTTAAAGTCTTTATCCATAGCTGTTGATTTTGGGAACCCCTTCAAAAATAGAAAATATGGCGTTGGGGAACAACTAAAGGAAGATTTTCTTGTTATTTAGATGCAAACATGCAAACGTTTGCGGCTTAATAATTGATATTTAGTAGATTATTACTTTACGGAAAGGGCTGCATGTATTATCTTTGTATCGCAATTAAAGAAAATAAATATATTTTCATTACATTAAAATTATACGATTATGACAAAAATTAAGCTTGCAATTAACGGTTTTGGTAGAATTGGACGAATGGTATTCAGAATAGCGCTTGAAAAAGGCACCATAGAGGTGGTAGGTCTTAACGACCTCACCGACACCAAAACACTCGCTCATCTGCTAAAATATGACTCCACGCAGGGAAGATTCGAAGGCACTGTCGATTATACCGATAATGCGCTTATTGTGAATGGCGAGGAGATTAAAGTGAGTGCTGAGACGAACCCTATCAATATTCAATGGGGCAAAACACCTGACGTTGTTGTAGAGTCTACAGGAATATTCAGGGAGAAAGAGGGCGCTAAAGGCGGATATGGCGATCACCTGAAAAATGGCGCCAAAAAGGTTATCCTTACCGTTCCTGCCAAAGATAAGATAGATAATATGATTGTTCTGGGTGTCAATGATGACGACCTGAAGGAAACCGACCAGACCGTGTCTAACGCATCATGTACTACCAACTGCCTGGCACCTATTGCCAAGGTATTGAACGACCGTTTCGGTATTGAGCAAGGATTTATGACCACCATCCACTCATACACTAACGACCAGCGCATCCTCGACGCGCCTCACTCAGACCTGCGTCGCGCCCGCTCTGGTGCCGTTTCTCAGATTCCTACCACCACAGGGGCTGCAAAAGCTGTAGGAAAAGTGATTCCTGAGCTCAACGGTAAAATGGATGGTATGGCGGTACGTGTTCCTACTCCTACAGGTTCATTGGTTGACTTTGTTGCCAACCTGAAAACAGAAGCCACCAAAGAAGAAATCAATGCTGCTATGAAAGAGGCTGCTGAAGGTCCGATGAAAGGCATCCTGGAGTATTGCGAAGACCCGATTGTTTCGGTGGATGTAATACACAACACGCACTCTTCTGTCTTCGATGCGCAGAGCACGATGGCAGATGGCAAAATGGTAAAAGTACTTGCCTGGTACGATAACGAGTGGGGTTATTCTTATCGCGTAGCAGACCTTGCAGAGAAATTATAAATCGCTCAACAGATTTTAATGACCATGAAAAGGCTGTTCCTGAGGGGATGGCCTTTTTTTGTGTTATGCAGCAACAAACTTCTCCGGGGAATTATTTGTTTCTGTTAGAGACAACAGCGCACTTTGTTTATATTTGTTGTCATTATTCTGAGAGGTGATTATGTATAAGGTTGATGTAGAACAGGAGAAAAGAGAAATACTGCGGCGCTATCGTGAATTGATGGCAGCGTGGCAGCCCCATTATCATAACGAAAAGAAGCATAAAAACATCCGTAAAGCGTTTAACCTGGCGCTGGAAGCGCATAAAGACATGCGTCGTAAATCGGGTGAGCCCTACATATATCATCCTGTTGAAGTAGCCACCATTTGTGTGAAAGAACTAGGCCTGGGCGAAACCACCATCATATGTGCCCTGATGCACGATGTGGTGGAGGATACTGATTATACCCTTGATGATATCCGCCAGATATTTGGCGAAAAGGTGGCTGATATTATCGATGGGCTGACCAAAATAGATGTTTTCCTCGATAAGTCGGAAGAGCGCTCCAAACAGGCCGAGAATTTTAAAAAGATTCTGCTTTCGATGTCTAAGGATATCCGGGTCATCCTTATAAAGCTGGCCGACCGGCTGCATAATATGCGCACACTGGGTTCTATGCCGCATGAGAAACAGCTGAAAATCGCTTCCGAGACGCTCTATTTCTATGCTCCCTTCGCCCATCGTCTGGGCTTATATGCTGTAAAAAATGACCTTGAGGACTTAGCATTAAAATATACCGAGCCTGATGTTTTTAAGGAATTGTCGGCAAAAATAGAAGAGTCGCGAGAAGATCGTGTGGCGTTTATAGAGTCGTTTATCTACCCCATCAAAAAATCGCTTGCCGAACTGGGCCTGAAATATCGTATCGTCACCCGCCTGAAATCCATTAACTCTATCTGGGAGAAGATGAAGAGCAAGGGCGTCAGGTTTGACGAAGTGTATGACCTGTTTGCCGTACGCATTATTCTGGATGTTCCGCAGGATGACGAAATAATTGAGTGCTGGAAGGTGTATTCTGTAGTTACTAAACACTATATCCCTAAGCATGACAGATTGCGCGACTGGATATCCACGCCAAAAGCCAATGGCTATGAGTCGTTGCACACCACCGTAATGAGCGACCAGGGCCGCTGGGTGGAGGTGCAGATAAGGACGGAGCGGATGAACGAAATTGCCGAAAGAGGATATGCAGCGCACTGGAAGTATAAAGATCAGGATGACGGTGAAACCAGCCTGGACAGATGGATAAGCAGGATAAATCAGCTGCTGAAGGATAGCGAGAACGAAGACAATGCGCTGGAGTTTTTTGATGAGTTTAAGCTGAACCTGTTTTCCGATGAAATTTTTGTATTCACTCCTAAAGGCGAATTACATACCCTCCCGAAAAATGCCACGGCGCTGGATTTTGCCTATACTATCCACTCCGAAGTGGGCAACAGGGCGCTGGGCGCAAAGGTCAACCATAAGGTGGTGTCCTTAAATCAGAAACTCTCCAGTGGCGACCAGGTGGAGGTGCTTACCTCCAAAAAGGTGTGGCCCACCGAAGAGTGGCTAAATTATGTAATCACGCCACGGGCTATAAATCATATCAGGAAAGCGATAAAGCAACATCGCAAAAAGTATTATAAGGAAGGCGAGGAGAAGCTAAAGAAGCTGTTTGGGGAGCAAAACATAGAGTACACACCGGAAAACCTGGCAAAATTCAGGCGGCATATCGGAGTAAACAGCAATATCGATCTTTTTTATTTTGTGGCGGCAGGCCAGCTTACGGCCCGCGATTTAAAGGATTGTTGCAAAAAGGCAGAAAATGGCGCAGTAACAAAGAATATCCTGAAGTATCTTCCGCGTCCCTTCCGGCGTAAACATTCTGATGAGCAAATAACGCTGAAGTCGCAAATCAATAATAAGCTTAAGGAGAATCCTAAAGAGCTTATCCTGGGCGATGTGGATAGTATAAAATGGGAGACGGCAAGTTGTTGCAACCCCATTCCGGGAGATGATGTGATAGGATATATTAAATCGGATGAAGTGATAGAGGTGCACCGCATCAATTGCCCTACCGCTATTCAGTTGATGTCTAAATTCGGTACGCGGATCGTTAAAGCCAAGTGGCGCGAAAAAGGCATGGTGTCCGTATTGGCCGGCATTAAAGTGCAAGGGATCGACAAAAAGGGCCTGGTGGGCGAAATCACAGATGTTATCTCCCAGCGTCATAATATCAATATCCGTTCCTTTAACCTCCAGGCCAGCGATGGTATCATGTCTGGCGAGATATTATTGTATGTTAATGGAAATAAAGACTTGCTGGAGCTGATAAAGCACCTTAAAAAGATAAAAAGCCTGCAGAAAGTATATCGTATCAGCCGCATCAGTTAATCCTTTCCGGAGTTCCCGAAACCAGCAGCACCATATCTGAAAGATTCCTGAAGCGGTATTTTTGGGGGATTATAGAATCTTTTTCTAATTTAAACCAAATAAGAATAAAATATTTTTATTAATTTTATCGAAAATTTCAAGATATGACTACCAAGGTTGAAAAGAACGAAGATATAAATTTTGAAACGGTTAAAAAGATATTTACAGAATATCTCGAGAAGAACGGTCACAGAAAGACTCCTGAACGGTACACTATTTTAAAGGAGATATATTCTACGGACGGCCATTTTGATATTGAATCGCTCTATATCAGGATGAAAAACAACAAGTACCGCGTCAGCCGTGCCACACTGTATAACACCATAGAATTGCTGCTCAATTGCAGCCTGGTTACCAAGCATCAGTTTGGAAACAATTGCGCCGAGTTTGAGAAGTCGTTTAAGTTTAAGCAACACGATCACGTTATTTGCCTGGACGACGGCAAGGTGCTGGAATTTTGCGACCCAAGGGTGCAGCAGATACAGGATGCTGTTGAAGAGCAGTTGGGGGTAAAGATTACCCACCACTCCCTCACCTTTTATGGTGTTTGTAATAACAACGGGGGAGAGAAGAATAAAAAATAACCTGTTGATAAACAGCTTATAAAAAAGCCCTGTAACTATCCTTACAGGGCTTTTTTAGTGCCGCGCCCTGCTATTTTTGTTACCTTTGTCCCTTTGAAAATTTACACACCAAACAGCGTGTTTCATGAAAGTTGATGTATTGTTAGGCCTCCAGTGGGGCGATGAAGGAAAAGGTAAGATTGTAGATGTTTTAACACCCAAATATGATATTATAGCCCGCTTTCAGGGAGGCCCTAATGCCGGCCATACCCTTGAGATACAAGGCGATAAGCATGTGCTTCACACGATCCCTTCAGGAATCTTTCATCCCGAAAAGATGAATGTGGTAGGTAACGGCGTTATTATTGATCCCTATCTTTTCCTGCAGGAGCTCAACGGGCTGAAAGCTAAAGGGCTGGCGCCGGAAAAGAACCTGATCATTTCGAAAAAAGCGCATCTTATCCTGCCTACACACCGCTTGCTCGATGCTGCCTACGAAGCTGCGAAGGGGGCAGCAAAAATTGGCTCCACGTTGAAAGGTATCGGGCCGGCATATACTGACAAAACAGCACGCACCGGACTGCGCGTTGCCGATATTACGGGCCCGCAGTTTAAAGAAAGGTATGATAGCCTGAGGCAGCAGCACCTGGATATTGTTGACCGTTATGGTTTTGATTATTCAGCGCAACTGCTTGACGGAAAGTCTTTTGAAGATTATGAGAAAGCCTGGCTGAATGCGGCAGAGCAGATGAAGGCTTTGCAGACGGATAACACAGAAATTTATCTTAACAACGCTTTAAAGGAGGGCCGGCGGGTGCTTGCCGAAGGGGCTCAGGGTACGCTGCTGGATATAGATTTTGGCAGCTATCCTTTTGTGACTTCCTCTAACACTATCTCTGCCGGTGTTTGTTCCGGATTGGGCGTGGCGCCGTCAGCTTTGGGGCGTGTTTTTGGCATTGTAAAAGCGTATTGCACACGCGTGGGCAGCGGCCCGTTTCCCACTGAACTGAAGGATGCCGACGGACAAAAGCTTCGCGATGAAGGGAATGAATATGGCGCCACTACAGGGCGCCCCCGCAGGTGTGGATGGCTCGATATGAACGCACTAAATTATTCTGTGATGCTTAATGGGGTCACCGATTTGATTGTTACAAAAGCCGACGTGCTGAGCGCTTTTGAGCAGTTTAAGGTGTGCGAAGCTTACCAGGCTGCCCGGGGAAGGATCACAAAGGATTTTGATATCGATATTACTGAGAAAACGCCGCGCTATAAGACCCTAAAAGGGTGGAACACTTCACTGGACGATATCACGGACGGCACGGAGCTGCCCGGAGAACTTACAGCCTATATCCACTATATAGAAAAAATGACACAAGTGCCTGTTTCTATTGTGTCGGTGGGCGCTGACCGGGACAAAACGATAGTTTTAAACCGCGATTTATAACTCCCCATCAAATCGCTGAAAAGCAGCTTTGAAATGCTTCTGTTCATAGCGCCATCATCGTGTTTTAAGGCGTCTGCTTCACGCTTTTAATTCAAAAGAAATAACATACCTTTGCCGCATGAGATTATTATCGTGAATTTATTAACAATTTAAATGAGAAGATTATGGCAGAACACGTCACCTCGCAGATGGCGATGGATTTAGAAGAGAAGCACGGCGCCCACAACTACCACCCTTTACCTATAGTGCTTGCTAAGGGAAAAGGAGCTAAGGTGTGGGATGCGGAAGGCAAAGAGTATTATGATTTTTTGTCGGCCTATTCCGCGGTAAACCAGGGACACTGTCATCCTAAGATTACCGAGGCTATGAAAGAGCAGGCCGAAACGCTGACGCTTACTTCGCGTGCTTTTTACAATAACGTATTGGGGGTTTTTGAAAAGTATATCACAGCGTATTTTGGATATGATAAGGTGCTCCCCATGAACTCGGGGGTGGAAGCTGTAGAAACCGCTTTGAAGCTGGCCCGCAAGTGGGCGTACATGGTAAAAGGCGTTCCTGAAAATGAGGGCAAAATCATTGTGGCTAACGATAATTTTCACGGCCGCACCATTACCATTATCAGCATGTCTACCGATCCGGACTCTTATAAAGGTTACGGGCCTTATACTCCCGGATTTATCAATGTAAAGTATAACAATATCGATGAGCTGGCCAAGGTGCTCCAGGAAGAGCCTAATGTGGCGGCTTTCTTAGTAGAGCCTATCCAGGGGGAGGCCGGTGTTTTTGTCCCTAACGACGGGTACCTGAAACAGGCTTTTGAATTGTGTAAAGCACATAACGTGCTGTTTATGGCTGATGAAGTTCAGACAGGTATTGCCCGCACAGGGAAGCTGCTGGCGTGCGACCATGAAGCGGTGCACCCTGATGTGCTAATCCTTGGCAAAGCCCTCTCGGGCGGCGCTATGCCTGTATCTGCCGTACTGGCCGATGACGAGGTGATGCTCACCATCAAGCCCGGCGAGCATGGCTCTACGTTTGGAGGAAACCCGCTGGCAGCAAGAGTGGCTATGGCTGCCCTTGAGGTGGTGAAGGAAGAGAACCTGGCAGAGCGCGCCGAATATCTCGGAAAGATCTTCAGAGAAGAGATGGAGAACGTGGATACAGATATGATACACATTGTAAGAGGAAAAGGCTTGCTTAATGCCATTGTTATCAAACCGAAAAACGGGAATACCGCCTGGGACGTTTGCGTGGAGATGGCAAAGAACGGCGTGCTGGCCAAGCCTACTCACGGCGATATTATCCGTTTTGCGCCTCCACTGGTCATCTCGGAAGAAAACCTGAGAGATGCCATAGAGCGCATCAAAAAATCGATAATTGCCTGCACGTAAACCTGTAATACCGGGTATCAGTTGAAATGCGCCTTGATACCGATTCCGATTTGATTTGCAATGGGTACAATTTCAATGTTTCGCTGAGGCTCACTTTAAAATACAATTGGTGTAACCGGCAGGTTTACTCATGCCAACAGGAATAGTGATAAAAAAGTGTCGTTACCATTAACGGCACTTTTGCTTTTTTACCGCTTCCAGCAATCCCCGGCACGCTTCCTCCAGCATATCCAGCACCAGCTCAAAACCCTGGCTGCCGCCGTAATAGGGGTCGGGTACTGACTTCCCGGCATTGTTTTCTGAAAAATCATTCATTAAAAATATTTTATGATGACAGGCCTTGGGCAGCAAGGCCTTCAGGTCTGTCTTGTTTTGCTTGTCCATGGCAATAATAAAGTCGTAACCGGGGCCATCTTTTTCCGGGATAACGGGGCGGGAGAGGCTTGTGAGGAGGTAGCCCCTCAGTATGGCATGTTGCTGCATGCGTTCGTCGGCGGGCATGCCCTGGTGGTAGTCTGTGATGCCGGCAGAGTCTGTGGCCACCTGGTTTTCGAGCCCCGCTTCTTCTACCATTTTCCTGAAAACAGCTTCGCCACTGGGCGAGCGGCAGATATTTCCCAGGCAAACAAAAAGTACATGTGTTTTCATAAGCAGTGTTTCCGGCAAAAATAGGAAAAGATATGTATGCGTTTATGGCGGGAAGACCTGACCCGGTTTTTTTTCGGAGAAGTAAAATGCGCACAATTTCTTTATCTCTAAAGTCGCAACAGGCTGTGAGCGAGCATCGCAACATTTGGGTGATAAAAAAATTCCGGCAAAAAGCCCGGGAACTGTTTTGTTGAAAGCCCGACAGCCCTGTTCGGATACCAGGCTTGAAAATATATTTAAGAATAATTTGGAATAAGGATTCAAAAACCATAGTTTTACACTTTATCGTTTCAGACACAGCTATGCAACCCATGTGATAAAGAGAAATTTAAAAGATGTAAAAAACCCATTAAGATGATTTCAGGATATAATAAATACCAAAAAATAAAACCAATAAATAAAACCAATAAAAGGTGTATATATCTACAACCATTTGTTGGATATAGCCGGAAAAGGTGAATATATAAACAAGTTATAAGTAAGGTGTTTAAAAATTTTCTGTAAAAGTTATCTCATTTGTAAAAGTTCGTAAATTAAGAATCAATTTTAACTGTTTGATACTTTTTGCAAGTTGGAAATTGTATCTCATTTTGATAGTTAAAGTTTAAATTATATTCTTAGCAGTTTGATAGTAAATTTATTGGGATAGGTTTGGTAATAATGATAGTAAAAAAATAGTATTCCCACGCGCTTTTGCCTACGGCAATTTGGAAACCAACCGCACATTAAAGCACTTTTGCTTCGCAAAAAAGCTTTAATTTTCCCACATCTTTTTGTTTTGTTTATTTCTTTACTTAAAAAATATTAATTTAGGTCTTTGTAAGAAAAAAAAATTGTTGAGAAAATGAGTTTATTTCAAACATCTGTAATTAAAAAATACCTGAGCGAGTTAAGTTCAGAACTTATTGATAAAAAATATAAAGAATTTCAATCTTATTTTGGAAATGCTGAAAGACAGGAAAATATAAGAAACTCTAAGGAAGAAGAATATCAAAGTGGTTTTATTACCGCATTATTTGTAAATATTCTTGGGTATACTTTAAATCCTGAACCAAACTTTAATATTGTACTTGAAAAGAAGAACGTTGACGACAGCAAGAAAGCAGATGGAGCAATTCTTAAAGAAAATGAAGTTATTGCAGTAATCGAGCTTAAATCGACACAAACAACCGACCTTGGTAAAGTAGAAACACAAGCATTTGGATACAAGCATCATAATCCAAAATGCCAATATATAATTACTTCTAACTTCGAGAAAATCAGACTTTATATTCAAAATGCAGTCGATCATTTGGAGTTTGATTTATTCAACTTAACACGAGAAGATTTTGCATTACTTTGGTTGTGTTTTGAAAAGGATAATATTCTAAAAGATATTCCGCTAAAAATTAAGGAATCATCAGTTTTACAAGAAGAGAATGTAACAAAGCAACTTTACAACGATTATTCTAAGTTCCGAAAAGATATTTTTGACAATATTGTAAAGAATAATCCTGAATTTGATAAGTTGGTGCTTTTCAAGAAAACTCAAAAACTACTTGATAGATTTTTATTCATATTCTTTGCCGAAGACAGACTTTTACTTCCACCAAATTCAATAAGCGAAATTGTAAAGCAATGGAATGACTTAAAAGAAAATTACGATGAATATTTCCCACTTTATGAGCGTTTCAAGAAATATTTTGGCTATTTGAATACAGGTTTCAAAGGAAAGAAATATGATATTTTTGCATATAATGGTGGCTTGTTTTTACCTGATGAAATTCTTGACAACATAAAAGTTGATGATGAAGTATTGTATCAAAATACAATTCAGTTAAGTAAATACGATTTTGAAACAGATGTTGATGTAAACATTTTAGGTCATATTTTTGAACATTCATTAGGAGAAATTGAAACTGTTCAAGCTGAAATTGAAGGAAAAGAAATTGACACTCAAAAAACAAAACGAAAAAAGGACGGGATATTCTATACTCCAAAGTATATCACAAAATACATTGTTGAAAATACGGTTGGTAAACTCTGCGAAGAAAAAAGAGCTGAAATTGGAATTATTGACGAAGAATATGCAAAAGGAAGAAGAAACCGAAAGAAAGAAATTGTAAAGGAT
>Ga0307967_1001314_pt1 | contig 15295 bp, 18 predicted proteins | sample OrgLakmetagen648_FD_201828 | JGI IMG/M metagenome (GOLD analysis project Ga0307967, IMG submission 201828) | Saline water microbial communities from Organic Lake, Antarctica - #648 | ecosystem: Environmental > Aquatic > Non-marine Saline and Alkaline > Saline | place: Antarctica: Organic Lake... | reverse complement strand
GTGTCCTGCAGCACGACACACATGCGCCCCAGCACCTGGAGCACGACACTCCTGGACAACACCTGGAGCACGACACTCCTGGACAGCACCTGGAGCACGACACACATGCGCCCCAGCACCACACACACACAAACACACACACAGCACGACACACATGCGCGCACACACGCGCATGTGCACGCATACTCACACACGCACACGCACTGCCTGGGGTAAATGCCCACCGGGATTCGTGCGGGAATGGCTAAAATATTTCTTTTGAGGCTCCGGGGTTACCCGGGGTGACGTTTAATATTTCTGAAATTTAGGCACCGGGATGGATCCGCAAAGGTACGGTATGGCCATCCCGTACCCTACTTACTACATTCATCTGTGCAAACATGTTATCTTTTCGACACATCTTGGCAAACATCTGTCGTGCATTTGCATTACCTGCAGCTCTGCTTAGGCCTTTTGGCGCTGGGTTCCTTCATCCACTGCCCATGCAACAGGGAGTAGGGGGGGGGGATGAGCTGGGAGATCTCCATTTTCATGAGCGCCTGTGTTCATGGACGTGCGTGTTCATGTATTTGAGTGCATGCGAGCAATTGAATGCGCAAACTAACATGCATACAGAATCGCTTGTGAAGCTTGCACGATTGCCAAAAGGAGAGCAAAGAGAAAGGAAGAGAGAGAGAGAACAAGAGAGTGTGTGTAAGTGAGAGGGAAAGAGAGAGAGAGAGAGAGAGATAGAGAGAGAGAGAGAGAGAGAGGGCGCAAGTGAGAGAGAGAGAGAGAGAGAGAGAGTGAAAGAGCTCGCTTTTCCCCTTGTGACAAGCTTGAAAGAGAGAAGTGCCTCCGTTTTAATGCTTGCATTTCTGCAATTTCCAGATCTGAATACACACCAGAGCAGGAACAAGGATTGCCACACTATTGCTGCAAAATCCAGTGCGGTCTGGACACAGAATCCAGAGAGATGTGGAAGAGCACACATTGCACTTACAATAATGAACAATTGTGATAAGCACGTTGCTTATGTTAAGTGGGTCGGCCAGAACTGTATGCATATTCCCCAACAAAAAAACCAAATGTATACAATTAAACGGTTCTGGCTGGCTTTGTGCATATAGAAAACAGCCACGCAAGGATTCTGCGCAGCAAGGCTGCTGAGAACAACAAATAAAGCTCAAGGAAGGTAGCAAAGAAATTGCACGAGGGGGCATGGTGTTGTGAAGCATGCATCAGCAGAAGCAGCCGTTATGTCAAGGGGGCAAGGTGCACAGCAAAGGCGTGCTCTTTATTCGACACACATACACACTGATACGTACACCTGCACAAACACACAAACATTCTTTAGCATGTCGTAGTTCTAAACTTTTGTTTTTATTACTCACACAACACAGACGCACCTGCGTAGCATATTGTTCATGGACCTCGTGTAGGCTTGGGCCAGGATATCAGGCCCGTTTTGAATGATGTACCTCCACTGACGGTTGAAATTGAAGTCGTTTCCAGTCCGCTCGGCAATGGCTCTGCGTCAATGAGATGCACCAACAAAATGCTGAGCCGTTTTGTGTTGGAATCTGCTGAGACGACAAAATGCTGAGATGTTTTGTCAGATTTGGCTGAGGCAACGAGGGACAAATGGCTCAGATGAGTCATACTCACAGAAGCAGTGTCAGGGTAATTGACAGGGCTGGTGGGTTTCATTAGACAGGGGTTTAGTCAGAGGTTCAGACAGCGGAGACCAAGCAGGGAGCCTTTGCATGTGAAGATATGAACACAGATCCAATCCGTGCTATCAGTGCCAACAAAGAGGATGTAAAAGGGTAGCTTGCACACATGCCCATTGAGAAGTCAGCGCCTGTACGATGAGAATCCGACTTGAAAGAAACAACGGTCGTCAATTTGCAGTCACCACCAAAACTCCGGTCACCAGCGCTTCTGATCTTCAATCACCAGCTCATTTTCAAGTCATTAATTTGTTTACAGTTTTCAATCCATTGAGAAAAAATATACTCCCCTTTTGACCTTCTTTACATCTCCGCTAATGATGTGACCCAGAGCTCCACTTTGAATACCATATGGAACACTTGCTCCTATTTTGTTTTAATTATGCGACACACAGCTTTGTGAAGCATTACCGTTTCCACACACACTCACACATGGTTTTGCGTCACTTCACGTGCTGCGGCAATCATTGAATTGCCCAGGGTCCACAGGTTGGAGCCGTCTTCCTCCACTCTTGGCATGCGGGTGTCAACGTACAGCTCTTGCTCGAGAGAAGAACCTTCCCTGTTTGTGTGATTGTGTGTGTGTGTGTGTGTTAGAGAGTGTGTGTGTGTATGTGTGTGTGTGTGAGACGGATAAATAGATAGAGGGAGAGATAGAGGGGAAGAGAGAGAGAGAGAGAGAGAGAGAGAGAGAGAGAGAGAGAGGGAGAGAGATAGAAGAGAGAGAGAGAGAGAGAGAGAATAAGCATACAGCAGTTTGTGCGGAAACGCAGGCATCAACACCTCTTTGTGCCTTCTCTTCTGTTCACTTAGGCTGGTTAGTGTGTGTGTTTGTGTGTGTGTGTGTTTGTGTGTGTTTGTGAGTGAGAGTGTGAGTGTGTGTGTGTGTGCGTGCGTGCTCGTGAGTGTGTGTATGTGTGCAAGTGTGTGTGTTACATCATTGCGCATGAATAACTAAATAACCACACATACAATTGTCCACAACCCACCAGATCTCACGGAGGTCGTACACATCTGCCAATCGCTTCAGACCATGGAACCCTAGGTAAACACCATGGTGATTCTTTTCAGCCTGATTCAACAGCAATTCCAGCCTGTCAACAGTGGTCTGCATTGGAAGGTCGAGTAAGAGTATGTGTGAGTATGTGTATGTGTAAGGTGCAAGAGTGTGTGAGCACGTGTGTGTGTGTGTGAGGTGCAAGGCGTTATGTTATACATTGCATACCGTACTGCTCCTATGAGTATTGCGAGTAACGGTTATTCATTTGGGCGCCTTGCAAAGTGAACTACGGAAATAAAAGTAAGAAAATTTAGAACTGGCAAAACATTGATTTGGAAAAGCCGATATTCAACTGGTGCCTGCAGGTCTTGTCGATTCCCTACTAAATGCACCTTCACCTGAAACATCATCCTGCTGCAGATGTGGGAGAGCTAAGGGATTAAAAATCCCCTTATGGAAAGAGGTTTAAACAGAGAGCAGAGCACACAGAAACGTCCAAAATTTGCAAATGTTGTATTAAGTTGGCTGGCCTCGCAAAGCCCAAATACTTGCAAATAGTTCATGCGAACTATTTGGGCACCTCGCAATTATTCGGACTCGCAACACTAAAGGAGCAGTACGGTACATCATCTATTTTACACTATGCATAAGGTGCAAGGCACGTGTCATGCATTCATCACGTGTCATGCTTTCATCACGTGTCATGCATTCATCACGTGCCATGCATTTATTGCAGCTTTAATAAAGGCATAAACAATGTCAGGTCTGTTTAGCATTAGTTTGTTTCACGTGCAGCAGCTCAAGCTGAGCTCAGTACAAATACTCTGGGGTGGAGAAAGATTTGCTAAGGTCCAATTGCATGCAGGATTTACACAAGTGAGGTCTTGAAACTTTAATAGAAGCATGCAAGCATTCAATCTGGGTCTAGCAGCAGCACGCTCAAATGCTTCTTGAAAACAGGATAGCCTGTGAGACAGTCTACAATACGATGTTCAGCTCAACATATCCTCACAGGTGCATCAGCATAAACCTAGGGCTCCAACAACTCATCCCACCTACAATAACACCACAGTACTCTTAGTTTGAGGGCTTTTATGTAATATTCAACACGTACAATGCGTTATGACGATATGCAACCTCAGCCCAAACAATAATTTTCCGCGCACCCTACAAATGTGCGTATGCTAAATCCTGGGTAGCTACACAAGTGATCAAGCACACATGAATCATGTGACATGATGCTATAGAAACTGTTGTAAGAAAACCAAAAGAAAACCAACTCAGCTGTCACCCTCCACCTTCAGAGTACAACTATTCCCTCTTACATAGTCATACACACATTTGAACGCAGCTCGCCTCACACCTTCCTTCCACTTACACACACAAACTCACACACAAACGCAACTGCTATGAGCATGTTTTAAATCACACACACGACACACATACACATACACTCACGCTGAGCTCTTCCTCCCCCATCTCGTAAACATCCGGGCTGGTTTTGCCGTGGTATAGGTTATGTATCTTGCGGACCGTGATTGTGATGGCTTGGGACTCCACCACAAGGCGGCCATTGGCATCCAGCTCATCCACATGAGTCCGCAGCTCCTCAGACACAAACAGGAAGGCCTGCAAGGTTTGGACAATGGGTGTTGTAAGAGTGCATGTGTGTTGACATGCGTGCAGCTTGCTGGCAGGAGCCAGCTCATCCTATGGCTTTGCCACTCCTCAACCACAAACGTAAAGGCCTGCAAGAACATACTCGTGTGTGCTGTGTAATGTACGTGTGCATGTTATTGGGGAAGGGTGTGCGTGTTAGGCGGCATACTTGCATTCATGATGTGGCTTTTTAATTCATAAGGCACAGACAGCAAGGGCTGAGAAACAGTTGATGATTGTTCCGTTTGTTGTGTGGCTGTGTGTTATATGGGGTTTGCACATGTGTGGCCTTTGACATAAACCTGTTTGCACAGACTCAGGTCAAGAAAACAGGAACAGCTGCACTTATGCTGTGTCTACATTGTGGCCAACACACCGGTTGTGTTGTCTAAAGACCATTAAAATCACACACCGTGTGCTCATCGCGACGTCATCTGTCCTTATCAATTCTTGCAACTGAACAAGCCGGCGTGATCTTTTTTTTTCCCCCCAAGCTTCCGCTCATATGCCCCTGAGGCATACACAGCGATGTACCCTTACCTAATTTATCCTAGCGTGATGCCATCGCAGCACTGCTGTCAGTAAGGCAAATTCTCTTACTGACCAATCACTATCATTTTTTATGAAACCTGCAGACGACTGCACGCAGATGCTGCGCGTTGCTGCCATATGTGCGGCAATGCTCCAGATCTGATTGATGATAAACAAAGCCCAAGACCTTTTCTGTGACAAGAGCGCTCAAAATTGATTGGTGATGAACAGCACACTGTTTTCTTCAAAAATAAACACAAGGGGGTGGCAGGAGCATCTCAAAGACAATCGAGAGGAGCGTATAAAGTTTTGGACAAAGCTGCCGCAGCTAATGGCGGCAAGGTAAGCAAGCACAAATTCAGGAGGAGCTGTTGGCCTTTTCCTAGTTGTCCATGGAAATGAGAAGTGCAGAGACATTAGGCAAGCCTTGCAAGGCTTTCTGCTGCTCTTGACACATGCCCACACACAGCTTAAAATATAAGTAGAATTCACAGGAACGTAGACATAGACCTGCACATTGTCTGTGCACCTTACTTAGCACCAGAGGCACCTCCTGCAGAAGGGCACAGAGCCAATGCCTCACCAAAACACCAGCATATTATAACTAATAATGCCTGTGCAAAGCAGGGCAGCTACAGCAAAAGTGACAGTTTGTCTGCATCAGGATCAGCATTCACGTATCCATGCTATTCAGTGCACACATATTAGCTGGAGCCCCACCATTTCCCATCACGCCTGTAAAAAGCAAATCAGCCACAGCATACGATCATTAACAGTATACACTCACAATGAACAGTACACACACAATGAACAGAGCACACTCACAATGAACAGTACACACTCACAATGAACAGTACACACTCACAATGAACAGTACACACTTACAATGAACAGTACACACTCACAATGGACAGTACACACTCACAATGAACAGTACACACTCACAATGAACAGTACACACGCACAATGAACAGAGCACACTCACAATGAACAGTACACACTCACAATGAACAGTACACACTCACAATGAACAGTACACACTCACAATGAACAGTACACACTCACAATGAACAGTACACACTCACAATGAACAGCGCCAGTTGCACCACCAGCAGCATGCCCAGCAAATAGACCATCTGCTCCTTGAAGTGCATGAAGTCGATGCGAGCCTGTGTGCATGTGTGTGCGCGTGTGTATGTATGTGTGTGTGCAGTGTCGTCTGTGTGTATGTATGCGCGTGTGTGCAGTGTCGTATGTGTGTATGTGCATGTGTGTGTATGCGCGTGTATGCGGCCAGTTGTACACAATTGTGCATTCACCTGCCATGTTTCATCTGTATGTTTGTATGCCTGTGAGTGTACACCTGCTTGTCATATGCCTGTCCACGGCTCTCACGCACTGTTCATATGCTACAACACGGAATCTCACGGAGCAAAAATGCAAAACGTGAGTATTACCTTGAGCCTGCTTAAAAATGAATTTAAGCCAATCACTTCCCTGCTGCTCAGTACCTGGCGTGAGTGTAACAGCGCATGCAGCTTCTTCAGCCGTCGTCCACGCGCCCAGTCGGTAGTGTCGAAGGCAGCAAAAGTAGGCTCTGTATTATCAGAGTCGGCCTCACTGTCAGCGACCTGCATGTGGGCATGCACGTGTGTAAGTGTATGGGTGTGTACATCGCGCGTATGTATGTGAATTGTGCGTGTGTACCGACGTCGTTGTGTCCGTATGTCACATGTGCGCACGCGTGTGAGCTCCCTGAAGTCAAGCACGTGACATCAGCCTTAGGATTAAGGGTACCGAAGTCTGGTAGGCGTTTTGCTGAGTTCCCGAAGGGGCTACAACAAACACACGAACGGGGCAAAAAGGAAGTGTGCACTTCTTCTGACGATTATCTCTCTAGGAGCTAATCCCCCAAAAACTGTTCCCTCCAGCTTTCCTACACAACAGACCCTAAAATTAAACTCTTTTCCAGAGTGTTTGCTTTTCATTCTTTATGGATCCTGCCCTCAACACACCACAAGACACGCAAAAATCAGTGCAAAGAAACAAGGGCACCTCAGTCCAGCACATCCAGACCCTGCCCTCAACACACCACAAGACACGCAAAAACAAGTGCCAAGAAACAAAAACAACGCAGCCCGACACACACGCACCTCTTCGTTGCCATCTCCGAGTGTGCGCCCCTCTTCGTCTCCAGACCCCGCCCTCGCCAAGCTGCCCTCTTCATTCCCCTCCTCTTCCTCTTCCTCCTCTTCCTCGTCACCCATGTCATCATTGTCATCAAGAGCGTCAGCATTGCCTGCAACCACGCCTGTGTCTGACTCGTCCTGTAGGTGCGAGTATGTGGTGTGCGTATTCATCATGTGAGCACTGATTGGTCTGCATCACACCTGCCTGCACTGTCTGCAAGTAATGTCAGAGTCCAGGCATCCTGTATGAATATGTATGAATATGTGTGTATATGTGTGTGTATGCATATGTACATGTACAGATCCGTTTGTATTTCTGTATATCTGAGGGAGGTATACACGGGCTCATGCCTGCACTCGACACAGCCACTTAGCAGCTTTTCTCAGCCGTTTCTCCACTCTAGTGATTTGCAAGATGATCTTGTAATCAGCAGTGACTGCAGGTCCACAACACCACTTTGACATTGAGCAGCAGCTGTCGGTTGCATACCACTGCAGCCCAAATGCCAGAGCACTGCAGAAGCACACGTCACAAACCCTTTGCAGCACAAAACTTCAAGAGAAGCACAACAGCCCTTGCCAACACGATGATGCCCTGATTGAGAACCAATGTTGTCGCTTCAAGTCAGGCACAGGAGTACGCACGTTGCAATGGCTTGCGCCGCTTTGCCTGTCATGCAACACCGACAACCCCTTAAACGCACCCCGACCCTTGTACACAGGCAGCCTGGATGAGGTTCAGTGCCATGCCAGCCCAAAACGACACCCTTGATGAGGAACAGTGCCATGCTTGCCCAAAGTATGGCACAAGAGTTTGCATTATGCAGTGGCTTATGCAGCTGATGCTGTGCGCACAACGCTGGTAAAACCACCCCACTCACCTCGGCCCCTGCAAACATGACCCTCCTGGAACCAGTGTTGCCGGCCCCGCTTAATCTTGGGACTGGGCCTGCCTTCTCTGATGCTCCCAGCCCTGCACAGCACATACATTTTAGGGGTGAAAGCAGGAGAGCAAGGCTCTGCTTGTGTTTGGAAAGGCCTTGTGGTCATGCCCGGATCCAACTGCACCTGGTCCTGCATAAGACAGAACACAGGATTTGAGGGTGAGACTGCGGTGTCTAGGCCGTTTTAAAAGCGACCTTGTGGTCTTGCATCTGTCTCGTTTCTGGGACGGCCTTGTGGAAATGTGGTTATGTGGTGTGTGGTGTGTGTGGCCATGCGAGGATTCAACCGCACCTGTTCCTGCACACCACCATGAAACACCACCACCATGACACTACCACCATGAAACACAACGTTCTCGTGAGGATACCAAGCAGCCCTTTGCTGTTGCTGCTTCTTCTGCTGCTGCTGCTGCTGCTGTCCTGGGAACAATCTTCCTACAAATTCACGACAGCAGCAGCAGGTGGTTGCTCCGCGTGCAGTATGTGAGCACGAGAGAAGTGGCTGTAATCTTTTGAGCAGCCCTGTACGTATGTACTGTTTGGGCCAAAAAACACTGTTTCTCTCACACACATATGCACACGCACATGCATGAAAGAAAGTAAGAGCATTAAAACCACAGCTGTAGCAGCAGCTGGCTGTAGATAGCAATAAGCCACTAGCTTGGAGTTGGCAACCCAGCTTGCAGCGTCACAGAGCAAAGGCCCGATCTCAGCCTTGAACCTTTGAAGGTGTGTCCCAATTAAACGCCAGAGACACAACCCGTTACCTGCTAGCTTGGAGCTGGCAACCACCTTCTCCATGAGGGCCTTGTCTCGGCCTAGGTTTTCTGGGTCAAGGGCGGCCTGGCTCATACTGGCACGGCGAGATTTCAACTCCTCCTAGAAAGAGACGGGGTGCAGGTGTGCGTGTGTGCATGAGCGTGCGAATGTGTTTGTGTGCGAGCATGGATGTTTGTGTGCGCGTGGGTGTACGTGGGAGTGAGCTGCAACTACGAGCAGAAAACAGAAGGCACAAATATAAGTAAATTGTGGTTCAAATAAGTAGGAAACAGTACCCTACTTCTCTGCCTGCTCCCATTAGAATAAGGTAGCCATTTTCCTGAACACTACGAACTACGACGAACTACGATCCTCACCTGAGTTACAAGAGTGTGCTTGAATAGTTGGGCGTCGCCCTTTCTCAGGTTGTCAAAGGTAACCTTCACCACGACGTGCTTGTTTGCACTTGCCACTGCCTGTTGCATGGACGAGTACGTACACGCGTATGTGAGGGTTGCGTGTGTAAGTGTGTGCGTGTGTGTGTGCGTGTGTGTGTGTGTGTGTGTGTGTGCGTGTGTATGTGTGTGTGTGTGTGTGCGTGCGTGTGTGTGTATGTGTGCATGCGTGCATGCGCAGCTGTGGCACGTTGCTTTGCATGCTTCTTCACCGGGCTTCAGCGTGGTGCCTTATCAGGTCAGGAGGTGTAGGTGGTGGTTGTGTGCACTAGGTTCATTGTCCTGTTACATCACAGCATGCACACACACAGTGTGTGCACACCTGCTGCTCCTTAAAAGTCATCTGCAAACATTTAAACGTAGCACCTCTGACCATTGCAGCACCCACATAGCAAGGTCAAAGAGCAGGACTGTGATCTGGACCTTTTTGTCATTTTAAGGCCTGCTGTGACTTACAAACACCCCCTGCGTACTCCCACTGACTAGTATTCTGTGCCTGCTCCCATTAGCACCCTCTGCCTGCTCCTACTAACTCTCTCTGCATGCTAACAGTCATAAACACTCTTTATGCTCCCACTCATCCACAACCTCTGCATGCTCCCACTCGTCAGTACCCTTTACTTCCTCTCACTTTTCAGCACCCTCTGCCTGTTTCCTCTAGTGAACACCCTCGTCGAGGTACCTGCTCCCAATCACGAAAGAAAGCACACTTCACTCAGCACTACAGTAGCCCTTGCTGTGTGGTGCCTCAACACAAAACACGACTGCGTTCCCCTCAGCCGCTGCGAAGCATCCACCAGCACCACAGGTTTCAGGCTGCACAGACTGAGACGTACACACGGTAGAAACCTATCCTCTTAGGTTTCACGCGTACAGCATCCACAGGTACCCTTGCTTCCTGATAATCATGAGCTGTCTATTCATGTTCTAGCTCTGTGTCCTTAGCAAACAAGGGTTTTCACGCTTCCCTATCAAAGCGACCATTCCCTTATTGTGTGGCCTCAAGCACTCACCAGCACTTTGAGCTCCAGCGGGGAGTTGTCGACGTGGAACCCATTCATCATCTTCAGAGGCCCGACCTTGCGGCCAGTGGTGCCACTCTTCATGGCACCCTTCTTCGCCTGTGTGTCATAAGAAAGGAGGAAGGATTCGTTTGTGTCTGTGTGTCTGTGTTTAGCGTTAAGGGCATGCTTTGTGGCCATTGATGCAACTCTTCATGGCAACCTCCTTTGCCTGTGTGTTGTGAGGAAGGGAGAAAGAGGGTCTGAGGGCACATTCTGTATCCAGTGGCGCTGCTCATTATGAAGCCCTTCCTTGCCTGTGTGTAGTGAGGAAGGGAGAAGGAGAGGAAAGAGGCATGAACACTGTAGGGACCAGTATACCAATATTTCTCCCTTGCTATGAATACACATGAAGTTGAAATTGAGAGCCTTCTTTGCAGAATCCGAAACCTTGACCGACACACCCTACTCTGCCTCTGGCAAGGGAAAAAGGAAAGAAATGCGCTAGCAGCAGGGGCAGGCCTCACCTTGTCGTCATAAAGTAGGGTGTCAGGGGTGCGCGTGGGCAGCTGCAGGTAGTTGCGCAACGGGCGTCGAGCCATACTGCGTTCGCTGCAACCAAAGATGAGGCCACTGGGGTCCAGCTGAGACACTGTGCACGCGTTGTGAGGAACGTGTGTATGTGTGCATGTGAGTGTGTGTGTGTGTTTTGTGTGTGGTGTGTGTAAGTAATTCTGAAGTATGTGTGTAACCCAGCTGTGTTAACGCAAACTCAGCAGAACTGTGTGCCTCATCCCTCCTTACCTGTGGGCCGTGTAATCATGCCGTGAACATCGCAGTCAATGATGGCACTGACCATGTCAGCCTTGTACAGCAGCATGCAGATCTCTGGCAGCTCTCTGTCCTCGTGGTGGATGAGTTGGAACTGTGGGGTGCAAGGACATCACAGTATGCGACAGTGGTTTGTGAACTCATGTGCTAAATGGGCTGCTTTGTACAGCAGCATGCAGATATTGGGCAGCTCTCTGTCCTCGTGGTGGATGAGTTGGAACTGTGGGGTGCAAGGACATCACAGCAAGCGACAGTGGTTTGTGACCTCAGGTGTTAAATGGGCTGCTTTGTACAGCAGCATGCAGATCTCAGGCAGCTTGTATTCTTTGAGGTGGATGATTTGAATCCATGGGATGCAAAGACGTGTCGGCATGCAAAAGGTGGACTATTAGGGCACGTACAGCAGCGCGTACAAGGGTCATGTGAGTTAACGCGTGCAGCTAAAGACACGGCAATGGGTCATGGCACAATTAGGTGTTATAGCTGCATGTGAGGAAAGAGCTACTTTGTATGGCTGCAGCATATGGTTTTGGGTCGGTTTGCGGACTTGGTTGTGGGTCAGGTGGAACCGTGGGTGCAAGGTGCAGGCTTATTTTATTCTGCCTGGAAACATTAGATACAGCCATCACCCGAACACAATCGGACCTACTCATATCCAACCGCAAGCACCTGCACCAGAACAGGTTCCTTTTTAGATGCACCCAACAAACAAGCACAAAACATAGGGTGGATTAAAACTTTAATTACTATTTGAAAAACCGTGTATACTGTATGCATACAGGTGTATATGTGAAAACTGTTTTCTGTTTATACAGAGTAATTGAAACCTCTCAGAACAAAATCATGATAGGCTCATTCTGTGGCTCCTAAAGAGCTGCACACCTGTATCCAATTCTAGCGCCCCAAAGAATCAAAGTTTGGAGAGCTAGGCCTGTCCAAAGCCTAAAAGACCATATAATGGCCATTTCTAGTTCAGAAAGCAGCTCGACTACATTCATCACCAACACAACTTTGTTCTTCATGCAAATGCATGCATTAATTGTATGTGGAAAGCAAAGGAAATGCTTAGTGAAGAGAGGGGCAAAGAAAAAACATTGGCGAAAAAAGCAGAAAGGACTGTTGTTGCTGGGATTCCAACTGAGTCCGGGGTGTACCACCTGATGTACGGGTTTACACCAAATCCACGTAGAAAATTACGACTGATATCTACAAAATCAAGGCGTTCATCCCAAACAATTTATAACATGGAAAACTACGAATACGGTCCCCCTTTCCCTGTGTTGTATGGCGTATATCCTGTACTGTATAATACCTGTTATTACATTAATACAGTATCGGTCCACCCTTACAAAACACTGTAATTTGCACCTCTGCTTACAGAGGCTTTCTGCTAGCCTCCCTCACAGAGGCACCTACCAAAAAAGACACATGCACATGCACACACACATGCACGCAAAACACTTGCAAAATACACTGCCGCCCGCACCTGCATCAGAGCAGGCTTGGTGCTCTTCTCCCTCACGAGGCGTTTAAGGGAGCCCATCGTGCTGGTATCCTCTCCATCTGGAGGGAACACACCCACACGCCAGCTGTAACCGGGCTTGATGGTGATCTGCGTGCAAGTTTACGGTGCAAACAAACTGACAAACCCTCGTATGTACAAGTGATGCATGTTTTGAAGGGGGGAGCACGCCCACGCGTCAGCTGTAGCCGGGCTTGATGGTAACTTGTGCGCAAGTTGACAGTGCAAACAAGAGTGGCAACCCTCATATGCTCATATGTATACATGCGATGTGTGTTTGGGGGGGAAACGCCCGTGCACCAAGCTTGACCTGCAACAGGGCTCAAGCAATCAGGTGCCTAATTAGAGTGTGACAATAGCAGGCACTTACAACAAAAGCACATACGTACTGCTAGCTTATAGTGGGGGTAGCACGTCGCATGTTTGTTCATGCACTTACATATTTGTATTGAAGCACGTCTTGCTCGTAGGTGTGCGATTACAGTGTGCAGTTACTTGTTTGGTCACCCCTTATACATTCATATCCTTGAGTGCCAGTTCCCCCTAAGAATACAACTTATCGTAGTCTGAACAGCTCATCCCTCCAAGGTCGTGCATGGGCCAGACACGCACACAACAAAAAGGGGCGGTGCAAGCACAATCGGCATAATCCCACACGTACAGACAGACAGACAGACAAGCAAACATGCCCCCACACACAAAACCACGTATGCACGTCTACAGTCACTCACACACACACGAACACGCTGGTACTTTTTGTGCCATCTTGGACAGCACGGACGGCAGCTCTGCTTGTAAATCAGCAAGCACATCCACGATGGTGGCCACGCTTTGGCCCACCAGCTCAGGGGGCCTGCATATGCGTGTACGTGTTTGGGCATGCATGTGCGTGTGGGTGTGTGTGTGCGTGTGGGAGCAAATATGTGTGTATGCATGTGTGTGCGTGTGGGTGTGAGCGTGTGGGTGTATGTGCTTGTTCGTGTGTGTGTGTGTGTGTGTATTCGTGTGGGAGTAAGCAAGACACAGCCCACATGAAGCAGGCGCTCAAGGAGTACAAGGTAGAGGGCCGATACAATAATTCTAAGCAAACTAGGTATTCAACCAAACGTGAACTGAAGCACCCTCCCTTCCCCTCTCCCCCCAACACATATGCACAAAACAAACTAAGCACACCCTCCTCTGCCCCCAGCCCCTCAACACAAACACACTCGCCTGAAGCCGAACAGCGAGCTGGGTGCATTGGATGTAGACAGCACTTTGCCTTCGGTGTCCAAGGTAAGCACCAGCCGCCTCTCGTCCAGGCCCTGCTCCCAGCTGGAGGGATACACGTGCACAACGTGCTGCACTGTATCCTCCACCTGTGTTTTGACGAAATAGTTAAATATGTGGTGTGTGTAAGAGTGTGTACGAGAGTGTGTGCGAGCGAGAGTGTGTGTGTGCACGTGCGTGTGTGCCCTTGTCAGTGTGAAGAGACTCAAAAGTCTGACCTGCGCCCAGTAAGGGGGCTAGAAGCACCAGCACCACAACAAAAGCATGACTGAAAGAGCATCACACGAAAAGAACACTCCACGGGGGAGATTATGTGGGGCTGCTGGTGTTTGTTGCCTCTTGAGCAAGTCGAAACAACTGAGTGTTAAACAGTGTGCACGGGTGGGCCAGAACCGAATACATAAACCGTGTCTGACCGTGCATTCGCAGGTTTTCCCACCAAGAAATGTCCGAACATGCATGCATACATATACAACGGTCATGGTCTGTCCCTACTCGTTCATTCATTCATTCCTTCTCATCCCTGATTAACAGGCCCTGACCTCTCGAGTCGAGATGGCTGGTCGGATGGGAATGCTCTGCCCGCTCGAGTCCATGATGACCACCGTGGCCGAGCTCCTGAGTCGGGAGGGAGGGCGTAGGGAAACTTGAGTTACGTATGTGTGGTGCGTAGGGAGGGAGCGGGGAAATGCACACAGTAAGCCACGTGGATGTATGCGTGGTAGCGAGTGGCACAGCACTTGAAATAAAAGAGGAAAGACACATGGATAGGAGGACATGTGTGGTAGCAAGGGACACCACACGGCACGAGGTCTAATGCATGGCCCGCATCCATATGATGGCTGCTGGCAGGGCCTCCCAAAGGAGTGCATCAAGGTAAGAGCAGGAAGGTAGAGAGATGGAGAGAGTTAGGCTAGACGTACGATGGGTTATGCGCTTGATACCAAGAAGCAAAAACACACAGCAGGCGGTGAAGGCACTTTACGACATCTTTCCACTTGCATTCTTTCCAAATGTGCTTCGCCCTCACCCCGTTTGTTTCTTTAAAACAGGAAGTGAAATTTTTGAAGCCTTCAAAATGTAGTATTCTGCTGACGCCACATAAATGTTATACTGTACCTTTTCGATATCATCCCGGGTAAATAACGTTTTTTGCCCTCCGGGGTGGTTCCGGTATCGTTTAACATATATTTATGTTGAGGCTCCGGGGTTGCCCGGGGTTGGCGAAAATAATGTTTTGTGGGTGGGTGAACAGAGCGGAGATGGCCCCGCCCCCACCCCCGCCCCAGCCCCAGCACCTGCAGCACGACACACATGCGCCCCAGCACCTGGAGCACGACACTCCTGGACAACACCTGGAGCACGACACTCCTGGACAGCACCTGGAGCACGACACACATGCGCCCCAGCACCACACACACAC
>Ga0307967_1001310_pt1 | contig 15311 bp, 13 predicted proteins | sample OrgLakmetagen648_FD_201828 | JGI IMG/M metagenome (GOLD analysis project Ga0307967, IMG submission 201828) | Saline water microbial communities from Organic Lake, Antarctica - #648 | ecosystem: Environmental > Aquatic > Non-marine Saline and Alkaline > Saline | place: Antarctica: Organic Lake... | reverse complement strand
TACGCTGTCGCTGTGCAAAGCGGTCCAGGATGACAGTATTACTGGTATTACTTCGCTGTCACTTCGCAGCCAGCCCGCTGCCTGGAAATCAATATGAGTTGATTGGGTGACTTGAAGATGTGTTGATTTGCTGATGCGATGATGTGCTGATTTGATGATGTGATAATGCAATAAACGAAATCGAATCTAAAATTGGAACATTTGTGTAATTATAGACACTGTTTAAATAGGGTTATCGCGTTAAAAATTACCTTTAGTCTGCCTGCCGACAAAGACAATGATTTAGAGGTTCAAACAAGGTAATAAGACCTATATTACAAATTTGACATTTCAAATTTTGCAATGAAAAATTTGAAATAAAACCTTTTGCTTAAGCTGTAAAAACCCCTGTAAACCCTTCAAATTCCAAAAAGTTCAAATTGTGGTCGTGGCGCTTGCCCTTTATATAAACCTGTGCTTTGGTTTTGCCACTATCAAGATCAAAATCATCGACGTGGATGTGGTTTAAAAACAGTAATCCGCGAATGCCATGTAGTTTATATAGCGATTCTTTTGCGCCCCAAACTACGCTGAGTTTTCTGACCAAAGCTTCTTCGTTTGCCACATTGTGATATTCGCTCAACGTGGTGAACTTATGCGCAATGCGCAAAATTTTATTGCGCTGTTTTTCAACATCAACCCCAACAGGTTTATCACTTACAATAATAGCCGAAAAGTGATGAGAATGCGTGATGGAAATATAGTGGGTGTCACTTTTTAAATGCGGCTTGCCGTGCGGGCTGTATTCAATGTCGGCATCGCAAAGCCCCACTTCGGCCAGTAAATGCCGGATGCTCATAAAACCGCGACGGTGCAAATCTGATTTCATAGAGTTGACGCGATTTTGACAATGCGTTGTCAACTCAATTTCACGGGCCAGCCCTTCAAAAGTTTCTTCGATCTTCCAAATGAGGACTTTAGTGCTTTGATCTGGTGTTATTGTTTTGTAAAGGGGCATCAGATTTGTAAGATAATGGTTAATTTTGCTACAAATTAGATAAACAAAGATATAAAGATGAGTACGAAAACTGTCACTTACACGCCTTATAAAGTAAAAGATATTTCCCTTGCCGAGTGGGGACGCAAAGAAATTGAACTCGCCGAAGCAGAAATGCCCGGTTTGATGTCACTTCGCGAAGAATATAAAGATGAACAACCGCTCAAAGGTGCCCGCATCGCTGGTTGTCTGCACATGACCGTGCAAACTGCCGTGCTCATCGAAACTTTAGATGCACTTGGCGCTGAAGTCACTTGGGCTTCTTGCAATATTTTTTCCACCCAAGACCACGCTGCGGCGGCGATTGCTAAAGCTGGAATCCCCGTTTATGCCTGGAAAGGAATGAACGAAGAAGAATTTAACTGGTGCATTGAGCAAACCTTGTTTTTTGGTGAAGAACGCAAGCCGCTGAATATGATCCTCGATGATGGTGGCGATTTGACCAATATGGTTTTGGATGACTATCCAGAGCTGACTGAGGGCATTAACGGACTTTCGGAAGAAACAACAACTGGTGTCCACCGGCTTTATGACCGGGTGAAAAAAGGCACTTTGCCCATTCCGGCCATTAATGTTAACGATTCGGTTACAAAATCAAAATTTGACAATAAATATGGTTGCCGTGAAAGTGCAGTTGATGCCATTCGTCGCGCTACAGATATTATGATCGCTGGAAAACGCGTGGTCGTTTGCGGATATGGCGATGTGGGGAAAGGAACGGCGGCTTCCTTCCGTGGAAATGGCGCGATAGTTACGGTTACAGAAATTGATCCCATTTGTGCGCTGCAGGCTGGAATGGATGGTTTTGAGGTGAAAAAGCTGGAAAATATGTTGCCCAAAGCCGATATTGTGATCACGGCCACCGGAAATAAAGACATCATTCACGGTGAGCATTTTAAAGCGATGAAAGACAAAACCATCGTGTGTAATATCGGACACTTTGATAACGAAATCGATGTGGCCTGGTTGAATGATAATTATGGCGACAGCAAAGATGAAATTAAACCCCAAGTTGATAAATATACTATTGATGGCAAGGATATTATATTATTGGCAGAAGGACGTTTGGTGAACCTCGGTTGTGCAACAGGTCACCCGAGTTTTGTGATGAGCAATTCATTCACCAATCAAACTTTGGCACAAATTGAATTGTGGAAGCGTAAAGAAAATTATGAAAATAAAGTTTATATGTTGCCAAAACGCCTGGATGAAAAAGTAGCCAAATTGCATCTTGGGCGCATCGGTGCAGAATTAACTGAACTTAATAATGAGCAAGCGGAATACATCGGCGTGGAACAAAAAGGGCCGTATAAACCAGATTATTACCGGTATTAAAATTGATTCTCAGTATAATTTTAAGAGCCGCATTTTTAATCGAATGTGGCTTTTTTTATGAAAAGCATTCACAAGGTTTAATACTGAATGTGATTTGTAATGTCGCGTAAATGCTCCTTAAAGTTGACCTCAGTATAATACCTTTAAAGCAAATGCAATGCGGCATTATACAACTTAATTGGTATTATAATTGGAGTGGCATAATCCCTTTTTTGAGGATTATTAGTGGCTAGGGATTGTAGTCATTCAACAAAAAATTGCGTAAAATTTATTGCTATAATACCGGAAGACTAATAAAGAGCTAAAACTCAATAAACGTAATATTAAAATCGATTCGGTAATAGTGCCATTTCAGGTCTATCTTGAATATAGTGGGTAATAAAAAACTGTGGAATAGTTGTCTGGTCGAGTCTTTCGACTTAAGTTTATCCTAAGCATTTCGACTCTGCTCAAAACAGACTTTAACCAAAGGGCTAAAGACAGGCTAAAGTCGAGACCTAATGACCTCTTCGCGAATTCTCTTGACGCTCGCGGTGATATTTTCGATAAACAACTTAATAGTTTACCCACTCAAAACGACATAGAGCTGCCATTTCGAGATGAAAAGCCATAAGGAAGTTCACTAATAAAAATGGGGAATGCACTGGAGATCCCCGAAAATAAATTCCTGATTCTTCCCGTATTTTATTACATTTTTCAACGTGATCTCTAACTGGTTTGAGCTCAAATTTAGCTTAATGTTAATTTTTTACGCAGTGATTTACTGGTTCAGAATCTATTAGGATCTGAGGATTTCGCTAGATTGTTTTTAAATTTTATCTACAGGATTGATAAAGGCAAGATGTTTTGTCTAAAGTTTCAAAGCACCGCGCATGTTTTTACTGTAAACTTGAGACTAAAAAGCATAAAAATTTATTTCCAATCAAAAAATGAATTTTGAAGGGAAATGAATCTTGACAATCAATACTGTTTAATCAGTTTATCTGAAAAGGCGAACCAAAATGGAAATTACCAGAACGACCAGAAAAATATAAAAGATGATTTTAGCAGCACCTTCGGCAGCATCAGAGATTCCGCCAAATCCAAAAATTGCTGCAACAATAGCAATAACCAAAAAAATAATTATCCAACGTATCATAATAAAAAGGTTTTAAGTTGATTTAAAGTTAATGTTTTTCAGGACTATTTTTAACTGGGGGGCATTTTTTATGATTTCGTTAACATGTATGAATTGTAACTGTTAAATTTCTGGAATTCATTTTTGCTGTTGATCAGAGATTCCGGTATGTTTTTCTCAAAAATTGTTGAAAAGTAAACGAGATTGATGTACACAATTCCCGGGCTTTCCTCTATCATTAATTAAGCTTATTCGAAACGCAGGGTTTGGCCCAAATTTTTGCCGTTAAGATCTTGAAGTAATGTTGCTACAAGCTTAGATCATTTCAGAAAAAACGACAACAACCTAAAACTAATTCAACCGAAAACCCCTCACGCCATAATAGGATTTTCTGAACTCATTTTAAGCCTAATTTTGGAATGTACAATTTAGGTGAAGGAATGTGTTCAAAAAGTCTCTAAATCATTAAATGTATTAGTATTCTAATGATATGGGTTATAAAGTGAGTAAAAGAAAGTTCAGTTTTGCTAATCAATCGCACAAATTGATGAGTTTATGAAAATTGCCATTTTATCCAATAAAAGTAAACCCCTTGGAGATCCCCTCGGTGAAGATTTTGAGAAATTTATCGTATTGCTGATCAATGGCTTAAATGAGGAGCAAAATAATCTATCGGTTTTTGCCTCTATAAATTTGATTTTGGATATTCAATTTCACCCTTTAAATTCAGATGCTATCGACTGGGGGTTTCAGCAGGATTGTAACCTTGAATTTAAAAATTTTATTGACCATCAGCATGCTTATAGCGAGGCTTTAAATTTTATTCAAGATCAGGATCACGATCTTATTTTGAATTTCACGGACCATCCTTGGCCCATCTTAAATGGACGATTTTTAAACACCCCATTAATAACTGTTTTGAATACCCCGCCAACCGCAGCTTTGCAGAGTGCTGTAAAATTAAATCAGCATAAAGGCATTTATTTTATATGTTCCAGCTATTACCTGCAATCAATATGGGCGCCGCATTCCCAAATTTCTGAAGTCATACCGTCGGGGATTGATGTCAACCTTCATTCATTTAGTAATGTAACTGAAGAAAACCGGGCAATCTGGATGGGTGACATTGAGCGTGGAACGGGATTGGAAGACGCCTTGCTCGCGTGCAAGCAGAATTATTGGAACTTGTGCATTATTGGTGAAATCAAAGATCAAAAATATTTAGATTATATCATTGAGCCTTATTTGGATGAAGAAACATTTATTCTTGACCCTGAAAAGGATAGCCTAACGTGCGAAAATTATCTAAAACGAGCTGAAGTTGCTTTGTTCACCCAGGAAAAATATAATACTGCAGAGTTAATACTTAAATGCCTTGCTTATGGAATGCCCGTGGCGACTTATCCAATGAATTCTTTAAAAGAATTTTTGCCTGAAGGAATAGGAAAACAAACAACCGCCGAGAACATTGCAGAGTTGGCACACATTGGGAAAACCGTCCTAAAAAACCCACGTAGAAACTGCCGGGGATTTGTGGAAGAACACTTTGCGTCACAAAAACAAGCGAAATATTTCTCTGAATTTATCAATAAAATCGTTCAATCTGAACAATCGAAAAAAGAAAACGCTAAAAAGCTTGTGCAGAAGAAAAGCCTGCCTTAATTTTGCAAAACAAATCGCGGGGTAGAGCAGTAGGTAGCTCGTCGGGCTCATAACCCGAAGGTCATTGGTTCGAGTCCAATCCCCGCTACTAATTGAAGCCCGTTTATACGGGCTTTTTTATTTTATAAAATGGGGGAATATGTGGTTTACGTATTATTTTCTGAAAAATATGGTAAAAAGTACACTGGATTTACCACTCAACTGATCCAACGCTTCTATTCACATAATTCACTTTCAAAAAAAGGATGGACAATCCGTTTTCGTCCATGGCAAGTGGTGTTTGTGAGATTTTTCAAATCCAAAAAAGCAGCGATGGATTTTGAAAAACACCTAAAAACCGGCGTGGGCCGGAAGTGGATAAAAAACACTATTGATTTCAAATAGAAGGAGGGCTTCCACCGCTGCGGACAGGCATATCCGCCGCGGCGGATCCAATCCCCGCTACTAATAAAAACAAGGCTTCACAGAGATGTGAGGCCTTGTTTTATGCGGCAGTACAACAGAGGTACAACGTTTTGATGTTTTTCTTGACATCATACAGCTTGATGTGGTTTGGCATCAAATGCCAATGCTATTTAGGTATGGACATACTGCCAACTGAAAAATCCCAAACCGCTCATTGCGGGTTCTAAATAATTAATTGTTAGTCAATGAGTTATAAAAAAATATAAAACTTTAAAAAGTCTTTGTGTGAATATTTTTGAGCTGTTAATTTTTTTATATTCGCGTCTTTTAAGAAAAACGCTAAAACCAAATTAACGGGTTAGTGAGTTGAAAATGTAACTCACGGAGGCGAAGCCGTGTTAAAACACAGGATTAGAATTTCACAATTTAAGTTGGGAACTATATAAAATCTCGTGTTCTAATCATTATAAATCGGTGATACAGAGCATCGGGGGTTATTTGTTTCCTTATTTTCAGAGATAAAACGATAAAAATTTCTAAAGGCTCGAAAATGGAACAATCGGTTTAAAATACATAGAATAATTCGCGAGATGTGAAAGCTGTGTTTGAGGGGCAAGCATCCCCCCCAAGCATGCTTGGGGGGGGTGAGTGTCATCTTTAACCGGCTTCAGCCGGAATATCCCATCGCCTTTAACCGATCGTAGTTTAATTACGCAATCACAGCAAGGTTGGTTTTCACAGCGTGTTTCTTTTTTAAAATAAGAAATTAATAATTAGTAGAATCTAAGTCGTGCAAGAATCCCTTAAGAAGTCATTTTTGATTCCATTTGCACGCTACAAAAATAACTGAAGGTAGAATGAACTGGTTTGTTTTATATGTCAAGAGCAGGGCCGAGAAAAAGGTAGCCACTCGATTAAAAAGGCAAGGCTTCACTGTGTTTTGTCCGACAAAAATTGAGGAACGCCAATGGTCAGATCGCATCAAGAAAGTAGAAATGCCTTATTTCAAATCCTATGTTTTTATTCAATGTGAGGAGAAACAAACCCCAGCGGTTTTAGCAACTTCGGGTGTGGTTCGCCGGCTGTTTTGGCTGGGGCAACCGGCCGTTATTTATGAAAAAGAAATGCAGAAGGTGATGCAGTTTTTTAGTCATAACGAAAATTCTAATATAGAATATGAGGCGTTTACAGCAGGGGAAGAAGTGCAGATTCACAAAGGAAAACTGCAGAACCGCAAAGCGGTGGTGTTGAAAAACGATAAAACCAAAGTCACCCTGAGCCTTCCGGCATTGGGCTGTATTTTTAAAGTGACATTACCTAAAAATAAAGTAGGAAAAACAGGTTAAATTCCCCCTTATTTTCAGCTTGATTTAAATTTGGTCCGTGAGACTGAAGAGGTGATTCCATGCCTGGTCTTGAAATCTTCATATAATGTTTTAATGTGCTAATCTACAAAGAGTTTAAGGCTGACAAGCAAATAAGAAGCTTTAGGGATTAAAGATTAACGATTAGAGAAATTTCAAAAAAAATACACTCTAACTTTTCCTTGATTTTCAAAACCACATGCGGCTGGCTAACGAACTTTCTAATTCAGACACTTGAGTGTGTTAATATACACAGTTTAGTAGCTATTATTGCTCGAGAATTTTAAAACCTGAATAAAATGAATGAATTACTGCATATAGCGATAAAAGCTTCTTTGGAAGCCGGAAAGCGTATCATGGAAATCTACGAAAATGAAGATTTTGAGGTGGAGGCAAAGGGAGATGATTCTCCATTAACCAAGGCCGATCTTGCTTCTCATGAAATCATTATGGAATATTTGAAGAAAACAGATATTCCGGTACTTTCAGAGGAAGGGAGAGATATTGCTTATAGAGAACGAAAAGAATGGTCTCAGTTGTGGATTGTAGATCCCATTGATGGTACCAAAGAATTTATAAAAAAGAATGGAGAGTTTACGGTAAATATTGCTTTAGTAGAAAATCAGGTTCCAGTTATAGGGGTGATTTATGTTCCTGCAAAACAGGAATTATATTATGCAGATAAAGAAACAGGTTCTTATAAGGCTGTAGATATTACTGCTGGTAACTCGTTAGATCAAATTCAGGGGAAAGCAAAAAAGCTTCCATTAAAGACAGATAGATCACAGTTTACGGTTGTAGCCAGCAAATCTCATCTTTCTCCGGAAACTGAGGAATATATTGCTTCACTTGAAAAAGAACACGGGAAGGTAGAAACTATCTCTAAAGGCAGTTCTTTAAAGCTTTGCATGGTAGCTGAGGGACAAGCAGATCAATATCCGCGCTTTGCTCCCACCATGGAATGGGATACAGCTGCTGGACAAGCTATATGTACATTCGCTGATAAAACAGTGCTAGACTATAAAAGCCAAAAAGAAATGGTGTATAACCGAGAGGAATTGCTGAATAAGTGGTTTTTAGTTAGGTAACTGAAATAAATGCTGTTTGCTAAACAAATAACAAAATGAATATGGAAAGTGAAAATTTGAAACCAGTAATTTTAATCGGGTTTGGAAGGTCAGGTACAAGTATAATTGCAGATATCGTTTTAAGTCATAGTAAGCTTGCAGTAATTTCAAATTATAATGCTAAATATCCAAAGAATAAATATGTTAATCTGATAAGACTATTGTATAGAAATAAGCTATATAATATTCAAGGACAGAAAAAGCAAATAAATAAAACTTCGCTGATTAATAAATTTGCTTTCAAAAACTCAGAAGCTTATAGTTTTCACAATTCAGTAAATAATATTGATTTTGGAAAGAAATTTTTGAATGATGTTAGCTTAAGTGACTCGGAGGCGGCTGGAATTAGAAAAAAGTACACACAAATAGCCAAATATCAATTTAAAGAACATTTAGGCTTTAAGATAACAGGACCATCCAAAATAAAATATCTGAACCAAATATTTCCAGATGCTTATTTCGTATATATCCAGCGAGAGCCATTACCAAACGTTTGTTCCTTGTTGAAAGTTGGTTTTTATCAAGATCGAAAACATGATCTTTGGTGGGAAGGAAATCAAGTATATTCCAAAAAGGAGTTTGATTTTGTAAGAACAAACAAAAATAGACCAGAACTTATTGCGGCTTTGCAGTATTATAAAATCAACTACATGCATCAATTGGAGATGCAGGAGTTAAGAATTGAAGATAGAGTAATTACCGTGAAATATGAAGATTTTATCAAACTGCCTGAAGAACAAATTGACAGGATATTAACGTTTGTTAGCTTAGAAAAAGACAAGAGTATTAAAAAATTTATGTCAAATAATGAAATTTTTAATCGTAATAAAAAAGAGGGTCATTATTTTTCAGAAGAAATAGATAAAGAAGTAATGCAAATTGCAATTAATGGTTGCACTATTGGTGGTGCATAAAGATTTGAGATTTGCGAAAGAGCAAGTTGTTGTGGGTTATTGTACAAAAGAAATTTGAATTATCTGAAAGATCAAATATTTTGACAACGAATGGAACTTTTTTATTTCCTATTCCACTCCAACATATAAAAATTTAATTTTTTATCAGAAAAACTAAAAAAGGAACATGGAGATGTCACAACGCTCTTAAAGGGAAATTCTCTTAAACTCTGTATGGTAGGTGTGAGTTTAGCAGATCAATATTTTTGTTTTGCTTGAACTATGGAATAATATAGAGCAGTTAGACAATTCATTTGTAAATACGTTGGGAAAACGGTTTATGATTATAAAAGTCAAAAGGAGATGCTGTATAATAGAGAGGAGTTATTGAATAATTGGTTTCTGACTAAGTAAATAGATATTGAAATATTCACAAACTGCATATGGTAATTTTTTTTATTGCACATTTTAAAAAAATAAATGGCAAGATTAAGGGATAGAACAATTTCTGGAATTTTCTGGTCTTTTTTGCAAAAAATAGGTTCTCGTGGAATCGCTTTTATTGTGATGATCCTATTGGCAAGGTTGCTTTCCCCAAGTGACATTGGTTCGACCCTGTCCCCGCTACTAATTAAGCCCGTTTATACGGGCTTTTTTATTTTATAAAATGGAGGAATATGTCGATTATACCGAATGTGATTTTAATAGCGCATAAATACTTGTTATACCAATTCAAATCTAAAACCACGTAAAAAGTATAGTTTCAATGCCAAGAGACTTTATAAGGGTTCAAAATTAATAAACGTAAACGTAAAGCCTATTCGGTATTAGAACTAGGGCCGGGACTTGCTATTATTGGATTCCAGAATTTAACACGACTTCTAATTTCATTTTTCACCACGGGCCGGATAATCCTCTTCTTTTACAAAATCTATTGCTTTTAGAAGGTCATCGAGATGAGGTCTGGCGAAAGGCATACTTTGTACAGATGAACAGTATAAACTTCCATCGGGTTTAATGAGAAAAAACCCGGGTTCAGAAAACGTCTCAGGTTCTGCTTCTTTAATCCCGTTACTGATATAAAGTCCCCATTCCCTGGCCGATTCTTCAGAGAGTTCATAACCCATGGGCAAGGAGGTTATATCCCACTCTTGGCTTGTTTTTTGGGCTTTTCTTTCAGTATCCATGCTTATTGCAATTACATTCACCCCTCGCTCGCTAAAATCCTCGAGTTTGGTCTTGATGTTCTCAAGATATTTTTTACACACTGGACAATGCAGCCCGCGATAGAAAACTATCATCGTAAAGTGCTCTGGTTCTTGCTTTTTTAGTTCCCATTGAGTATCATTGATAAGATCAACGATTAATTCTGGAGTTTTAGTTTTAGGTTTTATCATAGCTTTTTATTTGAGTTAAAAAAAATAACTTAGAAGACCCATCAACCCAATTTAAAAATATCCGGTTGGCGGGCTTTGGTTCATTGAATAAACTAAGCTTAACAAGAATTCTATCCATCTTAAACGTGTCCTTCCAGTTTTATAAGTCTGTTGTAAATTCCCGAAATAATGAAATATGCTGCCAATAATAAAGAGTTGGTTTTCTTCGTTTCATTAGCTTCAGGATAAGAAATACGCACATAGATGCAGTTCCAGCACAAAGAACAGTCTTGAAGGGCTTTTAGAATTCCTTTTCAACTTCTCGATGGGTTTAACATCTGTTATAATTCTTATTCTAATTTAATCAAATTTATTGGTTTATTTCTAGCCTAACTAATAGTTATTGCAATATTAACTTTAAAAAATAGATAATGATATTAAAAACGGCAGTTGACCTTCAAAATGATTTGGTCACAACTAAATGATTTAAAATTAATTTTTTTCGAAAGGGTGCACTCAGTGGAAAGTTACTTATGAAACCGATTTAAATTGCTTAGCTACGCTTGATATAATTTATTGAGTAATATTGAATACTTATCAACCCTGATTTTGCTTCCCCTACTGATCGATTTTTCGAGAATTTTTGGATTGGTAACCGAAACCTTATGTATCTTTAAGTCTTATGAAACTATACAGTTTCAAAAATAATAGGGGCAAATTTTTTTTCGAATATGATGAAAAAGATGCCAAAGTTAACACGCGAAGAAAATGATTGAAAAACTGCAAAAACACTATGGACAACTTTTTGAACCTAAATTGTTGGCCGAAATTGACCAAACCGGAATTTTCAAGGAAGTCCCAAAGGGTTCCGCTTTAATGGATATTGGTCAATATGTAAAAGGAATGCCATTACTTATTTCGGGTGTGATAAAAGTGCTTCGGCAAGATAAGGACGGTGATGAATTATTGCTTTATTTTTTAGAAAAAGGTGATACTTGTGCGATGACAATGTCGTGTTGTATGGGGCATACCAAAAGTGAAATAAGGGCAATCGCAGAAACCGATACCACACTTATTATGGTGCCCGTCCAAAAAATGGAAGAGTGGACAAGCAGGTATAAAACTTGGCGGAAATTTGTTTTTGAAAGCTATCACAACCGCTTGATGGAAGTCCTGGAAACCATCGACAGCATTGCTTTTTATAATATGGATGAACGCCTGCTCAAATATCTAAAAGAGAAGGTGAAAGTTACCCAGAGCAATAGCATTCAAAACACCCATCAACAAATTGCCTATGACCTGAATACCTCACGCGTAGTGGTGTCGAGACTTTTAAAAAAACTTGAAAAAATGAATGTCGTTGAACTCAGCCGAAATAGTATAAAGGTCATTTCAGAATAATTTTTTATCTGTAACAAAGGTTACTGCGAACCTTCGTTCGTGATTCTACATTTGTATAGAATCAAATTTTATGGATGTCATTCAAATTTTAGGATATGTGGCAGCGCTAATTATTGGTTTTGTCCTCGGTCTCATTGGCGGTGGTGGTTCCATTTTAACTGTGCCGATACTTGTTTATTTGTTACATACCAATCCGGTTACGGCCACTGCCTATTCACTATTTGTCGTAGGCGGTGTGTCGCTTGTGGGAGCAGGTAAAAATTTACAAAAAGGCTTAGTGAGTTTTAAAACCGCCATAACCTTTGCCATTCCTGCCGTAGTATCAGTATTTAGTACAAGAAAATATATAGTTCCCGCTATTCCTGAAAATATTGTAACCATTGGCGATTTTACTTTGACCAAGGATATTGGGATTATGGTTTTCTTTGCCTTGGTCATGCTAACGGCATCTACTACGATGATACGTAACACCAAGGCTTCGCTAAAAAATACCACAAACGAGAACAGCAGTCCCAATTATTCCATGTTGATTATTTTGGGGCTTTTAACCGGGCTTGTTACCGGTTTGGTTGGCGCTGGAGGTGGTTTTATCATCGTTCCTATTTTAGTCTTACTGGCAGGATTACCGATGAAAAAAGCGGTGGGTACTTCTCTCTTTATTATGGCTATAAATTCATTGTTAGGATTTTTGGGAGATGTGGGACATTTAGACATTGATTGGAAGTTTTTATTGTCTTTTACCGGCATTGCAATCATTGGTGTTTTTATAGGCATTTGGCTGAATAATTTCATCGACGGAAAAAAACTTAAAAAGGGCTTTGGCTGGTTCGTGTTAATAATGGGTATTTATATTTTGGTCAAAGAACTGTTTCTTTAAGAAATAACAAGTCTTAAAAGCAGCAAAAATTATTGCATCATTATTGAGACCTGCCTATCTTTCTAAATTTAGAGAAAATAACGAATATGGTTTCCATAATAAAGACTAACAAATTGCAGGCTTACTTTAAACCCAGATAAGATTTATATTTAAAAGTTGACTTAAAATGAAAAAAATGAAAAATGATAGAAAAAACCATTGGGAAACTATTTACGAAAGTAAAAGTCCCGATGAAGTAAGTTGGACACAGGAAATCCCGAAAACCTCACTTGATTTTATACATTCTTTTGGGGTGGACAAATCCGTTAAAATTATCGATATCGGTGGTGGCGACAGTAAACTTGTCGATTATTTGCTCGATGATGGATTTGAAAATATTACGGTGCTTGACATTTCTGCAAAAGCCCTTGAAAAAGCAAAAAAACGACTTGGGAACAAAGCGGCTAAGGTAAGCTGGATAGTAAGCGACATTACGGAATTCAAACCGCAAACGACTTATGATGTTTGGCACGACCGGGCCACCTTTCATTTTTTGACTACTTCGGAAGACGTCAAGGCTTATAATTTAATATTAAAAGAGGCCGTTGCCGGATTTATGATAATCGGTACATTTTCAGAAGACGGCCCCAGAAAATGCAGCGGACTTAAAATTAAACAATATAATGAGAACTCATTAACATCCATTTTTAAAGATGGATTTGACAAGATAACTTGTAAAAGAGTAGATCATATCACCCCATTTGATTCGACACAAAATTTTCTTTTTTGTAGTTTTAAAAGAAATGAAAAGTGAATTGAGATACTCTTTACTACGATAAAACTATATTTTTTTAAAACGATTGTTAATATAAGTAGTAAGAATAAAATAATGTCGTATTTTTTAGGTAGTTATAGGTAATAAGCGTATATTTACCTCATTATGAGATACATAAAACTTAAAAATGAGGATTTGGAGAAGCTCAAGAAGCTTTACCGAACCGACGGCAGTGCTACAGTCAGAAAACGCAGCCAATGCCTTGTGCTGTCCCACCAGGGACGCAATATTGTGGATTTGAAAAAAATATATAGCGTCGACCGAAGGACGATAGAACGATGGTTTAACAGCTGGGAAAAAAAGGTTTCGGTTCCCTACCAATACAGCCCGGCAGGGGAGCAAAAACGCGGCTGGAGGGTTTCGAAAAGGAGGTGGCCAGCCAGTTGGAGCTCCACAACCGGAACTTAAGCAACGTGCTGGACTACTTTGAAAAACAACATAAAATTACAATCTGCAAAAGGACCTTGCAGAATTTTTTAAAAGATAATGGGCTATAAATGGAAACGCGCCAGGCTTTCCCTTAAACACAAACGGAACGAAGAACTGTTCAAGATCAAGCAACAAGAAGTCATGGAGCTTCAAAAATTGGAGGACAGCGGTTACATCGACCTTTATTTTGGTGATGAAAGCCATTTTGGCCTCACGCCAAATGTTCCCTATGCGTGGCAAACAAAGCAAGACCCTATTTTGTTGCCCGCTGCAAAAGGTAAATATCTAAATGTGGTGGGACTGATGAGCCGAAAAGGCAAACTTTACCATAAAGTGCTGCAAAGTACTTTCAACTCTGAAAAGCTTATTGATTTTATGGATGGGTTTGCCGGACAGACCATCAAAAAAACCATTGTTGTTTTGGATAATGCACCCGTGCACAAATCAAAAAAGTTTATGGCAAAAGTTGAAGAATGGAAAAAGGAAGATTTATGGATTTATTTTATACCACCTTATTCCCCTGAACTGAACCTCATTGAAATACTCTGGAGGCGGATAAAATACCAATGGCTGGATTTTGATGCCTATAAAAACTTTCAAGTTTTGGAGGAAAAATTAAACCTCGTGCTAGATAATTTTGGCCTAAAATACGACATTAAATTTTGACCAGTACTTAGTTGGTTAGGAAAGGTGCAGGTCGAAAGTCCTTGCTTTTTTTATTGTTTCTGAAAAACTAGGGTGGTCATTGCTCGCATATCCTGCACATTAGTCGTTTTTACAGGTTCGATGAGTTCTAACAAATAAGATTCTAAAAGTTCTGAAATCAGTTTCCGGGTAATGTAAAAACCACCTGCTTCTTTGCTTATACCATCTTGAACAAAAGGCTTTTTACCATCCAGGCCAATATTGGAAGCTACACGTATTAATAGCGTTCCTTTCGGTTTTAGCACTTTGAAGATTTTAGAAAACATTCTCTTAAAATGTTCTTCGCTTTGAGCGAAATGCAACACGGCACAGCAAAATATGTGATCAAAGCTATTTTCGCCGTAAGGCAATTGATCCAATTTTCCTACGGTGAAATTTTCTGAAGCTTTTGGATAACGCTCTTTAGCTTCTTTTATTCGTTGAGCATCCGCATCAATGCCTGTAATTTCAAAATTGTTCTGATAAAACCATTTTAAATTTCTTCCGCCACCGCATCCCGCGTCAAGTATAGATTGTCCGGATTGATAGCGTCCTTTTAATATTTGGTCGATCACGTAAATATCTACATTTCCTACTAAATTATATGTCTGCTCGTAATTCATTTTTAAAAAAGTATAATTCATTCACATAAAAAAATGAAGCTACACCGTTTCATCTTTTTATTTTAAACTTGTTGGCTATTTCGGAGTGATGGTGCCACCTGTTTCGGTCAAACCGTGCCACTTTGAAAGATACTGCAATTATATAAAAAATTAATGTTATAGGTCTTT
>Ga0307967_1001301_pt1 | contig 15355 bp, 15 predicted proteins | sample OrgLakmetagen648_FD_201828 | JGI IMG/M metagenome (GOLD analysis project Ga0307967, IMG submission 201828) | Saline water microbial communities from Organic Lake, Antarctica - #648 | ecosystem: Environmental > Aquatic > Non-marine Saline and Alkaline > Saline | place: Antarctica: Organic Lake... | reverse complement strand
CCGTCTCGTAATTGATCAGGCTGTCGATGGCCTTGGTATTGGCCTCGGAATCCTTGTTGTTCATAGCGCGTCGGAATTTCAGCCGCCATTCGGTCACCGTCAGGGTGTAGGCGATGTAGCCGGCAATCGTCAGGAACGTCGCCGCCGCAAACCGCCAATCCAACATGGCCCACAAAATCCCGCAGACCAGGGTGATTTCGAACAGCGTCGGCAGGATGCTGAACAGGAAGAAGGACAACAGAAATTCGATCCCCTTCACACCGCGTTCTATCACCCGGCTAAGCCCGCCGGTCTGGCGATCGAGGTGAAAGCGCAGAGATAGGCTGTGCAGATGCTTGAAGGTATTCAGCGCCGCACTGCGGATCGCATTTTGGGTGACGCGCGCGAACACCGCTTCGCGCAATTCCTGAAACAGGCTGGAGGCCAGCCGTACCGTGCCATAACCCACGATCAATCCCACCGGCACGGCCAGCATCGCCTTATCGCTGCCGCTGGCATCCAGTGCATCAACGGCTTGGCTGTAGAGGATCGGCACATAGACCGTCGCCAGTTTCGCCAACCCCAAGGCGCACAACGCTAGGACGACGCGCGTCTTGATATCGCGCCGCCCTTCGGGCCACAGATAGGGCAACAGCGTGCGCAGCGTGCGCAACTGATGGCGGCGCTTGCTGGCGTCCGATTTCGTGTCATCATCGTCTGAGGGGCGCGTGGGCGGGGACATCGCGGCTCCTGATTGAGGAACGGGGTTCGTAAAAAAACAGGGTGCGCCGAACGAAATCCGATTTCCGTTTCGGTTTATCTTGACCCTTGCGGGCAGGTCACTAGGCTTCCGCACGAAGGCCTTACTCTAGAAACCAGTTCGTAGGTCCATTGACCTAGCCCGGCATACGATAAAAAGAAAGGTTGGGCATGGCCCTTACCCTGATCGTCCTTTTGCCGTTTCTTGGCGCGCTGCTGCCAGGATTGATGATCCGTGCCGGGCGCAATAGCTGTGCGCTTGCGACCGGGTCGGTCACGTTGGCGGCGTTAGTGCTGTTGCTGGCGCAGGCGCCGGCGGTCTTTTCCGGCGAGGTTATTCACGCCCGCGCCGAATGGCTGCCAAGCCTTGGCCTGAACGCCAATTTCTTCCTGGATGGCTTGGGCTTTTTGTTTGCCGGCCTGATTCTGGGCATCGGGCTGCTGATCATCATCTACGCGCGGTTCTATCTGTCCAAGAAGGACCCGATGGGGCAGTTCTACAGCTATTTGTTGCTGTTCCAGGGCGCGATGGTCGGCATCGTTCTGTGCGACAACATCCTGCTGCTGTTGATTTTTTGGGAGCTGACCAGCCTCAGCTCCTTCCTGCTGATCGGCTATTGGAAGCATCTGCCGGAAGGGCGTCAGGGTGCCCGCATGGCGCTGACGGTCACCGGCATGGGCGGCTTGGCGATGATCGCGGGCATGCTGATCCTGGGCGAAATCGTCGGCTCCTACGATTTAAGCGTCATTCTTGAAAATAAAGAGCTGATCCAGTCCTCCGACTGGTATGTGCCCGCCCTGCTGCTGATTTTGGCCGGGTGCTTTACCAAGTCTGCGCAGTTCCCGTTCCATTTCTGGCTGCCCCATGCGATGGCCGCCCCGACGCCGGTCAGCGCCTATCTGCATTCCGCCACCATGGTGAAGGCCGGGATTTTCCTGATGGCGCGGCTGTGGCCGGTTCTGGCGGGCACCGATTGGTGGTTTTATATCGTGGCCAGCACAGGCCTGTTCACGATGGTGATGGCGGCCTGGATTGCGCTATTCAAAGATGATTTGAAGGGGCTGCTGGCCTTTTCCACCGTCAGCCATTTGGCGCTTGTCACCTTCTTATTTGGGCTGGGTACGCCAATGGCCGCCGTGGCCGGCGTCTTCCACATCATCAATCACGCGGCCTTCAAGGCGGCGTTGTTCATGTCCGCCGGCATCATTGACCATGAAACCGGCACCCGCGATATCAAGAAGCTTGGCGGCCTGATGACCCTGATGCCGATCACCATGACGATCGCGACCTTAGGCGCGCTATCAATGGCGGGTGTGCCGCTGCTGAACGGGTTCCTGACCAAGGAAATGATGCTGCATGAGGCGTTGCAGACCGACTATGCCGGGATTCCTGGCATTTTGGGCTTGTTGGCTGTGATCGGGGCGATCTTCTCTGTCGCCTACAGCTTCCGCTATATCGCGCATGTCTTCTTAGGCGCGCCGCGCAACGATTATCCGCAAACCCCGCATGATCCGCCGTTTGGCCTGTATCTGCCACCCTTGGTGCTGATGATTCCGGTGGTGCTGATCGGATTATTCCCCGCAGCCATCGCCGGGCCCTTGGTCGCAACGGCAGCCGGTGCGGTGATCGGCGGACCACTGCCGGACTATCATCTGGCGATCTGGCACGGCTTCAACCTGACGCTGGTGGCAAGCCTTGTCGCACTGGCCGCAGGGGCAGCGTTGCTATGGCACCATGTGCGCGCCAACGACTTCCGCCTGTCCTTCCGTCGCCCGGAAGCGAAGGCGATGTTTGAAAGCGTTCTGGATACCGCAGCCGGTGCGGCGCGTCTGGTGACGGACGGCCTGCATAACGGGTCGATGCGCCGCTATGTGGACGTCATGATTGGGGCGGTATTCCTGGCCGGTGTGACCGCCTTCTTCGCGACCAGCCATGGGCCGGGCAGCCGGGCGCTGACGCCCGTGCCGCCGATCACGCTTTTGGGCTGGGCGGTGCTGATCGGGGCCTGCGTGTCGATCGTGCTGCTGCATCGCCAGCGCTTGCTAACGCTCGTGATCGTGGGCGTCATCGGCGTGCTGGTCTCGCTCAGCTTTATCTATCTCTCCGCGCCCGACCTCGCGCTGACCCAAATCTCGGTTGAGGTTGTCACGGTCATGCTGTTGCTGCTGGCGCTGAATTTCCTGCCGAAAGAAACGCCGAAGGAAAGCGGAAGCTTGCGCCGGGGGCGTGACGGACTGCTGGCCAGCCTGGGCGGGCTTGGTGTGGGGATGCTGATCTATGCGGTGATGACGCGTGATTTCACGACCATCTCCGACTTCCACCTGGCGCAGTCCAAGCCCGGCGGCGGCGGCACCAATGTGGTCAATGTGATCCTGGTCGACTTCCGGGGCTTCGATACATTCGGCGAGATTATCGTGTTGGGTATCGCGGCCTTGAGCATTTTCGCGCTGCTGGACGGCGCCTTGAAGGGCCCGGCCATCAAGCGACTGCAATCCTGGGTGCCGGATCAGGAACGCTCCCGCGATCGCCACCCGATGATGCTGGTCGTGGCAACGCGGGTGATGCTGCCGCTGTCGCTTCTGGTCGGGGTCTATATCTTCCTGCGCGGCCACAACGATCCGGGCGGCGGCTTTATCGCCGGGCTGGTGGTCGCGATCGCCTTCCTGATGCAATATATGGCCAGCGGATTCGGTTGGGCCGAACAGCGCATGAAGATCGATTATCATCTTATGATCGGCATCGGCGTGCTGGCGGCGGGCTTCACCGGGGTTGGGGCCTGGATTGCCGGGCGCCCGTTCCTGACCAGCGACTTCACCTATGTCACCCTACCGATTTTCGGCAAGTTTGAGGTGGCGACCGCCATGGCCTTTGATGTGGGCGTGTTCTTAACCGTCGTCGGCTCGGTCATGATGGCGCTTGCTAGTCTGTCACGCCTTGCGCGTGTTACCGAAGCCCCGGTCAACAGCGAACCGATGGACGTTGATCCGACCCAAGCGTCAAGCAATACGAACAGGGGGACAAGCTGATGGAACTGCTTGTCGCAAGCGCCGTCGGCGCCATGACCGCAGCGGGCCTTTATCTGGTGTTACGCGCGCGCACTTTCCCCGTGATCGTGGGGGTGGCGATGCTGTCCTATGCGGTTAATGTCTTCTTGTTCGCATCCGGGCGGCTGGCGATCGATCTGCCGCCGGTGATCTCAGACACCGCCACCGGCTACAGCGATCCCCTGCCCCAGGCCTTGGTGCTGACCGCCATCGTGATTTCATTCGGGATGACGGCGGTGATCGTGGTCTTGGCCTTGCGCGCCTATTTGGAAAGCGGTACCGACGCCATCGACACGCCCGCAGGCGAGAGCGAGAGCGGCCAGCCGCCCTCCATCGCCCCCACCGCCGCCAGCGCGCGAAAATCGGATCAAACGGAGGGCGGGCAATGAGCGACCTGACCCTCAATCACTGGATCCTGATGCCGATCATGCTGCCGGCGCTTCTGGCGCCGATCATCGTGCTGGCGATGCGCCATGATCTGGTTTTGCAGCGCATCTTCTCCATTGCGGGCACGGTGGCGCTATTTGCCATCGCACTCGGCCTGACGGTTCAGGCCGCAAACGGCCCGCCACAGGTCTATGAGCTTGGCAATTGGGACGCCCCCTTCGGCATCGTCGTGGTGCTGGACCGGCTATCGGCGCTGATGGTGTTGCTGGCCAGCATCCTGGCGATCGGGGTTGTCATCTATGCCGCCTCCAGCGGATGGGACAGCCGGGGCAAGCATTTCCACGCGCTGTTCCAGTTCCAGCTGATGGGCATTATGGGCGCCTTTTTGACCGGCGACGTGTTCAATCTGTTCGTTTTCTTTGAGGTTTTGTTGATCGCCTCCTACGGCCTGATGCTGCATGGCGGCGGGGCGGCACGCACGCGCGCAGGCGTGCAATATGTGGCGATTAACCTGCTGGGATCGACGTTGTTCCTGTTCGCGGTCGGCACGCTTTACGGCGTCACGGGCACGCTGAACATGGCCGATTTGGCGCTGAAGGTGGCGGAGGTTCCGCCGGAAGATCAGGCATTGCTGCAAACGGCGGGCGTGTTGCTGTTGATCGTCTTTGCGGTCAAAGCGGCGATGGTGCCGATCCACTTCTGGCTGCCCGGCGCCTATGCCAATGCGCCGGGGCCGGTGGCCGCCCTGTTTGCCATCATGACCAAGGTCGGCGCCTATTCGATCCTGCGGGTCTACACCCTGATCTTCGGCGCGGCGGCCGGCGATGCGGCCTGGTTGGCGGCCGATTGGTTGATGCCGGCGGCCCTTGTGACGCTGATCGTGGGTATGGTCGGCGTGTTGGGGGCCAGCGGCTTGATTCGCCAGATTTGCTTTGCCGTGATCGGCTCGATGGGCACCTTGATGATCGCCATCGCGCTGTTCACGCCGGAAGCAACCGTGGCGGCCCTTTACTACCTGATCCATTCTACCTTTGCGGCTGCCGCCCTGTTCCTGATCGCCGATCAGATCGTGGCGCGGCGCGGGCAGCACGGCGACCGCCTGCATGCGGCGCCGCGCTTTCCCCAGACCGGGTTGATGGCGGTTCTGTTCTTCCTCGGCGCCATCGGGATGGCCGGCATGCCGCCGCTTAGCGGCTTCCTCGGCAAGCTGTTGGTGCTGGATGCGGCGAAGGTTTCCCCGGCGATGGGGTTGATTTGGACGGTGATCTTGGCGACCTCGCTGCTGTGCATTGTGGGCTTCGCCCGCGCGGGCAGTACCGTCTTCTGGAAAAGCGCGCAGGTCGAAACCCACGGCGATGCGCCGGTCAGTGCGCTGACCCCGCGCGATAGCGTGCCGGTGGGCGCGGTTGCCTTCATGTTGGCCGGCATGGTGGCCTTAAGCGCCTTCGCCGGGCCGATCACCGGCTATTTGGAGGGCACGGCAGCCCAGCTCTATAACCCGCTTGAGTACATCTTGGCCGTTCTCGGCCCGGATGCGCTGGCCGGACGGTGAGATAGGAGCATCCTGACGATGGCAAACACCCCCACCGCCCCCACCCGGCCGCTTAGCAAAAAGCTTCTGCCGCACCCGCTGATGACCCTGACGCTCACCATCGCGTGGGTGATGCTGATCAATGATTACAGCCTTGGAATTATCGTCTTCGGCTTCATCCTCGGCCTGCTCATCCCGATGCTGACGGCGCCCTTCTGGCCCCATCGCCCGCGCGTGCGCAATCCGGTGAAGATCATCGAATACGGGCTTGTGGTCCTGTGGGATATCGTGATCGCCAATATCGAGGTGGCCAAGATCATCCTGTTGAAAAAGAACGCTGATTTGAAATCGCGCTTTGTCGTCGTGCCGCTAGATTTAACCTCGCCGGAGGCGATAACCGTGCTGGCCGGCACCATCACCATGACACCCGGCACGGTCTCGGCAGATGTCTCCGCCGATGGTCATTCGCTGCTGGTCCATTGCCTGGACGCACAGGACGGCGACGCGGTCGTCGCCGAAATCAAACAACGCTATGAAGGCCGCTTGAAGGAGATCTTCGAATGATCACAGTCGCCCTCTGGATCGGCTTTGCCTGCTTCGCGGTGGCGTTGGTGCTTAATCTGTACCGGCTTTATCTTGGGCCCAGCATCGCAGACCGCGTGTTGGCCTTGGACACGATGGTGATCAACGGCATCGCGATCCTGATCCTGTACGGAATTTATGAAGGCACGGCGGTTTATTTCGAAGCCTCGCTGTTGTTCGCCATGGTCGGGTTCATCTCAACCGTCGCGTACTGCAAGTTCATGCTACGCGGCGACATCATCGAATGAGCATGACAAGAAGACGTCAGGAACGGAGGACGCGTTCATGGAGATCCTGATCGAAGCCCTGATTGCGCTGCTGATCATTGCTGCAGGGTTTTTCGGCATTGTGGGGTCCTATGGCCTGGCCAAGTTGCCGGACCTGATGACGCGCCTGCATGGGCCGACGAAGGCGACGACGCTGGGGATCGGCGGGGTTTTGATCGCCTCAATGCTGTCCATTCTTTTGGCCGGCAAGGGCTTCTCCAGCCATGAGTTGCTGATCACGCTGTTTTTGTTCCTAACCGCACCGCTGACGGCGAATTTCCTCGCCAAAAGCTTCCTGCACCGGCACATGAAACGGCGCGAAGGCGTGCCGGAACCCCATTCCGGTCGCAGTTGGGCGACCTTTGAAGCGCCGCCGGAAACGAATGGGGAAGAGCCAAACTCGCTTGAGGCCGCCCGTCAGCATGGGGACGACGCCGCCGCCCCCGCCCAATTGGAGGCGAAGACGCCCGTCTCCACTCTACCGAATCCGCCTGCAAAGGCCAAAGGGGCCAAGGCAAAAGCAAAGGCCCCGGCAAAAGCCAAAGCGAAAGCGAAGGCCAAAGCGAAGACCTCCGCGAAGCGTGCTTCAAAAAAGGCGCCCCCCAAAAAGACGGCCCCCAAAAAGACGGCCCCAAAAAAATCGTGAAGCTAGCGAATACGCCGCATTGCGGGCGTGGCCGTGGGCACCCATTTTTTCAACGCCCGCCCATCGTCGGCCCGCACGATTTCATCGCTATCGGGAAGCTGGGTGAAATCGCGCGCGATCTGATCAAAGGGTATCACGCTGCCGGGCCCGCGTTTCCACGCATCGCGGTAGCACAGCATCTTCACAATGCCCTTGGTCAGATAATCCGGCGAATGATGGGCGTAGCGCCGCCATATGCGCACCAGATGATTTTCCGCCACCGCATCGATTTTGCGCGGTGGAATGGGGGGACGAGAATCTTCGAATAGGTGAAAGACGGTCGGCTCAATCGGCCCGGCTTGATCGGCGATGAAGACCGCCGGCATCAGCATGCGCCCGTGATTCATGGCAGCATAGCTGCCTTGCTGAAGCCACAGCAGGCGCTGTAGCTTTTGGGCGGGCATATAAATCTCATCCCGGGTGCCCTGATCGAACAACCAGATCGCGACATCCAATGTCGAAGAGATGGCCGGAATCGTCATCGTGACTGAACACCTTCTTGTAGCCAGAGCCGTGCGGCGGGCCACCCCAACCTTAGCACCGGTTGTGAGGGCCGCCCTACCCCGTTAGATTTACCGTGAAAATTAATGCCAGAATCGTGCCGACTGCGCCATCATGCCAGAGACATCAAAGCATCGCGCTTTAAGCGGCGGCCAATCGATCGAAAAGTTAAGAACGAGGAAGGACGACCAATATGGATATGAGCGGCGAACATCGCATCCCCGCCCCGCGAGAGGCGGTTTGGAAGGCGCTTAACGACCCCGAGGTCTTGAAAGCCTGCATTCCGGGCTGCGAAGAAATGAACGAGAACGAGGCCGGTGACGGCTTCGATGCCAAGGTGAAGGCCAAAGTCGGCCCGGTGAAGGCGACCTTCTCCGGCTCGGTCAAGCTCGAGAATGTGAACGCGCCGGAAAGCTACACGATTTCCGGTGAGGGCAAAGGCGGCGCCGCCGGCTTCGCCAAAGGTAGCGCCGACGTGCATTTGGCCGATGAGGGCGAGGAGACGCTGCTGAGCTATAAAGTCAAAGCCCAGATCGGTGGCAAGCTGGCGCAGCTCGGCTCGCGGTTGGTGGATTCGACGGCGAAGAAATACGCCAACGACTTCTTCACAAACTTCGTGGAGCAGGTTGGGACCGGGCAAGGTGAGGCGCCGGCGTCCAAGGCTGAGTCTGAGGCTGGGCCTGAGGCTGGGCCTGAGCCTGAGCCGGCGTCTGAGGCTGAGGCTGGCGATAAACCGACGTCCACTGCGGAAGTCGACGACGGCATGAAAGAGGCGGAGGCGGCGAGTGCCCCCTCGCCCAGTAAAGCGGCGGCGGATGCGGTCGATGATCTGAAGAAAAAGCGTAAAGGCGGAATGAGCGGTATGAGCTGGGCCATGATCGTTGTGATCGCGGCCCTAATTGCCCTTGCCGTCTTTACGGGTGCGGATATGAGCGGCGGCGCCGGCGGCTGATGCGGTAAGCTGCCCGATAAAGGCTTTGGCTTGACCGGGTTTTGGGGCGGTCTCACACTAAGGATAGATCAGCGCGACAAGCGCTTGAAAATGGATTCGGCGTTCCGACCCTTCTGGACGGGTCGGGCGCTTGGTGATTGCAAGGAAGGAACGCTAGCCGATGGCGAAGGTTACGATGACGGTCAATGGCAAGCCGGTCAGCGGCGAGGTTGAGGGCCGGACGCTGCTCTCCAGCTTCATTCGCGAAAGCTTGGACCTAACCGGCACCCATGTCGGGTGCGACACCAGCCAATGCGGCGCCTGTGTCATCCATATTGATGGCAAATCGGTGAAAAGCTGTTCGATGCTAGCGCTGCAAGCGGACGGGGCGGATGTCACCACGATCGAAGGCTTGGCAGACGGTAATACCCTGCACCCGATGCAGGAAGCCTTCCGCGATTGCCACGGCCTGCAATGCGGTTTTTGCACGCCCGGCATGGTGATGAGCGCGGTCGACCTTGTGGCGCATAATGCCAACCCCAGCGAAGAGGAAATCCGTCAGTGGCTTGAGGGTAATATCTGTCGCTGCACCGGCTACCACAATATCGTGAAGGCGGTGCAACAGGCTGCCAAGTCGATGAAATCGATTCCTGCCGAGTAAGGCCAAAAGGATAGCAGTCCCCATGCATGATTTCACCTATCACAAGCCCACATCGCTGACGGACGCGCAGAGCCTCTTCGCCCAAGGCGATGACGCCAGCCTTGTCGCGGGCGGCATGACGCTGATCCCCACCATGAAGCAACGCCTCGCCGCGCCGAGCGATCTGATCGACCTATCCGGCATCGCGGATCTAAGCGGCATCACCGATGCGGGGGATCACGTGACCATCGGCGCTATGACCAACCACGCAACCGTTGCTGCGTCAGGCGATGTGCCGCCGGCGCTGGCCGCCTTGGCGGGCAAAATCGGGGACGCACAGGTGCGCAACCGGGGCACGCTGGGCGGATCGATTGCCAACAACGACCCCACCGCCTGCTACCCGGCGGCCTGTCTGGCCTTGGGTGCGACGATCATCACGACAGCGCGCGAAATTTCGGCGGAAGATTTTTTCACCGGAATGTTTGAAACCGCGCTGGATGAGGGCGAAATCATCACCGCCGTCACCTTCCCCAAGCCCCAAGCCGCGAATTATCAGAAGTTTGAAAACCCAGCCTCCCGCTACGCCCTGGTCGGGGTTTTTGTGGCCCGCATGGCGGACGGCGTGCGCGTTGCGGTCACGGGTGCGGGCAATGACGGTGTCTTCCGGGCCACCGACATCGAAGCGGCCTTGGGCAACGATTTCAGCGCCGACGCGCTCGATAGCAGCAGCATCGCGGTCGACAGCCTGAACGGCGACATCCACGCCAGCGCGGAATACCGCCAACATCTGATCGGTGTGATGGCGAAGCGCGCGGTCCAGGCGCTGGCCTGACCCGGATGGCGGGGGATCGTCAGATTGCCACGCCGTCCGCTCAAAACCCCGTACGGGCTACGCGCTGGCTGAGGCGCGGCGGTATAGGCGCAGTGCTGCTCGGCCTTATGCTGGGGGGGCTTTGGCTGGCACGCCTCCCGCTTGCCAGCGCGCTTCTAAGCCCGCTTGGGGCCCACCTGGCCGGTATTACGCTGGATGCCCAAGTCACCGCCCTTGGCCCAACCCAGGCGCAGCTTGCGCGGCTTTCTATCGGCCCCGACGCCCGGTTGACCGTGCGCCGAATAACCTTGGACTATAGCCTCGGCGATCTGCTCACCGGGCGGCTGGCGGGGCTCAGTGTTGATGGATTAAGCGCCCGCGTTGATTACGATGCCGATGGCCGGATCACGGTCGCCGGCTTGCCCGACGATTGGTTCGCCAAGCAGCCCCCACAAGCCCCATCCGACAAGCCGCCCCCCCCCCAGCCCCCCCCGGTCGCCATAACCGATCTTAGCCTGCGCGCGACAAGTCCGGCGGGGGCCAGCACGCTGACCGGCGACATCGTCCTGGATATGCCGCAGGCAGGGGATATGCCGCGCGCCGGCGGCCTGATTCCGCGCCAAGCCGTGTTTGATCTGGCGACCCAAGACGGCAGCGCGCGGGTGGATTTGACGCTATCCGCCACCGACGAGCATATCCAAGTAATGGGCAGTGCAGAAATCGACCTTGCCCGTTGGGCCGGGTTCTTGGCCGGCGTGGCCGGGGGGACGGGTCGGATCGCCGCCAAGGTGGATATGCGCGGCGCGGGAATGGGCGTGGGCGACGGCCAAACACCCCATGCGCTATTGGCGCTCTTGGATGGCACTGCAAGGCTTAGCCCATCGGGGGTCACGATCAGTCTCACGGACGGGTCGGCAATCAGCCTCGCCGACCGAGCGATAGACATCGCGGTGGCTAAAGGGTCGGGCACGCTCACCCTACCGCAGGGGTTTCAAGCTAGCCTGCCCGCGCCACCGGCGGGCGTACGCGCCCTCACCTCGACCACGCTGCCCGCGATGGCAACCGCCCCGATCACGCTTAGCCTGGCGCCCGGCAGCGCGGTCGCGCTTATCCCCAATGGGCCGGGATGGCAGCTTGCAAGCACCGCCCCCATGCGCCTGAAGGCCGGGCCGATGGCGGCCAGCCTACAGCCGCGCATGCACCTGGATAAGGCGGGGCGCTTGCGCGAAATCACCCTCGCCCAGGGCGCGCAATTGCGCCTTGCCCCGAGCGATCTTGCAAACGGCCTGTCGCTTAGGCGCCCGGCATCGCTGGTGGCCGTGGCACCGGTGCAGATCGTCATCCCCCCCATCACCCCCGCCACCCCAACCATCACCCCCGCCACCCCAACCATCACAGGCGCCATCGCCGTGGATGATCTGGCCCTGACGTTGCCGGACGGGACGCTAGCGGATTTTTATCTGCCGCGGATCACCGGGGACTGGCAGGACGGGCGGGGCCACGTCAGCATACGGCAGGCAGCCGCCCATCTGCCCGATCAGGACATCACGGCCACACTGGTCACCGGCGATTTAACAAGCGTGGCAGGCGGCGCTTTCGCCTTCGACTTCCGCCTGCCGGAAATCGTGCGCCACGGCGCCCGCTTGCTGGGGGGGCAGACGCGCTTTGCTGGCGATTTGAAGCCCGATGGGGCCGACGGCTGGACGCTGGAGGCCGTCTTGGGAAATGTCGATGGGAAAATTGAAACCGCGCTGCAGGTAACCTTGCCAGCCCAGGGTGCGGCGAGCCTTCGCTTCGATACCGGGACCATCCGCTATCAACCGGACGGGCTGCAACCCGGCGCCATGTCGTCCTTGATCGATGGGCTGTTCGAAGATGTTAGCGGCACTCTTCGCCTTTCCGGCGATATCGTCCAAAAGGAAGCAGCGCCCGACGGCGTGGTCACAATCACGCTCGACGCGCTGACATTCGGCAGCGGTATCGCCAAAATTCGCGATTTGAGCGGGACCATCGCCTTCGACGCGGCCCGCCTGCCCGCAACCCGCGCGACACAGACGCTGACCAGCAAAATCGCGGTGGCCGGCATTCCAGCCGCCCGGATGACGCTGCGCTTCGCAATCGACGAGGCCGCGCGCCTATCGATTGAGCGCTTGGCGATTGAGGCCTTCGGCGGGGCATTATCGCTGGAAAATGCGCTCTACGATCCGCTGGCGAACCAGTTTCAGGGCGCCTTACGCTTAACCCATATCGATCTGGCCGACGCCTTCGCCAGCCTGCGCGTGGAGGGGCTGGACGGCAGCGGCATCATAGACGGTGAAATCCCCCTCACGCTGCGCCAGGGCCCCGACGGCGCCAGCGCCCTAACGGTTTCAGCCGGGCAATTGGCTGCGCGCGACAAGGGCCTGTTGGCAATCGACCATCCCGCCCTAGAGCGCTATCTGTCCGGCCAACACCAAGCCGTCGATCTGATGGTTCAAGCGTTAAGTGATTTCCGTTACGAAAATTTGCAAGCCAGCCTGGATATCCAGCCAAATGGCCAAGGGGCCTTGGCGCTGAAGGTTCTTGGCCATAATCCCGCCGTATTGGGGGGGCAAGTTTTCGATCTGAACGTGACCATCGAAACGGACTTCGGCAAGCTGTTCAAAACGCTTGAGGAGGCGCTGGGCGTGACCGACACCCTGCTAGAGCGGATGGCCCGTCAAGTGCGTTGACCGAAACCTGCGGGCGATTACTGTGGTATTGATCGTACACTGACTTCATGGGGAGGCCGATTTGTGGAAGCCCGTCCAACGCGCCCAACCCTGGGTGCCGATTTTGATGCTAGCGACCGTCAGCGTGGGCGCGCTTGCCTGCACGCCACAGGTTCAGGTCCAGGCCCCGAAAGAGCCGATTACCATTAATCTTAACGTGAAACTGGATGCGGACGTTCGTCTGCGCGTCGAAGAAAAGGCGGAAGATGATGTTGAAAACAAGCCGATTTTCTAAGACCAACCGAGGCGCGCGCCGCCATCTGATCACGGCGCTGCCGGCGCTGATGCTTTTGGCCATGCTGGTCATGGTGCCGGGTGCGGTGTCCGCCGCCTCGCCCCTAGACGCGCCGCGCGACGCCGGCATTGTGGGGGAGCGTTATGACGGCCTGGCCGCCATCCATGATGAGGGCCGCGCCGACGGGCAAATCCGCGCGATGGTCAAAGACATCAACGATCAGCGCCGCGCCTTCTACGCCAAGCAGGCCACGGAAGAAGGCGTCAAAATCGAAGCCATCGCGCGCATCTATGCCCGCACCATTTTCAAGAAGGCGCCAAGTGGCTGGTGGTTCCTATTGGAAGACGGCAATTGGCGCCAGAAATAAGTGAGGCCAGAAATAAGCGCTATTTCAAAGACTTGACCGTGCGCCCCACCCAATCTGGTGTGGGCGCCACGACCGCCGCTTTCAGGGCGTCGAAGACGGCTTCTGGGAAGGGTGCCGGGCGGCCTTCGCGGGTGTCGTAATGCAACATCAGGCATTCGAAGCTGGCCCGCGCACGGCCCTCCACCATCATCATATGTCCGATATGCACCTTCTTGGCATCGACACCTAAGATCATGCTGTCGACGGCGATGGTGGCGGGGCCGCGAACCTCCGCCAGATAGCGCAGATGGGTCTCAAGCGTGTAGAGCGCGCAACCCGTGGCGTCGAAATAATCGGTGCCGATCGCGAACTCGTCCTGCACCTTCCAACTGGCGTTGGAAAAGGGCACCAGATAATAGGCCTCGTTCAGATGGCCGTAGGCATCGCGCCAGCCATCCTGAAACGGTTCTTCATGCAGGCGATAGATCGTCATCGCGAAAGCCTCCCTCTGCGTCATTCAAGCAGGCTTAGTCAGGATCACCAATTTGGTCATGGCCGGGATCAAATCCTGGCCGGCCTCAACCTCAAAACCGGCCTTGGCGCCCGCCTCGTTCAGCCAGCCGACGGAGAGCGAATGGGCCTCCGGCGTGAAGGCCATATGTTGCAGTTGCCACAGGGCGGCCAAGGCGGGACCACGCCGGTTCTCCTCCACCATGAAGTCATGCACCATCACGCGGCCCCCGGGGCTCAAGGCCTCAAAGGCTTTCTCCAGCAGGGTTGAGACCGCCTCCCCCGGCACGCCGCTCATCAGATAGGACATCAGGATCGCGTCTTGATGGCCGGGCCATTGCGCCTCGACCGCATTGCCGGGGATGTAGCGCACACGGTCCACCAGATCGGCCTCGGAAACAAAGCGCCAGCCGATTTCCGCGACATTGGGGAAATCGATGATGGTGGAATGCAGGTCCGGATAGGCCCGGCATAAGCCAATCGTCATCGCGCCCGTCCCGCCGCCGACATCCAGCAGCGATGTCGCCCCCGTCAAATCAACCATCCGCGCCAAGGTCCGCCCCGGCCCAAGCGATCCGGCATGCTGGCTTTCGGAATAGACGGAGGCCTGCTCCTCATCCGCCATCCAATGCTGGTAGGAGGAAATCGCGCTATCCGACAGGTCACCCTGAATGACCGCGTTCAACTGCAATAAAAACGGGTACATCTGCTGATCGATCTGGTAGCGCAGATAATCGCCGAAATCATATTTCGAGGTGCGCGACAGAAAGCTGTCCGCCGCCGGGGAGTTTTGAAGGCGCGTTTCATCCACGTAAGACAGGATGCCGATGCTGGCCAGTGCAGTCGTCAGCGTGACCACCCGATTGACCGGCACGCCGGAAATCTCCGCCAACTCCTCCGCCGTCTTCGGCCCGTCGGCCAGGGCTGTAAAGAAATCCGCATGCAGCCCGGCGAACAACGCCTTCGAGGCCATAAAGCCAAAGGCGATGGCGGAAAGCTCTTCAGCGGATTCAATCGGTTTGGTTTCGACAGACGCGCTCGACATCAAGACCCCCTAATTCACTAAAATTCGTCATGCGGTATCATGCGATGCGCATATCATTCGGCAGACGACATACTACACGAAGGATGCTGCGGCGCAAAAACCGGCGCTATTCGCCGACCACCGCTGCGGTGAAAAGCGCTGCATAGGCGTGCGCATCAAGCGGGATCGGGTTGCTGCCGGCGGAAGGATCGCGGGCGGCCAAATCGCCGATATGGGCGGCCCGGTCGGTTGGCACGTCCAGCGCGCTTAAGCGATCCGGGGTGCCCAGGTCTTCGCGGAACCGCAGCACCCAATCATAGACGCCTTCGAAATCGCGACCGGGCAAATCCAACACCCGCGCCAACAAATCCAT
>Ga0307967_1001299_pt1 | contig 15369 bp, 22 predicted proteins | sample OrgLakmetagen648_FD_201828 | JGI IMG/M metagenome (GOLD analysis project Ga0307967, IMG submission 201828) | Saline water microbial communities from Organic Lake, Antarctica - #648 | ecosystem: Environmental > Aquatic > Non-marine Saline and Alkaline > Saline | place: Antarctica: Organic Lake... | reverse complement strand
CGCGGCCACTGGCGTCGGGGCCTTCGAAGCCGGTAACGACAAAATCACGGCTGATCTCGTCAACAATGGCGCCGTTAACCAGATAGCCCGTGCGCAGGCGGATAGGGCGCTGCATGTAGTAAGGGTTTCGGGCTCGCCATTTTGTCCAGAATGTACCGCGATCAATAGGGCTGTAATTGCGAAACAGGCGGTAAGGGTCAACCACCTTATCGTTGTGGGGATGGTCTTGAAATGTGGCTGATATGCTCGCCCGCTGGCCTAATGCGCCGGCGTTAGAGTTGGCGCCGCCCGGATTGAGCTTGGCCGGGGTTACTTTCACACCGGTTAGCGAGGGTATGTAATAGCTATCGGTAGGCCCTGGGCTGCGCTTATCAATAAATCGGAGTATCTGCACGCCCTTGTCGTAGTTGGCCGGTGATTGGCAAGTGGAGCGAGTGTTAAAACACTGGGTCTGGCCTTCCTGGAGTGCGGCTGTGCAGGGCGCAACGCCGTAAGTAAGATTGCAGAAATCTTGATCGAACTCCAGGACTTGAACCGGCTCGCGGCCAAAGCGTCTATTTTCAAACATTACTGTTGCACCTGCAAAATAGCGCCGTCTTTCTGGGCTTGATTGATGGTTTCGATGAGCTGGCGACCGCTAAACATGTCGCCGGGGTTGATGCCTTGCAGTGTCAGGGTTTGGCCTGTGCTGGCCTGGCCGCGCACCGCTTCGCCCTGGTTGTTGATGTCCTGGGTGACACTGCCGCCGCCACCGCTTGAGCCGCCGCCACTTCCGCCGCCACCGAACGACTGGGAGCGTATTGCGTTGATCTGGGCAAACGTGGCTGCGCCAGCTGCCGCCGCGTATGCTGCCCCCAGGTAAGGGCCGCCGGTGGATGCGCCCACTTTGTAAGCGCCAACAATGGCCGCGTAGCCATCAACCAATGCGCCCGCTAATGCAGCAGCCTTTCCGATCTCAAACATTTTTTTGGATTCGGTATTCATCAGCGTTGTGAGATTGCCCATGGCCTTGCTCATAGCTTGCTGTTTATCCCGCGCTGCATCATCGGCAAGTTTTTCGCGGGCGTCGGATGCCTTTTTTTCTATCGCAGTCAGGTCAGCCTCTTCGCGTTCTTTTAGCAGTTTTTTTGCTTCAGCGTAACCGCCTTCAATTTCCAGGCTTGCTAACCTTGCGGCCTCTAAGTCTTCTCGGTCTTGCTCGTATTTCTCAAGGGTTAATTCGCGCTCTGTTAAATTGGCTTCGCGGATAACCTCCAGCTTTCGTGCCAACTCTTCGCGCTTGCGGTCGGCTTCGTCTTCCGCTTTTACATCCTTGCGACCCGACCCACTTCCGCCGCCAAGGTCCGGCTGGAGCAGGTCGCCAATGCCGGCCATTTCTTCGGCAGCAGCCCCGGCGTTTGCGCGGGATTCTGCCACGAACTGCTTAAACACCATGCCGGGCAGCGGTTCCATCAGCATATCGTGAATATCTTGAATGCCGATTTCTTGCGCTAGCCGCACAGTCTCAAGCTCACTCGCAATGCCTTTGCCAAAGTCAGACAGGCCTATGGGCTCGATATCCACGCCGGGTAACTTACTCATTGCGGCTAGGAGCTCGTCAATTGCCTGCACTGGCTTATTAACAATGGCGTTGGCAGCTGTCAACATCACGTCAACCACGCCCAAACCGAACAGTGCAATGCCTTTGCCTGCAACTTCAAACGTGCGCTTAATGCCCTCGATAGCGTCTACAAAAAACGCGGCCGCCTTGATGCCCATATTGAAGCCATCGCCAATGGCCTCGCCCATGTCTACGCCATCGGTACCGGCTTCAACCATCATCCGGCTTACGGCGTCCAAAATCGGCGCAAACTCAACGGCCATGCGCTGGGAAATACCTTCGACCACCAGCCCGATACGGTCAAAAGAATCGTTTGCGGCCTCCACTTGTGCGGCATCCACGGCGCTCAGGGATAACCCGAGTGCGTCAACTTCTTTGCGGCCAGCGCGAATGGCATCACCGCCCTGCGTCATCAGGTTTACCATCTCACCGTTGCGGATGCCCATTTGCCGCAGTTCGTCACCGGCTTCCTGGGTAGACAGGCCCATCTCTTTCATACGGTCAGCAATGGTCGCCAGGCGCTGATCCACGTCCATGTCAGACAGGTTTTCAGCAGATAGGCCGAGACGCTGAAACGATTCATAAGCCGACCCACTTCCGCGCTGTGCCTCACCCAATCGAGAGTTCAGCTTTTCCATCGCGCGGCCCAGCACTTCCGTGCCGACACCGGCGTCAGAGCCCGCAATTTGCACGCCTTTCAGGCCGTCGATGGTGCCGCCAAGCTGCCTTGCCAGTTTTGCTTGCGAGTCCACGGCCTCAAGGCCGCGCCGGGTTAGCTCAATACCGATAGCGGCGGCAGCAGCCGCAACCGCAACGCCCATGGTCGCTACTTTCTTGCCAACCGCGGACGCCTCGTTACCAAACTTCTTTGCGGTACCGCCAGCGCTGGCCATGCCCTGGTTAAATTTGGTGGTGTCGCTGGATACGCGCACGGCCAAGCTGCCAATCGCCATCTTGGTTGCCTCTAGTCTGGTGGGAATCCGGCCTTGACGCGGGCGCGGCGCAGTTCGTCTTTCATTTCTAGGGCTTCATCTTCGGTGATGCCGCCACCCTGCCTTTTCTGATGCTTAATTTGTTCGGCCTTGGCGTCTGCAAACCAGTAAAACTCGGTAGGGTGCATCGACCAGAACTCACGCGGGGACAAGCCCCAGCCGATGACAGCGGCCTGGTAAGCCGATTTTACGACTTGCCCGCGCTCGTCTTTTTTGACTTGGGCGCATCCTCGCCTTTTGCGGGTTCGGGTGTAGGGTCTGAGCGTACCGATTGTGGCAGCATCAGCTCCAGCAGGCTTGCCACGGCTTCGGAGATTGCGGCAAGGGTTTGGCCGTCTGCCCACATGCCTTTGTACACTTCCGCAGCGCTAACACGGCACCCTGCAAAGCGCAGAACAACCGAGTAGGCCGCAGACAGTTTGGCGAGGGGAATTTTGCCTGAAGACCGGCCCCGCTCGAGCTCCATAAAGGTGAGATGGTCTTCCACAGCGGCTAGCACACGCATTACGTAGTCATCGCCGCGGATCGTGTAGGGTACGCCCTCCCACGACAGTTCAATGTCATCAAAGATCGCCATGGTTATTCCTTATTGTGGTGCGGTGTAGGTGACTTCGCCGGATGCACGCATCTCGAAAGAGTAGGTGCTCAGGTCGTTGTAAGTGTCTTCCAGCGCGAAAGATGACAGGCCAAAGGAGGCAGACACGACACCGGTATCGGGATAGGTCAGGGTGTAGGTTTCGTTCCCGGTAGCCGGGTTCAGCGCGTCACCCATAATGGCGTGGTCTGAAATTACACCCTCGACCGAGATAGACACGTCGATTTGGCCTGGCTCGTCAAGATGGGTAGCCCACGCGCCCGAATCGTCGTCGGATGAATCGACCAGCTCACGGTTAATGCTGAGTGACTTGGTTCGAACGTTGGCAATTGGTGTGCCGTCTTTTGCCAGAATGACCTTGCGGCCTAGATGCTTAGCCATGATTTATGCCTCGTCGTTTAAATTGATAACCATGCCGCCAGGAATATCCATGCGGGCACGTATCGGTTCCAGAGTTATGCCGCCGTCACGACTGCACACCAGTTCATTGCCTTCGGGGGTTACTGCCAGCGCTATCACTTCCACGCCGTCTTCGGTTAAACGGAAAGCCTCAACCGAATCAATGGCCACGCCCATTGCGTCCATGACAACAAGGCCGTGCCCGTCCTGGTCCATGTCAACCCATTCAGCTCCCATAGCCAATCTCGTCAATTAGAACGCGAAAAGACGACACGCCGTGATAGGTGTGGCCGTCAGGGTCAAGGGTTACCGGCTGCTCTTGATTGAAGTCACAACCGATAAACTCATGATCAGGGACTGCGAGGGTGGCCCGGTGCAGCGCTTGATATATTGCGGCCTGTATTCGCTTGGTTTCGCGCTTGCCGTCGTACCGGCTCCACACGTCGATGGTCACGCCAATATCCCCACCAGATGATGTGTCGGTGGACATGTCACGAACGGAATCGCTGCCGATTACGATGTAAGGGAAAACAGAATCGTTACCGGAGTCGCCGGCCTGAATGACGTCATCGTAGACGGCGGGAAACAGGGAAGCCGCGCCGCGTACGACATACTGTCGCGAAGCAAAGTCCAGCTCTAAAAACGGGGGAATGTTCGGTGAATTTACGCGCTTTGCCAATATAGCTGCCAGCTCATAGCTGGAACAGAGCGCGATGTGAACAGCGATTTGAACGGCGTTTGCCATGCCTTCAGCCATTGCGCTTTGCTCCCTGCTTTTTCGCCTCTCGTGCCAGAGCCTTTTCCAGCTTTTTGCCGAACTCCTGGGCGAAGATTTCGGGCAGTTGCGGCTCTACTGCGGAAACGGTGGGCTGAATGAACGGCTGTGCTGAGTGTTTTTGGGTGCCAAACTCTATGAAGTGCCAGTACCAGGCATCGTTCTTTGCCTTTTTGCCGTGCTCGATGCGCACATCTGATATGGCCACATCTCCCTGCATTTTTCGGCGCCGGGCTTTAATGGCTTTGCGCAGAGTGCCGTCGTCTTTCGGCGCCTTCTTGCGCATCTGCTTTGCCACTTCGGTAGCCACACCCTGAACTGTTGCGCGGGCAAGGTTGCGAGCTTGCTTTGGCGCAATGTCCTTTGTCATTTTTCGAAATTCTTCAATCCCGGTGACTTCAAATTGCCGGTTACGTTCCACCATTAGGTTGCCACTCCCCGGCTGCACTCAAGCGGCAGATAGGCTGATCGCTTGCCGCCGTCCTGGGCAAAGGTGAGGTTCATCACGCGATCCATGCCCAGCCACTTAACGCGCCAGGTTTCGTTCACGTCGCTGCGGTAGCGGATGACAACCAAGTAGCCGCCTTCAGCCTGGGTTCGGTCGCCGTTCTGACGCTCTTTTCCGCGAAGCGGGCGGACGTGAGCCCATACCTCTGTCTGAGTTTTCCAGACCTTAGTGAATCCACCTTGCCCGTCAGGTGTGCGAACCTCTTTTTGCAACTCAATGCGCTGGTCTAGCTCGCCGGGTCGGAATTTCATTTAATCCAGCCTTTTCGATTAATTGAAACAAGCGACTGAACCGCCATTGGAAGTTGGGTTATGATTGTTCCAACTACAACGGTGCCCCTGTTCTCAAACCAATGAACCACAAGCATTCGAATTGCGCGGCCAATAGACGCGGGAATGCCGCTATCACTGTCACCAAAGCCGGCCCGATAAGTGATTGTTATGGCGTCAAGCTGGTCCGCTAGGGCTGGCCATGCCTTGCCTGTTTTTGGCGTGAGATAGGCCCAATCTTCCTCTCCATAAAAATTAAAATCTGAGACAGCCACAGACTGCTGAACCCCTGCACCGTCAAAATAGTTTATGGATTCAATGGACTGCGCCGGGGTTATTGGTAGCTCTATGCGCCCAAGCCTGTCGGGACAAGGAACGGAAAGCTGCCATGTCTGAGTGATGAACGCCTTTCCGATCGCGCCGTTTGGCGCTTCCATAAAGTCAGTGGCAGCCATTATAAGTGATTCAATAAGTGCGTCTTCAATGTCCCGTTCTTCGCGCAGGTCTGCCTTCGCTTGCGCCAGAGTCACCGGCAAAACTACCGGCTTAACCGTACGCCGCAATATCTGATCGCGATGTTCGAGGCTCATTGTTTATTCCTTTACGGCTTTTTGAGGGCTGGCTTTTCTGGTGGCGGTTTCCTTTGCGTTGACCGCCACAGCCTGAGAGGCGGCAATCATCCGGCGGCCTTCGTCCTCGCCAACGTCTATGATTTCACCTGCGCTATGGGCCACTCTGGCGCCGGCTCGGCTTACTGTTAGTTGAACTTTCATAAAAGAAACCTCGAAGCAAAAGGCGCCCCGGAAGGCGCCCTTTGTGGTTTTCAGTCAGATTAGGCAGCGTGGATCAAGTGCTTGACTGCGCCGGTGTTAACCAGCTCGGAGTCGAAGCGCTTGAAGCCAATCATGCCCACCTGGAACTTCTCGGCGTAACGCTCACGCAGGGTCATAACCTCAAAGCCGCGAACTTTGCGAACCAAGAACTTAGACATGTCGCCGAAGATAATCGGCTTTGCGCTCGCGGCAGAATCTGCCATTGCCTGGTTGACGCTGTACGGCTTGCCCTGGAACGTGTCTGGCTCACCTGAACGAACGTCGCCCATCTGCCACAGGTAGTTGTCTTGGCCGTCCTTCAGCTTCCGAATAGCAGCCAGAGTGGTGTCGTTAAACATCCAGCGGCAACGCGGGGACTGGCGGTAGGCGGGATCAACGGAGTGAAAGAAGTCAACCAGTTCATCAGCCGTGAAAGCTGTGGCGCCGGCAGTTGTTTTGCCCATACTGGAGGCGGTTACGATGCCGCTCGGCTGGCCGGTGCCGGTGCCGGTAGTTAGAACCTCGTTAGCGGTGCGGCCAAGGCGCTCACCGAAAAGCTCAGTCATCAGCGCTTCAATGTTGAAAGCTGAATCCTGCAGCAGCTCAAGGGGCACTTTCACCATGCCTGTGTCGTAGATGAAAGCGTTGAACATTTTCTCACCGAACACAACGTCATCGGTGCCGTCGTCATTTACCGCTGCGTTTTCACCTTTGGAACGTCCACGGCTGGCTGTGTCATCAACGGTTGGATATGGCAGAGGGTTGCCGGTGGCGGTGTTCAGCTCCTGCACAATGCCGCCGTCCCACATCGGACCCCACATTGCCAGCGCTTTGTCGATGGTGCCGGCAAAGCCTTCGGGGACGGTGTAGCCACCAGCGGAATCGGTGCCGGTTGCTTGTGCACGGGCTTCCTGCGGTAAGTTGGCACGGCCAAGTACAAGCACGTTGCGTTCTTCACTTTCCAGGCTTGCAACGCCAAAACGCAATTGCTTACGGAAAACTTCCTTGTACTCCGGGGTTTTCTCGTGATCATCAGCGGCTGCTCGCTGCTGTTGATGGTCAGGGGCGGGGCGGCGAGGATCACCAGCATTGGCGCGATTCTCGGCAGCGGCCAGCTTTTCTTCGCGATCTGCTTGCCCGCCGATTTTGTCGTGGTCGGCCATGATGGCATCAAAGCGAACCTCAATTTCTTTCGCTTCCGCTTCGGTGGTTTTGTCGGTGATCTTGTCAAACTCAGCGCGGGCATCGGTGGCCAGTTTAGCCATGCGTTCCCGCAACTCGATTAGCTTAGACATATTAATTTCCTGTCGTCTTATTGCCTTGCCCAAGGGCAAAGATAGGCACCAGAAGCGGGAACCGCTACTTGGCTTCTGACTCAGCGAGAGTCAAATTCATACCGCGCTTAATGTTTTGAGCGACGTGAGATGCGGAGGATTTCTTGCAGGCTTGCCGATGCTCTTGCAGGCTACGCAGGCCAATATCTGTTCCGTCATAGGCTGGGTTTGTGACAATCGAAACGTCAGACAAAGACGCCTGCAGAATGGTTCGCAACGGTACGTCTCCGGTGTCGTCCCACTGTTCAACATCTGGATAAAAAGCAAAGCTCATTTTGTCCAGGTCGCCGCGCTTCATTTTTGGGACAATGGAGCGAACGTCTGGATCTTCCGGGTCAAGCTCGCTTTCCATATACAATCCGCGACTGTCCTCCCGAAGTGTCAAAGTTCCAGATCGAGTGCGGGCCAGCGGTAGCCCATCGTGATTGACCAGGAACACAACGTCGTCGCGGCCAATCGCGTCACGGAATGCGCCGGGGGCAATGACTTCGCGGAACATTCCGCAGATGTCAGCCTCTTCGTTGAACACAGCGGCATAGCCAGACACCTTGATTGCCTCGCCTTCCATTCTAATTTCAACCGGCTTTCCGGCTCTAAGTTCATACTTCATTGCCTGTTCCTTCTGTGGCCGGGGGTGTAATGGGCTGGGAGCCGAGCGGGACTGTGGCGCCCTGAATCATTAACTTGTTGCCCTCGTCCATGTCCGGGCGGTTCTCTTGTCTGCGGGCCTCGTTCGGTGTCAGCACGCCGTTCTGTATGCCGGATGCATAGCCGTCCATGCGGGTCTTGAAGTCACCGCGTAGTAGGCCGTCCAGGTTGAACTCGACATAAAATTCATTGTTTAGCTTGCCGAACAGCTTCAGGTTCATTTCCTGCTCGGTTTGCTCCACCCACCGCTTAATGGTGTGTTTAACGAAATGGAGATCCTGCTGCTCGGTATTGCTGAAAGTACCGTTGCTCAAGTCCTGAAGGAACGTCGGTGGCAAGGAATAGATTCGGGCGTACTCTTCGATCAAGAATCTCTTCAGCTCAACCAGTTGCGACTTCTCCGGGTCAATACCGATGCTCTTGATGTCGTGCCCGGTGGGTAAAGATAGCGCCAGGCGGTTTTCTTTAGCGGCTTTACGTATCGCACTTTGAAGGTCGTCCGATGCGCGCTTTAGAGCGGAACCTGATTCAAAGTTTCCGGTAATCACAAAGGGAGGTACGCCGCCGTTCTGGAATAGCTTTGAGCCGTACCGTGTGGCCGCTATGCCGAGCCCGATAGTGTCGGCGTTGGTCAAAATTGGACTGCGAGAGGTCATCATGTCGGGCCGCAAGCTAAACGGAATATCTATGATCTCGCTGGCTACATAGACAATTTCGCTTCTTCCCCGCTCTTTGTAGCGGTAAACCTTCCGGCCCCCGCGCATTTCGATCTTTACCATCTCGGGATTGAGTGGCCATAGATTAATGATTCGTCCTGCCGCGTTACTTTCGATAAATGTGACTGACCTTCCACCCGTAAATACCTGCTCATATGAATACTTCCGAGCATCGAAGCTGCTGGTTTCGTCGTTCCATGAGTCGTGCAGAATTCTGGCAAGCGGGCTATCGACTTTCTCCCTTCCGCTTTCTGTCTTTTGATACAGGTTCAGGGGTAGTCCTGCCATGGTGCCGCTAATAAAATTCACGGCCGCCCATATGGCTGGAACTCCCATGGCCTTATCGGTGGTGACCGTGATGCCTGACGCGCTCAGTCCGCCCGATACGTTCAGAAAATCAATGATGGCCTCGGAGGAAATAGGGACGCGCGGATCTTCAATGCCCGAACGCTCCTCTGGCGCTTTTCTATTTCGATTCCAGAAAGCCATAGTTAATCCAGTATTGAGAAGTTTTCGTTTTCCCAAGGGGAGGATGGCGACTGATCTTCGCCCTGAAGAATTGCACGGCTAAGGGCCATAATGGTTCCCACAACGCCATCGATCTTGGCTTCGGCGCGCTCTTTGTTGGGATAGATGTTGTCTTTTGCGTCGATCTTGGCCACAACGTTTGACACCATCCATGTGAGGACGGGGCAGTTGCCGTGGGCCAGCTTGCGCTCCAGAACCAGCTTCTCCATTTCTTTCATGGGCTCGCTGATGTTCTGCACGGTTTGGCGTACCTCAACCATCGTTAGGCCTTCGGCTTCCATCTCTTGAGCCAGCTGGGTGGCCTGCCAGGGATCGTATGCCACTTGTTCAAGATCGAAACGGCCGGCGAACTCGCGCAGGTCGTCCTTAATGACTTCGTATTCGATGACCTCGCCATCGGTAAGAGTCATCAGCCCCAGGCTGTTGAACTCCATGTAGCGGCTGGAGTTGCCGTCCATGTGCTCCAGAACCCGTGCTTCGGGCAGATAGTACCTGCCGTGCAGGTGCCAGTTCGGGTCACCATCAATCGGCGGGAACAGCAGCAGGGTGGCGGCCACGTCAATCTTGCTTGCAAGGTCCAGCCCCGCAATGCAGCGCCGGCCTTCAAGTTCCGCCAGCGTTTTGCGGGTAGGCTGGTACTGCCATTTCAGCATGTTCATCCACGCAGACTTGGCACCCACCCATTCGTTCAGGTGTTTCGTGCGAAACGTGGCTTGCTTGGATGCGGACTGCATGGCTTCGCGCTGGCGCGATACCAGGAAGTCACCGGAGATTGATATGCCATAGTTTGGGTTGGCTTTGCGCAGAACGTTTTCGTCTGTCCAGTCGTCACCCTTGTCGATCGTGTAGAGCATTGCCCATAGGTCATCACGTTGGATGGCACCTTCCAGCATGCGCTCGCAGTCACGCACCAGTTGATGGCAAGGCCCGCCAATACTGGAACCGGCCGTGGTGAGCACCAGCATGAGCGGCTGCTCACGAGCGCCCATGCCGGTTTCCATAGTGTCGAACAGGCTGGAGTCTTGGTGCTCGTGGTACTCATCAACGATGGCGCAGTTGGGAGACGGGCCGTCACCGGGCTTTCCGATCACCGGCTCGAACCGGCTGCCGTCTTCCACGCGGACCAGGTTGCCGGCGTTCACATCGATGCCGAAGTGTTCGCGCAGATCTGGTGTGCGCTCTGCCATTAGCTTGGCGGGCCTGAACACTTCCCACGCTTGCTTCTCAGTAGTTGCACCTGAGTAGACCTCGGCGCCGAACTCGTCATCGGCTGAGAACATGAACAGGCCCAGGCCGCCACCGATGATCGATTTGCCGTTCTTCCTTGGAACAAAAACCATGATGGTTCGGTAGCGCCGAGTCTTATCCTTCTTGCGAATCCACCCGAACGGTATGCACAGGGCGAACAGCTGCCAGGGTTCCAGCCTGATTGTCTCGCGCTTGCTGGCCCACTTGCCCTTGGTATGGGGCAGCAGCTGCATGAACTTGCCGGGCTTTTCCGCCAGCGCCGGATCAAACTTGTAGGGATAGGCCCGGGTGCGGCTGGATTTCTTGTCATTGAAGTGGCGCCTGCATGAAAGCTTTATCCAATTGCAGGCCGGGATCTTGCCGGCGATCACTTGCCGCGCGTAATCCTCCGCCTGTTTAACCAGCGGATACTTCTTTGCGGTCGTCATTACAGTCCAGCAAACGGGTTACCTTGGGGCTTTTTCTGAGCAGGGCCGGCAACTTTGGCGCGATCCGATGGCGTCATGCCGAACTTTCCGAGTAGTGTTTCCAGGCGAACCAGCTTGGCCGCAGTGAACTCCACCGGATCGAGCCGGAACTGATCGAGCAGGGCGCAGCATATCTCTAACGCAAACCGGTCCGCTTCCGTGATGACGTTCTTCGGCGAAGCTTTGACAAGCTCTTTCCAGATTTCTCGCTGAGCAGCCGAAAGGTGCAAAGGGCACGATTTCAGCTTGCCGGTATCTGGATCTTCACGCTCGCGCTGAGGGTCCTTATTGAAAGCTCCCTTCATTTTCAGCACGTTCGTGGGAGTGCGCGGTCTGGCCATTTCAAAACCTGAATTTTGCGGATGTAAAAAAGTGACTAACACAACGGTCTAGGTGATTGATGTTGTTAGAGATTTGGATACCCCCTCCCTTCTGAGCGTGGATGTCCAAAGCCTGAGTCCTCGCTGGCTGTCTTTTCTGAGTGGTGGCTGTGACATAGTGACTGGTAGTTAGACTCGTCCCAGAAAAGCTTCATGTCGCCTCTGTGTGGAATGATGTGATCCACGTCTGTTGCAGCTTTCACTCTGCCCTCTGCCTGGCAGTGAACGCACAACGGGTTACTTTTCAGAAAAAGAAGCCTGTACTTCTGCCACTTGTAGCCATAGCCACGCTGTGTGCTGCTGCCTCTGCGCTGGTCGTGCTCACGCTTGGGCTGTTCGGCTAATAGCTCATGCTTCTCGCAGTAGCGCTTACCTCGAACCAGGGCAGAACAGGCGGGTGCAGAGCAGGGCTTTAGCGGGCGCATTGCCATCAGACCTTTGCCTCGCGTTGATTAGGCTCACTCAAGCCCGCTTCCTTCGGCCTGCCTATCAAGCATTAACCGGTGTTTGTGCAACTCTTGCTCACGGTCGTCACGGCGCTTCTGAAAATATCGATCGCGTGTTTCCCTGCGCTTTTGAAAATAGAGGCCGGTAAAATAGGTGGCTAAGCCAATAATTCCGCCCACAAACATCATAATTTGGTTGAACGAGATTGCGCCCCAGGTAAACACGGCCCCATTCGCTGCGTATGAGACTGCTGGAGCGACGGATTCGATCTTTGTGTGTGCTGCTGAAGAAATCGATTGGACGGTATCTGGTAAGCTCACGACTACCCCTTGTTGACACTTTGAGTGAACTTACCGGAGACAGCTTTGGCAATGTCCCCCATGTGTGGTGCAGCAAAATAGAAGGCGAGAATCAGCATAACGGCGGGGTTCATATCCATTGCTGCATTCTTGGAAATGGTGCCAACGGCGTTGATTTTGTCGGCGGTGATGGTTCCATCGGAATTTGTGAACACGGCAGCCATGCCGCAGGCGATCGAAATCAGGTACATGCCCAGCCAGACGCTAGTGATCGTAAGTGAAATTAAGCGGCGAGCGAGGTTTTGGCCCTGTGTTGCGGCCATCCACTGAACGACCATGTCGCGGGCTTCTGATCTATCCTTGGCAGCATCCCCGGCTTTTTCCTCGTCGGTATACACCAGGGAATCAAGGCCATTGGTTACGCCGTCAACGATGCCAGACAGCGCTTTTTCGGTGCCGAATAGTTTACCGAAGAAGCTCATACCTCACCTGACCTCATTATTTCTGCAAGCTCTGTCGCCCTATTGCCAACTTGCTTTCGCCAAGTGGAATCCAGCATTTCCCGCGCCGCTGCCGCGTAATCTTTACGACCAATGGCTGCCCACATTCGTTTGAATTGCATCACACCTCTAAATCCCATGTTTACCGTCATATTTGCGATGACGGTCTGGCGAATTCGGTCTAGGTCCATGTACTCATCAACCATGTTCAGGTCTCGCTCTACTCGCTCAATGTCAGCGGCAAGCATGTAATCGGCTTCTTCACGGGTGATGCCCACGTCGTCCAGGTTTCGGCCATAGCCGATGGTATTAACTCCAACTGTGTCTTTGTACACGCGCAGCCGCAGCCCTTCATGGCGCTCCAACTGTGATCTGAGCAGATCGCGATCCATAGGGGGCTCCGGGAATAGGGTGCCCGCCGATTTATGGCGTACCGACTAACCTGACTTTCAGGGTCCGTAGAGGCTTGGCGGGCAAAAGGCTGTAAAAAAACCCTCACATGGAGGGCAAAGGTGCGGCGTAGCGACCGCGAGAATGGGCGCCCATCCCGGCGTAGATTAATCAAGTGGCTGGGGAGGACTTCCAGCGCGTCCGCTGGCTTTATGTTGTGTTCGCGCATAAAAAAACCCGCTAGGTGGTGCCTGCGGGCTTCGGGGAAAACTTTAAGTAAGTAGCAGGATGATACTGTCAGATCAGAAAACTGTCAATACATACAGGCTGGATGGATTTACAGCATTACGCGGCCTTCTTGAACGACTCTTGGCTTTCTGACAGCCAACCTTCCATCCGCGTGTACCCATCCACAATCCGCTGCCTGAACGTCGCTACCGTGCAGCCCAACGTATCCGCGCACCGCTTGTCATCCCACAGTATCTCAATCCTGCGCTCTGGCACGAACGGATCAATGGCTACTTTTGTGCGGCCGCGGTAGGTTTGATTGCACACCACGGCGTCGTGCTGGCGATCTGACAAGCTGCGCAGAAGGTAGCAGGCCATGAGGTGGGTATCGCTGAACCGCTTCATTCGATCAATCTTGCCGGCTAATTTGCAGAATCCGCTAAAGCCCGACGAACGCGGTATCTCGCCCCTGAAATCCACCAGCGCACCGATGACGCTGCGTGACTCCCGCGCTATGTCAGCGTTATCAGACAGCCCAACGTCGATGTACATTTCGACGCAAGCCATCGCCTGGCGCCTGAGTATGAACTTCTGCTTTTTCTGGTCGTCTGTCATATTTAGCCCCGCAGCTTATTGAAACACGCCCTGATTTCTTGCTCGTCGTCCTGCCCACTCAACCAGGCTTCCAACTGCGCCCGGCTTACATCACCCGCCTTGAACTCTGCCCATTTGCTCCGGGCCACTATCTCAATCGGTATCGGCGCAAAGCCCTCAAATCTCGCCCCGACTCGATCCCTGCAACTGTTCGCGGCCTCTTCGATACTCTCACCGGTGAGCATGATGCAGCGCTTACCGTCTATCATGGCGGTGAGTTGGATCACTTGCCCGCAATCTCCCGATTAATTCTTGCAAGGTATTCGCCGGTTTCCTCAACGAAAAACAAATTGCTGGCAGTCGCCTTGTCTACATTGGCTTTGGTGAACAGCTCAAAGCACTCGCCAGTTGATATGCACCGAATCGTCCAGCTTGTCGGCCTGCCCGTCTTGGGCGATATGTTGTCTGCGCTCATCGCGCTTTCTCCGGCTCCAAAAACCACTCGCTTAGAAATTCGTATACTTCCGGGTGTAAAGATGCCTTCCATTCATTTGCCATTCTTCGAACATTACTTTCTTTGGCTGATTTATATAGCCTGTAAGCTTGGCCTGGGGTTTCGCATAAACTTAAGTTTATAATTTTTCCATTTACAGCTAGAGCGGGCTGGAATCGACTTCCCCTGGCGCGGACGCCTTGAGGCAGCCTCCCTCGTGACGCCATACAATCATTTAAAAGGTAATTTATTTGATAGGGGACAAATGAACATGCCCGAGGTGAGTATTCTTTATTGCCGAAAACTCTTAAATCTTTGTCCATCTGAAAGCCGGCGCTATTGCTGTTGGGCTCAGAATAAAACCAGTTCGAAAACGTTTGAAAGTTTAACCATTCATTACATACCGTGACCCCAGAATAAGTTGGGTTCAACTTCAGAAACTCTTTACAGTAGGCCCGTTTAAGCATCCCCTTCCATAAGGCATAAGCGGGGGTTTTTGTTCCGTTAACACAAGACCTGAACCGCCCATCTCCCAAAAAGCCAACGCCGTATGCGTGCTTGTGATATGGGTTTTTGACTTGCCCATTGCGCAGCGCGCCACCCTGAACCCAAGCTCGATATAAATTCTCGTCGTTATGCTCAATTAAAATATTAGAATATCTTCGATAGTCAATAACAGTAACGCTTCCACCTTCATTGGTTAGGAATACGTCTCCAGTATTAATTTTTCTTTGCTTCATATGCGTAACCTTTGAGTAAGGTTGAGGTGTGATGGTGGCCGCTTGGTTCTCAGGCCAAGCACCGGTTGCAACCGGCTGCCACTCAATAATTATAACATTCAATAATCGTTATATATGTAAAGAGATTTAAATAAACTACCTGGCTCGCTCATATTCAAGCCACCTAGATGCGTAGCTTCTTATCTTCTCTATCTCACTTTCGAGCGCATCTTTCTTGCCGGCTCTCCGCACGTATTTTCCGAGCGTAAACTTCATCGCTCCCCGAAACTCTTCAGCGGTGAATGTTCGGGCCGCTTCGTCTATCCAGTCCTCGCCGGTTTTGTCCTGGTAGCGGGATTGTTTGGCTGCAATCGCGTCCCAGGCTTCATCCTCATCAGGCGTCGAGAACGGATTACCCAGAAAGCTCT
>Ga0307967_1001297_pt1 | contig 15379 bp, 10 predicted proteins | sample OrgLakmetagen648_FD_201828 | JGI IMG/M metagenome (GOLD analysis project Ga0307967, IMG submission 201828) | Saline water microbial communities from Organic Lake, Antarctica - #648 | ecosystem: Environmental > Aquatic > Non-marine Saline and Alkaline > Saline | place: Antarctica: Organic Lake... | reverse complement strand
AATGAGCAGGTCGAGAAAATCTCCGTTCTGGCCGCAGACAGCTTAGTAAAGGGTGAACACACCACGGCGAGTGTCCAGAAAATAGAGACAATTGCTGGTGAGCTTCATGAGCTGGTAGTAAGATTTAAGTAGCAGTTGCAGATGAAATCCACTGTATTGCAGCAAAGGAGCATAAAAGAGTTTGAAGATGTTCGCCCTGAAGTCGGTGTTTAGCCACAGAGTGGTAATGCTGTGTCTAACAGCTTTACTGGCAACGCTTGCGTTCCTTGGTAACGTTTTTTCGATCAGTCTTTTCTATGGGATTGACCTGATTTTCGGATCTGTCTTTGTCTTCATCGCCGTGACTTATCTCGGTGGGTTTCCTACGTTTCTTGTTGCCATCGCGGGCGGGCTTTATACCTGGATGTTGTGGGATCATCCTTATGCCATGGTTGTTGTCGGCACGGAAGCCGTATTCGTTTACTGGCTGAATCGCCGGATTGGCAAGTCGTTAATGCTGGCCGATGGTCTGTTCTGGCTCTTTATCGGCGTTCCAATGGTTATCCTCTTCTACAATCAGGCTCTTGCACTGTCGCTGGAGGCGTCTGCGCTTGTCGCTCTCAAACAGGGTATCAACGGAATATTCAATGTTGTCATCGCTGGTTTATTACTGTTCCTGCTGGACCTTGCGCGCAACAGAATGTCTCCGGTTTATCTCACTAGCGGCCAGATCAAAAACATTCTGTTCCAGGCAATGCTTGCGCTGACAATAGCGGCAGGAACGGTTCCGATCATTCTCTACGGCAGTATGGAACGCCAAAACAGAGAAAACCTCCTGGTGGCAGAACTGTCAGGGTATCTTAACCACTTTGTGGCTGATTTCAACGTTTCCCAGGCGTCCGAGAGCGATTTTCTCGTCGACTTCCGGTTGCATAAATATCTTGGCAACGGTTTGGCTTTTGCGATTTTGGACGAGTCAGGCACGGTACTGGCAAGCCAAGGCGATCCATGGATTCGATCGGGAAACACAAAACCAGGATCTACGCTGACGGAAGGGTTGCGCCTTATTGAACCCGACCGCAACCTGTCGACCATGCAGAGCTGGCGTCAAGGGCGTTATGAGATGACGCAGACAGTCGGTGGCACTTCCCCCCGAACCTTTATTGTTCAAACGCCGGCTTTGCCCGTTGTGAAAGAAATGGAGGAGAAAAGCCTCCTGTTTCTGATGTTACTGGGCGGCTTGCTTCTTTTCAGTATTCTCGTATCCCGTGTGCTGAGTAAACTTCTGACCATACCCCTCTGGCGACTGTCAACGGCGCTGAACAGTGCAACCAATGGCATCATCATTACCGGTATTGACGGCCGGGTTGAGTGGATTAACCAGGGCTTCACCCATATTTCCGGGTATCGGTTAGCTGATATACGAGGGAAAAAACCGGGTCATGTTCTGCAAGGGTTGGGTACCGATCCGCAAACCGTGGCCCGGATTCGCCAGGCTTTGGGCGAGCGGCGAGCTTTTGATGAAGAAATTTTCAACTATGGCAAGGATGGCCAGGGTTACTGGGTACGTATCAATTGCGAGCCCCTATACAGCGAAGATGGCGTATTGCAGGGGTCGATAGCGTTTCAGACAAATATAACAAAGCAAAAAGACATCGCTGATCTGGAGCGATTTGGCAGTAAGGCGCTGGAACAGATTGCTGAAAACAACGCGCTGGAAGATATCTACATCAACATCATCGCAAGCCTTGAAGCCGTGATCGCGGCGCGCTGTGTTGTTGAATTCGATCCCATGGAAACCGAGGCAGACCTTTATGTCCCAAGAGCCTGCTTTATTAACACCGATAGGGGGAGCATAAAGCCGCTCAGCCATGGTCAATTAACCCCGGTGCCCATTATTGATTCAGAGAAACGATCTTTGGGCGTGCTGAATGTTTTCTGGGCGGAAGAACCTAAGCTCTCGGCAAAAAATATAGCGATTTTTGAAAAAGCGTCACGGCTGATCGCCATTGCCACTGAGCGTTTTTCGTCTGATCGTAAACTGCATGAGTCGGCCAGTGTTTTTCGTTACGCGAACGAGGGCATTTTTATTACCGGCGCCGATTTTTCAATCCTTGATGTAAATGCGGCCTTCACAAAAATTACCGGTTATGGGAAGGGTGAGGCCGTGGGGCAAAGCCCGAGGCAGCTTTATTTCAGCGAACAAAATGACGTGCTTACGCCTCAGGCTTTGCAAGCGCTTGATGAGGTTGGCGAATGGCAGAACGATCTGGACATCACCAACAAACATGGAAACTCGGTGATTGTTCGTCAAAACATCAGTGCGATTCGTGGCGAGCGTGGCGAGATACGTCGATATGTTTTTCTTTTGAACGATATAACAGAGGTCAAAGAGTACCAGAAGCAGCTTGAGGGCATGGCTAAATACGATTCGCTTACCGAACTGCCGAACCGCGTGTTACTGGGTGATTGCCTAACCCAGGCGATGCGACTGGCTGAACGAAACAAAGAAAAACTGGCGCTGCTTTTTATTGATCTTGACGGGTTCAAGCAGGTCAACGATACCTTGGGCCATGGCGTGGGGGATGACCTGCTAAAGAAAATCACGTGGCGCGTCTCAGAGGAGCTCCGCAGCAGCGATACTTTTTCCCGATTTGGTGGTGATGAATTTGTGGTGGTTCTGCCAGAGCTTGGCAAAACGGAAAGGGCAGAAAGCGTCGTAAGCCGGATTCTACTGGCCATCGCTGAAAAAGTGACCTTGGCGGAGAAAGAGATTTTTATAACCGCCAGTATTGGCGTGACATTTTATCCGCAAAGCGAGACTCTGGACGCCGATCAGCTTCTGCGTCAGGCAGACCAGGCGATGTACGTTGCCAAACAGAAGGGCAGAAACCAGTTCCAGTATTTTGATACTGAAAACGACAAGGCGGTTCGTAGCCTTCATGAGGATCAGGCACGGATTCAGCTGGGCTTGAACAGAAATGAGTTTGTGCTTTTTTATCAACCCCAGGTAAACCTGAAATCGGGCGAGGTTGTCGGGGCTGAGGCCTTAATACGCTGGCAGCACCCGGAGCGGGGACTGGTCGCGCCCAATGATTTCCTGCCGTTTATTGAACACCATCCGCTGAGTGTGGATCTGGGCGAGTGGGTACTGAACTCAGCCCTGTCGCAGATGATGGAATGGCGGCAGCAGGGCGTTCTTACACCCGTAAGTGTCAATATCAATTCCTTCCACCTCAGGCAGCTCAATTTCGTAGAACGACTGGAAGCAATACTCAGCCTTTACCCGTCGATTCCGAGCGGACAGATTGAGCTGGAGATTGTCGAAACCTCCTCCCTGCAGAATCTGGAGATCGTATCCAAGACGATCGAAGCCTGTCGCAAGCTGGGTGTTATTTGCTCACTGGATGATTTTGGCACCGGCTATTCGTCATTGTCTTACCTGCGGCGGCTGCCAGTGGAAAAACTCAAGATTGATATGAGTTTTGTTCGCGATATGCTGATTGATCCCAGCGATTTTGCCATTGTTCAGGGCATTCTGGGCCTGGCCAGATCATTCGGTCTTGGCGTGATTGCAGAAGGCGTAGAGACACTGGAACACAGTGAACAACTGGTAAAGCTCGGGTGTGATTTTGGCCAGGGGTACGGTATCGCACGTCCTATGCCTGCAGAGGCCATACCTGACTGGATACGGAATTGGAACGAATCTGCTTCATGCTCGGTTGAGCTGCGGCTAACGTCTGATGATTAACCAAGCGACATCATTGCAAGCTCTGAAAGGCACTTTTCACGTGGGCAGCCAAAGCGTTATTGAGGGGATTTGAGCCTCTGCGCACGAGTGCCAGCTGATAACGGCCTATCTCTGGCAGGTCGTCGCTGACAATCTGTTTGAGCGGTAACCGCACAAGGCTCAGGGGGAAAGGCGCAACGGCAAGGTCTGCAAGCATCGCAGCTTCCTGGCCGGAGCAGTGCTCGCAGGTGTAGGCGATCCGGTATGGCGTGCCAGCATTTTCAAGCGCGAGTAGTGTCATCTGGCGCCATGCGCAGCCCTCGTGAGCCACCGCAATCGGCAGGGGCCTGTTCAGATGCGCAGACGAACCCTCCTTTCCTGCCCAAACCAGTGGCTCCTCATGCACAACCTCGCCACGAATGCCCCTAACGCGTTCTGACACCGTCACCAGCACCATATCGAGCTCTCCGGCATCTAGCTTTGTCAGATTCTGCTTGCTTGAACCGACAACAACATCCACCAACACAGCCGGATAGGAACGCGCAAACTGGGCGAGTACCTCGGGTAGAATCCGGGTACCCACATCATCTGAGGTACCAAAACCCACCTTGCCTTCCAGCGCGGGTGCGATGAAATGCTCTACCGCCTCCTGGTTGAGTCGCAATAACCGACGGCTGTATGCCAGTAATACTTCCCCGTCGTTGGTCAACCGAACCTGACGCGGCTCGCGAACAAACAGACTTTTGCCCAGGGTTTTTTCAAGTTGCTTGATTTGCATGCTCAACGCCGAAGGCGTTCGGTGGACGACTTTTGCGGCAGCGGTAAACGTTCCACACTCTGCAATCGCAACAAACGTTCTGAGCACCTCATTATCGAGCAGCGGCATCGTCACCTGATTACATCTCCTAAAAAAAGCATTGCCATCTGACTTAAGTATATCTGAAGGCAGAGTTAAATTCTTTTCGTTTGATTGAATGCAAAGAAGCCGCCATTATACTTGCATAAAGCGATGAGGTAAGCGCGTTTGCAGACCTCAACCATTCATTTGGGTTAAAAACTCACACAAGGAGGAACAGCGATGCTAGGCTCCCACAAGAATGATCAGACAATCAGAATGCACACCGCTACCTTGGTGGGTAGCTATTCCCGGCGCCAACAGTTCCGGCGCATGGCGCTGACGCTGTTGGCCGAGAAAGACGACACACTGTCGGATCTGGGCTATAAACGCTGGGAAATCAACGTTGCACTCAAGCTGCCGCTTCGGACCGATGCGATGGCTTTTCTGGAGCAGAACCGGCAAGCCTCAGGACTTGAACACGACAACGAGAGCTTGCGCTTTATGAAAGCTGGTAAGCGCCCTCGTGGGGTTTATCAGTACGCTTGAGGTGGGCTAAAGCCCCTCTGTCGGTCTGGCTGTCCAGCATGACCATCGAAATGCCCGTAGCCGTGTAACCGGACTGCCTCTTACCAGTACGTTGAGGGGCGGGAAGATTCTTAGGCACTCCCTAACGGTATCGTCTGGGTGTTTTTGATCTCACGCAGTGCAAAGTTGGAGTTCACCTGTGCAATACCCTGCAAGGTGAATATTTTCTCGTTCAGGAAACGGTCATAGCTGGCCATATCCGGCACGATCACCCGCAACACGAAATCTGCATTACCGGTAACCGCGAAACACTGAAGCACTTCCGGATAGCTGCTCACCTGCTGCTCGATCTCCGCCGTGCTGTCTATGGTGTGCCTTTGAAGTGACAGGTTGACCAGCACACACAACCCCTGGCCGATGCGCTCCGGGGCGAGCTGCGCGCTGTATCCCGTTATGATGCCTGTCTCCTCAAGCGATCGTACCCGCCGCCAGCAGGCTGCCGGCGATAGCCCGATCTGTTCCGCCAGTTGCTGGTTACTGATTCGTCCATCCTGTTGCAATATCGCAAGGATGCGCTGGTCGAGTTTGTCCAGTTCCACCTGTTTCATTTAGTAACACCTGGTTTTTATCAAAGGATCTTCGGTTCTATTGTCTTTTATCAAATAATGTTTCGCAAACCAAGATAATTCCTGCCCAATACGCAAGCACCTTTTGCGAACTTCCCTCTAGAATTCTGATCATAAAATCAACAAGAGGAGGGCGCCATGTCCACTGACATCTTTCAACCCGATATCGCTCAAGACCGCAACGCCGAGGCGGGCAGCCCGCAGCTGGACAACTACACGCTTGAAGACCGCTACCTGCGGGACTCTGGCCGGGTGTTCCTGACCGGAACCCAAGCGCTGGTTCGCATCCCTTTGATGCAGGCCGCGCTGGATCGCAAACTGGGGCTCAACACAGCGGGCATGGTAAGTGGCTACCGGGGCTCGCCTTTGGGTGCTTATGATATGGCCCTTTGGCAAGCTCAAAAACATCTTGATGAAAACCGCATCGATTTCGTACCTGCCATTAATGAGGACCTTGCGGCGACCATCATGCTGGGTACCCAGCAGGTAGAGACCGATGATGACCGCACGGTAGATGGCGTGTTCGGGATCTGGTACGGCAAAGGGCCCGGAGTTGACCGCGCCGGAGATGCGTTAAAGCACGGTACCACTTACGGCAGCTCCCCCCACGGCGGCGTGCTGGTGATTGCAGGCGATGATCACGGCTGTGTGTCGTCCTCCATGCCGCATCAGTCTGATGTAGCGTTCATGAGTTTTTTCATGCCCACGATCAACCCGGCCAACATTGCCGAGTATCTGGAGTTTGGGCTTTGGGGCATTGCGTTGTCGCGTTACAGCGGCTGTTGGGTGGGCTTCAAGGCGGTTTCAGAAACCGTGGAAAGCGCTGCGTCGGTTGAGCTGCCGCCGTTGCCGGAGTTTGTAACCCCGGATGATTTCACCCCGCCTGAAACCGGCCTGCATTACCGCTGGCCGGATCTGCCGGGGCCCCAACTGGAAACCCGCATTGAGCACAAGTTAGCTGCTGTGCAGGCGTTTGCCCGGGCCAACCCCATTGATCGTTGCCTGTTTGATAACGCTCAGGCGCGCTTTGGTATTGTTACCACCGGCAAAGGCCACCTGGATCTGCTGGAAGCGCTGGATCTGCTGGGCATCGATGAAGACCGGGCCCGTGAAATGGGGCTGGATATCTACAAAGTGGGTCTGGTGTGGCCGATCGAGCGGCGCGGTATTCTCAACTTTGTGCACAGCAAGGAAGAAGTGCTGGTTGTTGAGGAAAAGCGGGGCATTATTGAGAGTCAGATCAAGGAGGCTATGTCGGAACCGGATCGCCCCGGCGAGGTGCTGATTACCGGTAAGCAGGATGAGCTGGGGCGCCCCCTGATTCCCTATGTCGGTGAGTTAAGCCCCAAATTAGTAGCCGGTTTTCTGGCCGCCCGCCTTGGTCGCTTTTTCGCCACGGATTACAGCGAGCGCCTGGTGGCTATAAACAGCATGAGCAACGCTCAGGATCCGGGTGGCGTAAAGCGCTTACCGTATTTCTGCTCGGGTTGCCCCCACAACACGTCTACCAAAGTGCCGGAAGGCAGCAAAGCGCTGGCAGGGATTGGCTGTCACTTTATGGCGTCCTGGATGGGTCGTGACACGGAATCGCTGATTCAGATGGGCGGCGAAGGGGTCAACTGGGTTGGCAAGAGCCGTTATATCGGTAATCCCCACATATTTCAGAACCTGGGTGAGGGCACGTATTTCCATTCGGGGTCCATGGCCATTCGCCAGGCCGTAGCGGCCGGCATCAACATTACCTACAAGATTCTGTTTAACGACGCGGTGGCCATGACCGGTGGCCAGCCCGTGGACGGTCAGATTACCGTGCCAATGATTGCGCAACAGGTCACCGCCGAGGGCGTGCGCCGGGTTGTGGTGCTTAGTGATGAGCCGGAAAAGTACGATGGCCACAAGCAGCTGTTCCCGAGCGATGTAACCTTTCACGACCGTACAGAGCTGGACAAGGTACAGAGAGAGCTGCGGGATATTCCCGGCTGTACCATCCTGATTTACGATCAGACCTGTGCGGCTGAGAAGCGCCGCCGGCGCAAACGCAACCTGTACCCAGACCCCGCCAAACGGGCGTTTATCAACCATCACGTGTGCGAAGGTTGCGGCGACTGCTCTGTACAGTCGAACTGCCTTTCGGTGGTACCGCGCCAGACCGAGCTGGGCCGCAAACGCAAGATTGACCAGTCTTCCTGCAACAAAGACTTTTCCTGCGTGAATGGTTTTTGCCCAAGCTTCGTGACCATCGAGGGTGGCCAGCTGCGCAAATCCCGAGGTATGGACACCGGCTCTGTGCTTACCGGCAAACTGGCGGACATCCCGGAGCCGGTTCTGCCGGAACTTGTGGGCTCGTACGATTTGTTGGTGGGTGGTGTGGGTGGCACGGGCGTTGTGACCGTGGGCCAGCTCATCACCATGGCCGCTCATCTTGAAGGCCGGGGTACCTCGGTACTGGACTTCACCGGCTTTGCCCAGAAGGGCGGCACGGTACTGAGCTATGTTCGTATGGCGCCGTCTCCAGATAAACTGCACCAGGTTCGTATCAGTAACGGCCAGGCCGATGCCGTGATTGCCTGTGATCTGGTGGTTGCCTCCTCCCAGAAAGCGCTGAGCGTTCTCAGGTCCAATCACACCCGTGTGGTGGCCAACGAGGCCGAGCTGCCGACAGCGGACTATGTGCTGTTCCGGGATGCGGACATGCAGGCAGACAAACGTCTGGATCTGATCCGGAACGCGGTCGGCGATGACAATTTCGCACAGCTGGATGCCAATGGTATTGCTGAGAAACTGCTGGGCGACACGGTGTTTTCCAACGTGATGATGCTGGGCTTCGCCTGGCAGCGCGGCTTGTTGCCGCTGTCACAGGCCGCGCTGATGAAAGCCATTGAGCTGAACGGCGTTGCCATTGAACGCAACAAGGAAGCCTTTGGCTGGGGTCGCGTGGCCGCGACGGACGTGAAGGTCATCACCGATCTGCTGAACACCGGCGAGGCACGGGTAGAAGAAGTGAAGCCGGAGCCTGGCCTGGAAGAGCTGATCGATATTCGCCACAAGCATCTGGTGAACTATCAGAACCGTCGTTGGGCCGATCGCTATACGAACATGGTAAAGCAGGTACGTAAAGCCGAGGAAACTCTGGGCGAGACTAACCAGTTGCTGACCCGTGCCGTAGCCCAGCAGTTGTATCGGTTTATGGCCTTCAAGGACGAATATGAAGTGGCCCGTCTGTTTGCGGAAACCGACTTCATGAAGGAGGTTAATAACACCTTTGAGGGCGACTTCAAAGTGCACTTCCACCTGGCTCCCCCCATTATGAACCGGGGCACAGATGCCCAGGGTAGGCCGAAGAAACGACAGTTTGGCCCCTGGATGTTCCAGGCGTTCAAGCTGCTGGCGAAGTTTCGGGTGCTGCGTGGCACGGCTATCGATCCGTTCAGCTATTCCACCGACCGCAAGATGGATCGGGCGCAGCTGAAAGATTACCAACAGCTTGTGGAGCGGATTGTCAGTGGGCTGGAGGCCAGCAACTACGACACTTTCCTTCAGCTGGCGGAATTGGCCAGTGAAGTACGAGGCTATGGCCCGGTGCGCGAGCAGGCCGCAGAAGCTGTGCAGGAAAAACAGACACAGCTGATCAAAGCTCTGGATACCGGCCGCCCGACACTGATTCGAACCAGCCAGGCCGACAACAAGGAGGCAGATCATGTTTGAGTCGCTGGTTTCAACGAGGCCATGGCGCGCCTTATCCTGGGGAACGGTAACAGCCTGATCCGCGATGGTCGTACCTCGGTGATTCAGACGCCGGGCGGTTGCGGAACTCTGCGTATGGCAGCGGAGTTTTTCCGGCTGTGTCAGGCGGACACAACGGTGTGGGTCAGCACGCCCACCTGGGCAAACCACATGCCGTTGCTGGGTGGCGCCGGCCTGAACATTTGTGAATATCCGTATCTCAATCGAGAGACGTTAGCGGTCGATTTTCCCGCCATGCTCGAGACGCTGGAAGGCGCCAGAGCAGGGGATGTGGTGCTGCTACACGGCTGCTGCCACAACCCATCAGGTGCCGACCTGACGTTCGACCAGTGGCAGGCGGTTACCGGGCTGATCCAGCGCAAGGGGCTGCTGCCGTTTGTGGATATGGCCTACCAGGGCCTGGGTGAGGGTCTTGAGGAAGACGCCGCTGGCGTGCGGTATCTGGCAGGCCAGGTACCGGAAATGGTGATTGCTGCATCCTGCTCCAAGAACTTCGGCTTGTATCGGGAGCGCACCGGTGCTTTGATGCTGATCTCCGCAACCGGCGCGATTAACACCGCGGCCACCAGCCAGCTGTTGAGCGTTGTACGTTCCCACTATTCCATGCCTCCGGCCCATGGCGCCGCCATCGTCGAAACCATTCTGGGTGATGACGCTTTGCGCGCCGGATGGCAGAGCGAACTGCGCGGGATGTGTGAGCGCATCCGCGGCCTGCGGCATGCCTTTGCGGATGCACTGGCTCCGGTGGGTGACTTCAGTTTTATTGCCCGGCAGCGTGGCATGTTCTCGTTCCTGGGTATAACACCGGAGCAGGTTCGCCAGTTGCGGGAAGAGCACGGCATCTACATGTTGGAAAGTAGCCGGGTGAATGTAGCAGGTCTGAATGACCGGGTATTGCCAAGAGTTGCCAGCGCGATTCGCAGCGTTAGGCAGTAATTCCGTTAACCCAATGACAACAAGTAGTCAGAGCCTCTATTACAGAAGCCTTAAATAATGACGATCCGACAAAAACAATTATACGGAGAACGCAATGAGTGAAACAGTTCAACCTCATCAGCAGGCCAGTAGTCTCTGGACCTCCAGAATGGCTTTCATTCTGGCTGCAGCCGGCTCGGCTGTTGGGCTTGGCAATATCTGGAAATTTCCATACATCACCGGTGAAAACGGTGGTGGTGCTTTTGTACTGGTTTATCTCGCCTGTATTTTTCTTATTGGTGTGCCGGTTCTTATCGCAGAAATCATGATTGGCCGGCGGGGTGGTCAAAGCCCCGTCGCGACCATGCGCACCTTGACAAAAACCGAGGGTACATCCAAAGGTTGGCGCATCATCGGCTGGAACGGCGTGGTTGCATCCTTCCTGGTGCTTTCTTTCTATGCAGTGATCGGTGGTTGGTCGCTGGTTTACATCGGTAAAGCGGCGCTCGGCCTGTTCGTTGGCGCGGATGCAGAAGCCATAGGCGGGCAGTTCAACGACCTGTTGGCGAACCCTTGGGAACTGTTGCTCTGGCACACAGTTTTCATGGCGATTGTGGTGTTTATCGTTGGCCGGGGCATACGCAAGGGTCTTGAAAAAGCGGTCAGTATGCTGATGCCAATGCTGTTTTTGCTGCTTATCGTGATGGTGTTTTACGCCATGAGCAGCGGCAGCTTTGGCCGTGCTGTCAGCTTCATGTTCTCGCCGGATTTCAGCCGTCTGACGACGGAAGGTGTTTTAATTGCCCTTGGCCACGCGGCCTTTACGCTCAGTATCGGTATAGGTGTGCTGATGGCTTACGGCTCGTACCTGCCAAAAAACATCAACATTGCCAAAACCGCCATGACCATCGCGGTGCTGGATACTAGCGTGGCCTTGCTTGCCGGGCTTGCGATCTTTCCGCTGGTTTTTGCCAATGGACTGGAAGCCGGCGCCGGGCCAGGGCTGATTTTTGTGACCCTGCCACTGGCCTTCGGCCAGATGGGCGGCGGGATCCTGTTTGGAGCCCTGTTTTTTGCATTGCTGCTGATGGCGGCCATAACGTCCGCCATCTCCATGCTGGAGCCCGTCGTCGAATGGCTTGAGGAACACAAAGGCGCAAATCGGGTTAAAAGCGCTCTGGCCGGGGGCTTCGCTGCCTGGTTTATGGGTATCGGTACCGTGTTGTCCTTTAACCTGTGGGGCGATGTGCACCCGCTGGGCTTTATCGGCTTCTTTGAAGGAAAAACGGTATTCGACCTGCTCGATTTTCTGGTTTCTAACGTGATGATGCCGTTGGGTGGGCTCGCTATTGCCCTGTTTGCAGGGTGGGCCATCCGGCGCGAGGGGCTGGCTGAAGATATCGGCCTGAAAGGCGGCGCCTACAAAGCCTTCATGGTGATACTGAAGTTTGTAACGCCGGCGGGTATTGCGATCGTGTTTCTTTATAACCTGATTTAACGCCATCCTTCTTCAACTGCTGCCAGGGGAACAGCTTGTCCATCCGTGCCAGAAAGATGTCGCAACGTGTGTTGCGCTTCTTATTCTGGCACCCGGATTCGGAGAAAGTCGTCTGATCCCTGGTGGCGGTGAATCCTGTCTGGTTGGCGATGGCATTGTTATCGCTGATTTCGGGTAAAGGCGATTGGGCTTACTTGAGTTTGTAAGCCAGTACATAGTCGCCGATAGTGGTTCCAACAGAGCCGTGCCCACCGGCAACCTGCACCACCATCTGCTCACCCTGGCTGTTCAGATAGGTCATGGGGGTGGCCTGGCCCCCTGCCGGCAGACGGGCCCGCCAAAGTTCTTCACCATCCGTCAGGTTGTAGGCACGAAGATAGTCATCCACGGTGGCTGCAAGAAACACCACGCCACCGCGGGTGATGATGGGGCCGCCGATGCCTGGCACACCCAGCTCCAGAGGTATCGGAATGGGGGCCATATCTTCAACGGTGCCATTTTTGTGCTTCCACACGATTTTACCGGTACGCAAGTCCGCGCCCGCCACATAGCCCCAGGGTGGACGTTGGCAGGGAATACCCAGGGGCGACATCAGGGGCTTCATTTCGACAGCGTATTCCGCCCCCGCATTTTCATTCAATCCCTGTTCACCCTGGTTGGTAGGGCCCATGGGGGTGTTATTGTCTTTGGGCACGCAACCTGCCCGGTTTCCAGGCTGAGAGCGACCACCGAAGATGAGTAGATTTCTTCCTCCGGGGTACGGTACATCCCCAATTGGTCCGGCGTACGATTACCCATGGGGAAATAGACCAGGCCGAGCTCTTCGTCCGCGCTGGCCACGGCCCAGCTGTTGGGTGAACTAGTGGAGTAGGTGTCGTTCTCTCCAATAGGTTGCGTCTGGTCCGGATTTTCAGGGTCCCAGTTCCAGACCAGCTCACCGGTCTTGACGTCGTAGGCACGGATAACGCCAGACGGTGAGTTGATGGCGTAGTTGTCATTGACTACCCCGGCGACGACTACCACGCCGTTGGCAACCACTGGCGGGGACGTGGAGTAATAAAAACCATCTTGCTTGTGGGGCATGTTGTGCATCAGATTCAGCGATCCGTCGTCAGCAAAATTGCTGCAGCGGGCGCCGGTAACCGGGTCCAGAGCCAACAGGCGGGCATCAGAGGTCGGCAGGAAAAGCTGGGAGTCGCATTTCCTGCTGGCCTGACTTTCTGCCGGTGACTGGAGGGTTTTTACCTCCGGAATATCATCGAGTCCCGCGCTTGGAGGAAGGTAGGACACGCCACGACAGGTTTGGTGTTGGCGCTGGCTCTCGGAAGGCACCTTGGAATTGTAGACCCAGCGTTCTTTTCCGGTATCCGCATCCAGTGCCACCAGCCAGTTATGGGGAGTACACAGGTATAGCGTATTGCCCACTTTCAGGGGTGTGGCTTCGTAGGTGGTTTCGCCGACATCGTCCGGGCCCTTAAGGTCGCCGGGGCTACACCAGTAAGGCGATTATTATCAGTGTCGTCCCTGCCAGAGTTTAGTACCAGCTTCCCCCGAGGGTAATAAGCCAGACGCCCCCTATCAACATGGGAAGGCCGAATACAACAAGTAATATCGCGAGCAGGATCATAGTCCGTTCCCTGGGTCATACAATTTGCAACTATACATTCAAGCTAAGTAGGCCTGAATAGCAGCGTCAAGTTTAAATCGCCGCAATGTAAGCAGGTTCCGGCGGGGCCTGCTTTTGTGCCCGACGGTAGGGGGTCAAAATCTGGGCGGTAGTTATAATTACAGTGGTAAGAAAAAGCAGACTGAAATTGTGGACACACCACGGGCACCGTTTGGGTGCAGCCAATAAAAAAGGCCCTACGCTTTCACGTAAGGCCCTGAAAAATATGGCGCGCCCGACAGGATTCGAACCTGTGACCACTGCCTTCGGAGGGCGGGAATTTTACACGGCTAGATGAGATGTTAGTCGGCATAAAGTGTGTTTTCAACAGCTTATGACCGCCGTGCTAAAAAGATGAAAACCCTTTTAAAATAAATATTTACAAGTTCTACGCCACTTGTCGGCACACGATTTTCCGGTCTTAACTGTCGCATTTTTGCCAACAGGTCTGACTGCTAAGGCATCGGTCCAGTTCCACCAGCTTAATTTGTACTATATGTACGAAGTTGTAAAGTTATGAAGGGCCGTCAAGAAACGTGACTGGCTGACCATGGGCTACTCACACAGCTGCAGCATCAGTTATAGCGTATGCTTACTTTTAGCTTTCCTAGGACTTTGACAATCTGAAAAGCCGTTAAATAAAATTTTTCACATTCCCTGCAAAATTGGTCCTTTGCTACCATTGATCTTCGCAACTCCCTCTTTGATTGAGGCTTATTGTCGTAGCGACCCGTGTCAAGGTTTAACCAGTGTCCATTAGCAGATCACTATAACTCGCTTATGGCGGCAATATTACAACCTACGTTGGTGTCCGGAATCATTGATCCACTACAATTGCACAGAATGTAAAAATAAAAAACGTCGTGAAACCATATCCCACGGCGTTTCCAGTCAGTCACATGACGACACAGCTTTTACTCTATTCTTAGCATGGGCGGGACTTCTGAAATTCAGGAGCAAACGGCAGACAGCGCTTTGTTGTAGCTCTTGCCAATCTCGCTGTCGAAATAAGACAGAGATTCCTCTTCCAGTCCGTAAAGCTTCGATGGCTGGCCCTTCGCCGCCATCGATCGCTTCTCTCCGGTTTCTGCCAGCAGTCCCGTATTGACCCACCGGCTGAACACCGTTTGTTTTTTCACGCAAATACCAAAGACATCGTACGCCTCAACGATCTGACGCACGGCAACCTTCTCAGGCAGCAGGTAGAGCAGCAACGACGAGTATTTGATTTTGTTCAGGAACGCTTCATAAGCGATGTTCACGAGCTTCTGATGATCAAAAGGCAGAGGGTATTCCCCGGTCAGAATCGACTCGATGGGTTCCCACTTAATTCCGTCCTGTTGATCCAGCTCGGCCATATCCGGGCGATTGAACAGACATAGAAATGGAATCGTCACTGACCACCCCAGTGATGCGTCCCGGGTCACGCTTCCTTCCGGAGGGAGCTTCTCCAGATGACTTGGCAAGAAGCCAACCTTGCCTTTTAGAATGCGGGTTACGGCATCGCCCAGGGTTTCATCTGAATCACCCCCGTCAGACGCAGGTTCTTCCCATACCCAACCTCCCACAAGGGCGTACCGACCGCTCTCTGGCCCCTTCTGGCGCTCTTGCAGCATGACCTCCGGCAGCCCGGATTCCGGGTTCAGGCGCAGGCAAATAAAATCGAGTGTGACAACCATGAAGGCGTCTCCAGTGAATAAGCGTTGATCTAAGAATACCATCCGAACTTTTTCTGTCAAATCAATTGACACAAGCGCGGCTAGACGCTAAGTTTATCGTCAAATGAATTGACTAAAGAGTAGAGCCATGAGCGCAACCGTCGACAAATCACTGTTTCGCCAGCAGACCATCACCAGCG
>Ga0307967_1001293_pt1 | contig 15389 bp, 15 predicted proteins | sample OrgLakmetagen648_FD_201828 | JGI IMG/M metagenome (GOLD analysis project Ga0307967, IMG submission 201828) | Saline water microbial communities from Organic Lake, Antarctica - #648 | ecosystem: Environmental > Aquatic > Non-marine Saline and Alkaline > Saline | place: Antarctica: Organic Lake... | reverse complement strand
GCGCGGATCAGGGCTGGGCCGCCGATATCGATATTCTCGATACATTCGTCATAGCCCTTACCCGACGCCACCGTTTCCACGAAGGGGTAAAGATTGACCACCACCATGTCGATCGGCGCGATGCCGTGCGTCTCCATCGCCATGCGGTGCTTGTTATCATCGCGCTTGGCCAACACCCCGCCGTGGATCGAGGGGTGCAGGGTTTTCACTCGACCGTCCATAATCTCCGGGAAGCCGGTATGGTCGGAGACCTCCGTCACCGCGATGCCGGCCTCTTTCAAGGCCTTGGCAGATCCACCAGTGGACAGGATGCGCACCTTATGGCGCGCCAGCCCCTTCGCGAACTCAACCAACCCGGTCTTATCGGATACGGAGATCAATGCCCGCATGATCGGCGTCTCAGCCATGGTTTCCTCTTTCACTCTCTAACGTCTTAAAATGGGGGTGGCGGGCGCCTTGATCTTAATCGCGGCACGCTGCCCTTCGGCCCCTCTCGTTTATTCGGCCACCTTGTTCGGCGTGGTGGACGGGGCGTCTTCTGCCCCAATCGTCTTTGGATCGGCCTGATATTCGGGCACCAGTTCTGCCAACAGCGTCAAGGCCTTCGTCCGTTCGCGGGCGCGGGCCAAGTTTTCCAGCCGATCAAGTGCCGCCGCCATTCCCCCTAAATCGCCGGCGCGCGGGGCGGCAAGCGTCATGCCCGGCGCCCGGGTCGGCAGGCGTTCTTCCTGATCATGCAGCAATTCTTCATAAAGCTTTTCACCCGGGCGCAGGCCGGTGAACGCAATCGCGATATCGCGGTCCGGCTCAAGCCCGGCTAGGTGGATCATCTGGCGCGCCAAGTCCAGAACCTTAACCGGCTCGCCCATATCCAAGACGAAGATGCGGCCCGCGGCTTCCGAATCTTCCACCCCCACGACAGAGGCCTGGAGCACCAGTTCCACCGCCTCGCGCACGGTCATGAAATAGCGCGTCACATCCTTGTGGGTCACCGTCAACGGCCCACCAGCGGCCAATTGGCGCTGGAAAAGCGGCACGACCGACCCGGTCGAGCCCAGCACATTGCCAAAGCGCACCACGACGAAGCGGGTTCCCCCCTCGGCCCGGCTGGTCGGGTCTAGGGCCTGAATATAAGCCTCCGCCAGGCGCTTGGTGGCGCCCATGACATTGTGCGGGTTCACCACCTTGTCGGTTGAGATTTGCACCATGCAATCAACACCCGCCGCCCGGCAGGCGTCGGCGACGATGCGGCTGCCGACGGTGTTGGTCAGCATCCCTTCCATCGGATTGCTTTCCACCATCGGTACATGTTTCAGCGCGGCGGCGTGGAACACCAAGGCCGGCTGGACGCGCCGAATCACATCCTCGATCCGTCCACGATCGCGCACGTCGCCGAGAACCGCACTGCGCGGCAGATCGGGCGCGCGCTCCTTCACCTCCATATCGATCTGGTAGAGCTGGTATTCGGAGGCGTCGAGAAGCACCAGCTCCGCCGGCTCGAAATCGACGATTTGGCGCACCAATTCCGAGCCGATGGTGCCCCCAGCCCCGGTCACAAGCACTTTACGCCCAGCCACCAACCCCTTCATCGCGTCGCGGTCGAGCGGGATTTGCGGACGCCCCAGCAAATCCTCCACCGCAATCGGGCGGATCGCAAGGCGATCGCCCTCATAGCCTGACTTCAATTCGGATAGCTTCGGCAGGCGGGCAAGCGAAAGGCCGCGCGCCTCTGCGATCTCAAGGATGCGGCGCACCGTGGCGCCGTCAATCTTCTCGCGCGATAGGATCAGACGCTCCGGAATATCGCGCCCCCATGCGCGACCCTCCAGAAGACCGGCCAGATCCTCCACCGTGCCGAGGACCGGAATACCGTGGATTTCGCGGCCAACCCGGCTCCCCTTCTCATCAATCAGGCCGACGGCGTGATAGGGGGCGGAGGGGTCGCGCTGTTGCTCGCGGATGAAAAGCTCTGCCTCGTCGGTGGCACCGATCAACAACACCGGAATGCGCCGAACCCCCGCGCCCACCGGATGGCTCAGAATATTATTAAAATGCCGGTCCTTGAAGATGCGATAGAGGAACCGGGGTCCCCCCAGCATTGCGATCAAGATGAACCACTGAATGACGGGGACCGACCGCGGCACCAATTCAAGCCGGGTCAGCAGGAACAACAACGGCACGAATAACAACATCGCCAGCGTCACCGCCTTGGTGATTGCCACCAGGTCATTCAGCGACGCATAGCGCCAGATCCCGCGATACATTGAGACGGCCAAAAAGGCTATCGTCGCACACAGCGTAAAAAGCGCCGTACCCGGCCATATATAATCGGCAACGTAATAGCCCATCGCATCGCCAAGGCGCAGATAGAGCGCAAGCGGAAACGACAGGCCCGCCATTACGACGTCATGCAGGAACGCGATCCGCGCACGGCGGATGCGGAAAATCCCCAATGTGGGACGCTTCTTCATGAGATGGTGTTTAAAGCCGGGGCCGTTTTCGTGCAAGCGCAAGCGCGGCGCCGCCTTTAAGCCCGGGACACAGCGTGGCGTCCGGCCACGGTGCGCGCCAATCCCTCATCAACCGGGATCGGCGCCTGCCATCCATCCATCGCGCCATCGACGCTGAGCGAATTGACCAAACGCTCAACCTCTTGATAGCGCCCGGTGGCAAGCCCGGCTGCCTTCAGGGCAAAAACCGGCATGGGAAAAAGCCGGGCTGGCTTGCCCATCGCCTTGGCCAACCGGCGAATGAGCGCAGGGGTCGACAGATCCTCCCCATCCTTCGGGTGATAGGTGTCGGGGCGACAGACCAAGCCATGACGCACGGCATCGGCCAAATTTTCCACAAAAATCAGACTGCGCTCATTATCGATTGCGGCCAAGGGCAGCGGAATGCCCCGGTCGATCAACCGCATCAGGCGCGCGAAATTGCCCCCCACACCGGGACCGTAGACCAAGGGCGGGCGCAGCACGAGCGTGTCCATGTCGGGCCCCTTGAGGTCGCGTAGTGCCAACTCCGCCTCAATCTTACTGACGCCGTAGGGGTCTTCGGGCAGGGGCTCCGAATAGGGATCCAACAGCCATCCCTGATCGCCCATCACCTTAATGCTGCTCATGAAAAGGAAGCGGTGGACGCCCGCGTCGCGCGCCTGGGTGATCAGGTTGGCAGTGCCGAAGAGATTAACCTCCCGAAAGGCGGTGGCGGGGTCTTGGGCCGTCTCGCGCATGACATGGACGCGGGCGGCCAAATGCACGACGGCGCGCACGCCCTGCAAATGCGCCCGCCAATCGGTGTCGCGGTGGATGTCGCCGACATCCTGGCGACCAACGCTGCGCACCTCATAGCCGGCGGCGCGCAAGGCGGATACCACGGCCTGGCCCACAAACCCGCCCGCCCCGGTTACCAAAACCGGGCCTTTTCCAACCGGAATTCCGGCGCCCGCATGGTGGGGATTGGGGTTGCGACCGTCGCCCGAAGGCGGCCCGCCGGCTATGCGCGCGTCATCCATAAAAGCAATAATCCCACAATAACCACCGCCCCGCCCAGGGCCGGAATCGGCCAAGCCACCGCCGCTAGGCCGGCGACAACCAATCCGCTATTCGCCAAGGCAACACCGCGCGAAACCACCGCATGGTCTTCTTTGGCTAAGGCGGCGCGCTGATAGAAATGGCTGCGATGGGCCTGCCAGATCTTCTCACCCCTGGCCACGCGGCGCGCCAAGGTTAGGCCCGCATCGCCTAAGTAATAGCTGGGCAGGATCAGCGCGGTTGCCCAAAAGCCGGCAGCCGCCATCAACAAAAGCAAGCCACCCAACAGGAAGCCTAAGGGCACGCTGCCCACATCGCCTAAGAAAATCCGAGCGGGCGCCCAGTTCCAATACAAGAATCCCAAGGCCACCCCGACCATAAGCGCACCGGGGCCCATCCAGGCCCATATCCCCGTCATCAGGCCCAAGCCCACCGCGCCGAGCCCGATCGTCGCCGTCTCCACGGCGGAAATCCCGTCGATGCCATCCATGAAGTTAAAGAAATTGGTGAAGGCAAGCCACAGCAGCCCAGCGATCAACGCGTCCGCCCAATTTGGCACAATCCCTTGGGTGATCGGGCCCACCGCCAAAAGCGGCGGCAGCGCCACCGCAACCGCCACAGCATGCACCGACAGGCGCAAAAGCGCGGGCAGCGGTCGCACATCATCGCGGAAAGACACGATGGCCAGCACCAAGGCGCCCGCGATCCAAATCAGCGGCACCGCCGTGGCGCCGGGCACCACGAAGCTGGCCCCGGTCATCATGGCCAACCCAACCAACACGACGCCGATCACCGCCAGCCCACCACCCCGGGGCGTGGGGTGGGCATGGCTGGAGCGTTCGTTGGGCCGATCCATCACCTGGCGGCGTACCAGTTGCGCACGAACCAACCCGGTCGCGGCCAGCGTCGCCAATCCTGCGGCGACCGCCACGATCAACAGCAGGCCCAGCACCAGCGGCTCTGTCAAAAGCCTCTCAAGAGACGGCACGAATCTTATCTCCAGAGGTTCGCACAGGCACGTTACGGCCCAATAAATTCATCAAAACGACCACACGGTTGCGCCCGTCGCTGGTTTGGAAAAGCGCATCACTATCGGCCAACGGCCCCTCGGAAATCGCTACAGGCGCGCCCGGGCGCATCCGGGAAAAAGCGTCTTCATGCACCAGCCCGTCGGCTGCCTCACGAGCCTGAATGTCCGGAATAACGCCCGCAGGCAGGGCGGCTGGGTGGCCGCCGAAGGCCACCAAACCCACCGCACCATAGGTGCTCTTGATAGGGCCCGTGGCCTCGCGATCCAAATCCAAGGCGACGAAAAGATAGCCGGGGAACAGCGCAATCGCGGTGGTGATCTGGCGACCCCCAACCCGGCGGCGTGCCTTCAAGCGCGGCAGATAGGCGCGGTAGCCCTGGCGCGCTAAATTCGCTTCGGCCATGCGTTCCTGACCGGGCTTTGTTTGCACGGCGTACCAGCGGGCCATCAGCGCCCCCCGCCGTCGCTATGCGCCGGACGCTTCAACGGCGTCGACGGGCGGACGCGCACATGCAGCATCTCAGGCGCCAGCACCCGTTCCTGACCATAGCGGGATATAAGCCGGTCATAGACGCTTTGGGCGCGGCTGATATCCGTGACCAGCAACGCATCATGCTTGGGCAGGCCGGCGGGGTCCGGCACCACCTTTAGCCCTGCGAAGCTGCCGGGCCGGACGTTGGCATCAACGATGCCTACGATCTCCACGCCGGATTCGAATTTGCACAAAATCGCGATTTCCGCCAATTCGCTGACGCCGGCCAAGGCAACGCGCTTATAACCGCGCGCCGCCGCGTCACTTAGGCAACTGGTGCATTGCGCACGCGCGCGCCGGAAAAAGTTGAAAGAACCGCTCAAATACTCGCCGGTCAGGCGCGCTTTTTCAGAAAAACCCTGCGGCGTCAGATAATAGGCATAGCGATTGGGCGGCACCTGATTGACCTTGATCAGGCCTTTGCGAACGCAGCGCTTCAGATAGGAGTTCGCCAGCCCCAAGGCGATCCCAAGTTCGCTGGCCAAGGTGCGTTGGGTCAGCGGCTCGCCGCGCTCAACCGCGCTGAGCAGGCCTAAGGTGATCGCGGTCTCAGAATCGACCGCTTCGTTTTGTTTGCTCGTCTCACTCATCGCCGGAATCCACTGCGCTGTCAGTCCGTCTCGGGCATGGTCTTTAAGCAGGCGCCCTTCGTCTTTTAGCAGGCGCCCTTCGTCTTTTAGCAGGCGCCCTTCCGTCAAAACCATCACGGAATCACCCTGCGTTCACGGCGCGAACACTACATTGTTCAACGCCTGAACGTCAAGAGGTGCAATCATTTTTCCTAAAATGCTGGAGAATGGCTTGAGCCTCCCCGCCGTGCCTTCTGCCCAAAAAGACGGGGCCGCGATCACATCTTTTCGGGCGCGTCCAAAACCTGATGCAGGAAGACGGAAAGGTCGTCGGTGACATGGTGCACGTAAGGGGCGGCGGGCGCGCCCTCATCCTTCACACCGGGATGCGACCAGGCATGATCGGTGCGCACCCAAACGGTTTGCATGCCCATATCCGCCGGGGCTTCCAGATTTTTGGCCATGTCTTCCACCATGACCGCCCCTGTGGGGTCGATCTGATGGGCATCCACCATCACCTGATAAGGGGCGGCACGCGGTTTGGGGATGAAATCCGCCGCCGCGATGTCGAAAATCCCGTCAAAATGATGGCTGACCCCAAGGCGCGAGACGACCGCCTGCGCGTGCGCGACGGTCCCGTTGGTGTAGATCACTTTGCGGGCGGTAAGTCGCCCCAGGGCCTGCTCCAGCTTATGGTCCAGCTCAATCGGGGAATAATCGATATCATGCACGAAATGCAGAAAGTCATGCGGGTCGATGTCATGGCGCTCCATCAAACCCGACAAGGTGGTGCCGTAGTCGCGGAAATATTGCTTTTGCAGCACCCGCGCCTCATCGTGCGCCACTCGTAACGCCTTCGAAATGAACTGCCCCATGCGCAGATCCACCTGATCGAACAGATTGCAACGCGCCGGATACAGCGTGTTGTCGAGATCGAAAATCCAGGTCTCCGCGCCCCGCAGGCGGTCAAAGGCCATGTTAGGGGGCGAATCGCTTGGGGTCGGAGAGGACGAGGGCATCGCTTGCGTATCCAATTCAAAGAAAACCTGGCCATTGCCGTCGCATGGCGCGCGAAAAGCGTTTATGATGGATCCAACATGGCCGCTCGTTGCGGCCGGGACAAGCGTGGGGCCTCGATATTTACGCGCTCGCCCGCCCGCGTTTTGTTTACAGTATCTTTACCCCCTCCCCCATAATCTAATCTTGGGGGATGTCTCGGCGGGGGCATGCAGGCTGCATTGGGGCGGCAAAATCGGGTCAACCGAAGCGGATTAATAATGGCAAACGGTGCGGAAAAAATCGGAGAGACGAGTCGCGCGGTGACGTACCGCGACGACACCACCGATCTGTCACCGCTTGATCCGGCGGCGATTGAGCGTCTGCGCCCGCTTTTCACCCACCATCCCGGCCCAGCCCTGCTTTTCGATCGCTCAGCGACCGCCTACGGGTTGAACAAGGCGGGCGTGGAATTGGCAAAAAATTTGGTCGGCGACGGCGGCGTTACCATGATGCCGCAACTGGTCCAATTGGCGGTCAAAGCGCGCATTGCCGGCACCGGTATGTCGCGCGATGTGCCGATGCCGGGTGGGCGCAACCGGATGGAAGCAACCGTCCTGCCACAGGCGGATGGGACGCTTTTGATGCTAGGCCGCGATTCAACGCTGGAGGCCAGCATTCGCTCCGCCCTTGCCGAATCCCGCACCCGGTTCAAGGATCTGGTCGATCTGGCCGCAGACTTCGCCTGGGAAACCGACGCGGACGGATCCTTTACCTATATCTCCGCACGCGGCGCCATCGGATTTCCGCCAGAAGCGCTCATCGGTTTGCGCCCGCGCGAGATGTTGGTTGATGCCGACGGCGCGCCCAACCGCCTGCCCTTCGATGCGATCGAGCCGGTGCGCAATGTGGAGGCTTGGCTTCAAGCGGCCTCCGGCGAAAGCTGCTGTCTGCTGATTTCCGCAGCCCCGATCAAAGCATCAGACGGCCATCATCTGGGCGCGCGCGGGATCGCGATCGATGTGACGAGCGAACGGCGTCAGCAAACCGAATTGGCGGAGTTGAAAACCCGCGAGCGCCTGGTCCAATACATCTTGGAAGCCCTGCGCGGTGAGGTGGAGCCACAGCAGATGCTGTCATCAGCCGCCCGCGCGCTGGCGCGCACTACCTCAGCGGAAGGGTGTGTGCTGCGAATCCATGATCGCGGTGACATTGTTTTAGAAGGGCGATTCGGCGACCTGCCGGACGCGGCCGATATCGATGCGGCTTGCGATCGGCTGATGCGGGACGACGCCGAGCGTGAGGGATCGAGCGCGGATTATCGCTGGCTTGGCAACACGGGCTATCATTCGGGCGAGCCGATTGGCGTGATGAGCGTTTGGCGATCGCAGGATAGTGGCGATTGGGGTTCGGAAGAGCGTCGGCTGCTGGACGCAGTCGAGCAGCATTTCGCCATCGCCTTCCGACAAATCGCCGACCAACTGCAGTTGGAGCGACTGTCCCGCACGGATGAACTGACCGGCCTGTCGAACCGCCGCGCTTTCTTCGAAGATATGGGTGTCAGCCTTTTGCGCTGCACCCGACGCGACGATAACGGGGCGCTGCTGTATATCGACCTCGATAATTTCAAGCCGATCAACGATACGCTGGGCCATGAAGCGGGCGACGAGCTGCTGCGCAAGCTGGGGCATTGCCTGCTTCAAGGGACGCGCGGCTATGATTTGACCGCGCGCCTTGGCGGCGATGAATTCGCGGTTTGGTTGGAAGGCGCCTCGACCGACTTGGCAAGGCGCCGTGCGGAGCAATTCGTCGCCGACATCGCCGCTTTGCAGGGCCCGACACCAAAGGGCGCCGCGCCGCTCGGCGCCTCGGTCGGTATCGCCATGCTGCGTCTTGAGAATAGGGCATCCCCGACGCAGAAAGCCTCCCATGAGGGGGCCAATGAGGGGCCTGACGCAATTGGGTTGCTAAGCCAAGCCGATCAAGCGATGTACCAAGCCAAACGCAAGGGTAAGGGACGCATTCAGTTTTTCGGAGATCCGGCATGAGCGGGCAAAACACATCCCCCCCGGCGGCACTCATAAATGCGGGCCGTCCGCGCCCTTATGTCTTACCGGAAAAGCTGAGCTACGAGCAGGCGCGTGAACTGGCGCGCAGCGAGGATGTCACCATTCGCATGGCACTTGCCTGCCATCCCGACACCCAGCCGGAGGTGTTGTATTTCCTCGCCGAAGATAGCGAACCCGATGTGCGCCGCGCCGTCGCACGCAACGAGCGTGCGCCGCGCCAGGCCGATTTGCTGCTGACCGCGGACGACCAAGACGATATCCGCACAGACTTGGCCGCAAAGGTCGCACGGCTGACCCCGGATATGGCGGCGGATGACCGCTCGACGCTCTATCGCTTGACGGTTCAGGCGCTTGAAATTCTGGCCGAAGATCAGTTAGTGCAGGTGCGACGCATCCTGGCCGACACGCTCAAAGATGTCGCCCACGCGCCGGCCAGCGTCATTCGCATGCTGGCGCATGACAAACATCTGACCGTCGCCGAGCCGGTGCTGCAATTCTCGCCCGTCTTAAGCGATGAGGATGTGCTCTCGATCATCCGCTCCGGCCCGATACAAGGCGCACTTTCTGCCATCGCGCGGCGTCGCGGACTGCAGGGGAATCTGTCGGAAGCCATCGTGCAAAGCGGGGATGAAACCGCAATCTCCGCCCTGTTGAGCAATGAGAGTGCGCAATTGCGCGAAGAAACGCTCGACATCATCCTGGAAAAAGCACCGGGTATCGAAAATTGGCACGAGCCGCTGGTCGTGCGCCCGAAACTGTCCGCCAAAGCCGGACGCCGGATCGCCAGCTTCGTCGCCATGCATCTGCTGGATAAATTGCAAAAGCGCATCGACCTGGATGACGACACGTTGGTTGCGGTCACAGACGCGGTGGAAAAGCGGATTGAGGCGGAAAGCAAAAAGCTGAGCGATCCCGATTGGGCGGAAAAAGATACGGTTGCCGATCAGGTCGAGAAACTGGCCAAAGCCGGCAAGCTGGATTCCAAAGCAATCGAAAATGCGTTGAGCAAAGGCGAAAAGCGCTTTGTTGTGCTGGCCCTTGCCAATTTGGCCAGGTTGCCCAGCGAATTGGTCAGCGAAATCGTCGCGCGACGCGTCGCCAAGGCCATCGTGGCCGTGACCTGGAAGGCGCGTCTGCGTCCGCATCTGGCAAAACAGCTACAAAGCCAACTGGCCGGCCTGCCACCCGCGTCGATGATCCGGATTGAGGGTAATAAATGGCCCATGTCCAAGGTCGACATGGAATGGCAGATTGAGTTTTTCCAGAAGCCCCGGGATGCCTAGTGGGGATGCCTAGTGGGGATGCCTAGCGGGGCCGCTTAGGGGCTGCTGCGATTGACCGTGCGCGTTATAGCTTAGGCGCCCGATTAACCATTACGACCCGCCAACTGCGGCGATCTTGGTGGCCGTCACTGGCCTCTCCACGCTCAACAATCCGGTCAAGGCGGGTCACCGACAAATTGTCGATCGTGAAACCCAAAACGCCTTCCGCATCAAGCCCCAGCGCCAGTGCCAAGGCCGCGCGGATCGTGCCGCCATGGGCGACCGCGATGATGTCTTGGTTTGGGCTTTCTTCCGACAAATGCTCAATCGCAGGGGCCGCTCGGGCAATCAGGTCCGCAAAGCTTTCCCCGTTGGGGGGTCGGAAATGGCCGGGGCATAGCCAGAAGCGATGGCCGGTGAAGGCCGCATCTTCTTGAAGCTCCGCATGGTGCTTGCCTTGCCAGTCGCCGAAGCTCTGCTCGCCCAGCGCCGGCTGTTCCTGACGCGCGGCCATCGGCAGGCCGGCTTGCGCGATCGCCGCCGCCGTCTGGTGGGTACGCTTCAGGTGGCTTGTCACCAGCCGGGCCTGCTCTGGCAGAAGCTTGGCCAGCCCCTCATAAGCAAGCGGGTCGTCGGTGACGCAATTCAGATCGGCTGCGCCGTAGATCCGGCCTTCATTCTCGACCACGGGGGCATGACGCACCCACCACCATCGCGTCACAATCGCCGACATCGCGGGTCTCCCCCTAAAAATTAAAGTGCGTGCCAGGACAACGCAGCCGCCGCACACAACAGCACCGCGATTTCCACCGCCTGTTCGATCGCGCCCAGGATATCACCGGTATAGCCCTTAATCTTCCAGCGTGCCACCAAGGCCCCCTTACCCGCCACCAGCAGGCCCAACAGGACCGCCGCAGGCCCCGCATCCGGGCCCAACAGCAACGGCAAGGTCAGGGCCGCAATCGCGCCGGCAACCACCGCGCGCGCCGCCGATGGACGCCCGGCCATGGCGCCCAAGCCGGTCTCCCGCGCGCGTGCCATCAGATGCATCACGCCCGGCAAAACCCCGCGCCCCGCAATGGCAGCGCCGATCAACGCCAGCCACGCGGCCTGCGCGCCGGCACCCGAAATAACGGCTGCCAAGGCGCTGGCCTTCAAGCCGGTGGCGATGATCAACCCCAGCGCGCCAAAGCCCCCGATGCGGCTGTCGCGCATGATATCAAGCCGGGCTTGCGGGCTGCTCGCGCCCCACAGGCCATCAACACTATCCGCCAAACCGTCTTCATGCAGCGCACCGGTCAGGACCGCCGAGGTTCCAAGCGCCAACAGGGCGGCGGGCAAGGCCGGCACCCCCACCGCATCGGCCAGCGCCAGGACCGCGCCGGCGATCAATCCGACAACCACGCCGATCAGCGGAAATGCCCAACTGGCCGCGCCTAAGGGGCGGCCATGGGCGGCGGACCCGGCGGGTAGCGGCAAGCGCGTCAAAAAACCCAGCGCACACAGAAAATCGCCCCAAACCGCCCCAAAGACGCTGGAGGCGAAGGCCGCCTTTCGTTCTTGCCGCTTGCCCGTCATGATCGGACTCTCTAAGCCTCGGGGGGGGCGGGTGCAATCGGTTTTAGGCCAACGCCCGCGCTTAAAAATCAGTATTCACTTGCAGACGCAACGCATGAGGGACAAGGCGCGATGAGCCGCGAGAATGATGCAGAGCCGGGCCCCGAGGCCAATTTGGATGAAATCCGCGGGCTGATGCGCGCCCTCCCCGGCCCGGACGCGGCCATGGCGGAGAAGGCACGCACCCGCGAAGCGCAATTGACCAAGCCTGCTGGCGCCTTGGGCCGGTTGGAAGCGCTGGCGGAATGGGGGGCGGCCTGGCAGGCGCGCCATCCGGCGAAGGCGGAGCGACCCCGGGTGGCCGTATTCGCCGCCAATCACGGCGTCGCTTTGCGCGGCGTCTCCGCCTATCCGGCGGATGTGACGGCACAAATGGTCGCCAATTTTCAGCATGGCGGCGCGGCGGTTAATCAGCTTTGCCTAACGCACGACGCCGAATTGCGGGTCTATGAAATGGCGCTGGATCACCCGACCAACGATTTTACGGTGGAGCCCGCAATGGGCGAGGCCGATGTCGCCACCGCGCTCGCCTACGGCATGATGGCGGTGGAAGACGGGGTGGATATGCTGTGCCTGGGCGAAATGGGCATCGGCAACTCGACCAGTGCAGCCGCCCTGGCCTGCGCGCTATTTGGCGGCGAAGCATCGGATTGGACCGGCCCCGGCACGGGCGTCAGTGGCGACGCCTTAGCCGCCAAAATCCAGGTCGTCGCGGATGGCGTGGCCCTTCATCAAGACCAGATCACCGATCCCTTCGATGCGCTGCGCCGCTTGGGCGGGTTGGAATTGGCGGCCATCACGGGTGCGGTTCTGGCCGCGCGGATGGGCCGGGTGCCGGTCATCCTGGATGGCTATGCGGCCAGCGTGGCGGCCAGCGTGCTTTATGCCATCGATGAGACCGCGCTGGATCATTGCCTGATCGCCCATCGATCGGCAGAGCCGGGCCACAGCCGACTGATGCAGCACATCGGGAAAGAGCCACTTTTGGATCTTGGTATGCGCTTGGGCGAAGGATCGGGCGCCGCCGTGGCGCTTGGCATCGTTAAATCCGCCCTGGCCTGCCATGCCGGGATGGCGACCTTCGCCCAGGCGGCGGTCAGCGGCCCCGCCGGCGAGGGCTGATCGCCGCTGCCGATCCTTTTGCCGCTGCGTCGCGTACAATAGAGAGTGAAAAGACAGCAGGGCTGAAAGGACGCCAGCCATGAGCGCGCGGGACATACCCCAAGAAGCGACCCAACGCCTTCCGGTCGATGCGGCGGGCGAGCGCACGGACGATCCCGTTCCCCCCCGGCAACTGCCGGCCAATCAGGCATCCGACGGCGCCTTTGGATTTGGTCGCAGGCGGTCGGGCGCCGACCCGGCCCAAGGGCCCGGCCCGTCCGAACGACGCGTCGCCATCCACCCCCGGACCCTGTTGTTAATTCGCTGGGTCGCCGTGGTGGGACAGATCGTCGCAGTGTTGAGCGTTCACGACGCGCTGGGCTACCCCATCGCGCTGATCGAATGCTTGGCGACGATCGGCGCCTTGGCCATCGCCAATATCTGGCTATGGGTGAGCGCCCCGCCGGGACCGGGTCGGATCAGCGAAGCGCGCGCGGCCCGCATCATGGCCTTTGATCTGGTACAGTTGGGCGTCTTGATCGCGTTTACCGGCGGCCTGGCAAACCCGTTCAGTGTCTTGATCTTGGGGCCCGTGACGGTCGCCGCCACGATCCTGCGGGCGCGCACGGCGGCCGTCATCATCGCCCTATCGGCGGCGATCGCGACCGGGTTGGCCTTTTTTCACTACCCGCTGCCTTGGCTTGATACGCAGGCCACCGGCTTGCTGGTTCTGCCACAGATCTACCTGCTGGGGCTGTGGACGGCGATCATGGTGGCCTTGGTCTTCATCGGCTCCTATGTCTGGACGGTTAGCGATGATGGCCGGCGCCTTTCCGCCGCCTTGGGCGAGAGCGAGGCTGCGCTGGCGAAAGAGCGGGAAATGTCCGCATTAGGCGCGCTAGCGGCAGCCGCGGCGCATGAGCTGGGCTCGCCGCTTGCCACGATCGCGGTGGTGACCAAGGATCTGAAAAAAGAGGTCCACCCGGACGATCCCTTGCGCGACGACATCCTGCTATTGCATGAGCAGAGCGAGCGATGCCGCGATATCCTGGTTGGATTGGAGCACCGCCCCGCCGACCCGCTGGCCTCCGACGGCGTCGTGGTTGACCCTTACGAGCGTCTATCGCTAAGCGCCTTGGTTGACGCGGCGGCTGAAAACCATGTGCCGGCCGGCATTCGCCTTGAAATCAAGGAAGCCGGGGCGGTAGACGGGCCTATGCCGCAGGTTTTGCGACGCCCGGAGATTTTGCACGGCCTGGGCAACCTGATCGCCAACGCCGGCCAATTCGCCCGCGCCCAGGTGTCGATCCGGCTGAATTGGGATGCGAAAAACGCCTCAATCCTGGTGCGCGATGATGGGCCCGGCTTTGCGCCCCATATCCTGCAAACTCTGGGGGATCCTTATATCTCAACCCGCGCAGGCCGGCAGGGGCATTTGGGGTTGGGCGTCTTCATCGCCACGACCTTGCTGGAATCAATCGGTGGGCGGCTCGCCTTCCGCAATCAAAATGGGGCGGAGGTGCGCATCACCCTACCCCGCGCGCAATTGGAATCCCGCGCCCCGCGCCCTAAATGATAAAGCGATGCGGTCAAGAAAAGGTAGCAACCCGATGGCTAGTGAACTGCTTAATCCCATACGCGAACGATCGCTGTTGATTGTTGATGACGACGCCCCCCTGCGTCGCCGACTGGCCCGCGCGATGGAGGATCGTGGCTTCACCGTGCGCGATGCCGAAAGTGTTGCCGATGGGATCGCCGCCGCGGGCGATCAGCCGCCGGCCTTTGCGCTGGTCGATATGCGGTTGAATGACGGCAATGGGTTGGAGGTGGTCGACGCGCTGCGCCAAGCACGCGCCGATATGCGTATTGTTATGTTGACCGGCTACGGCAATATCGCCAGTGCCGTCACCGCCATCAAACGCGGCGCCGTTGATTTCCTGGCGAAGCCGGCGGATGCAGATCAAATCGCCTCCGCCCTGTTGGATGATGGCAAAAGCGATCTGCCGCCCCCGCCGGCGGAGCCCATGTCAGCCGACCGCGTGCGCTGGGAGCATATCCAGCGCGTCTTTGAACAGTGCGAGCGCAATGTGTCGGAGACCGCACGGCGGCTGAAAATGCACAGGCGGACCCTGCAACGCATCTTGAATAAGCATGCGCCGCGCAGCTAATCGAACATCTTGTCGATATCGTCCTGGCTGATCTTCATCTCGGGCGCGGCGCTGGGACCATCCAAGACTTCGCCTTCCGGGGCCGTGGTCTCGCCGCGTGATTGCGTGCCGGCAAAACCCGAATCGCCGCCCCAGATTTCCATCATGCGCGACACCCGCTCATCGATGAAGGCCATGGTTTGGACGACCTTGGTGATGCGCTGTCCCGTGATGTCCTGGAAGTTACAATGTTCGAAAATGTGGGTTACCTGATCGGCAAGCGCGTCGGTCAACTCACGCGTTGCTTGGCCGCTATGTTGGGCGGCGATGCGCCCGGCGACTTCTTCAATCGTCTCGGCTGCTTGAATGATGCCGTCGGTCGCCCCTTAGGTATCGGAGACGACCGCGCGCAAGGCATCGCCGGCGGTTGAGATTTTATCCTGCCCGCGCGGGCTATGGCGTAAGGAGAGGATTTCTTCCTTCGTGCGATCGATCGCGTCGGACAGCTCCTGCAACTCGCCGCGCAGCTTTTCCGC